>TARA_R110002124_G_scaffold114535_63_pt1 | contig 27224 bp, 26 predicted proteins | sample TARA_R110002124 | Tara Oceans TARA_R110002124 (sample SAMEA4397445) | marine metagenome | biome: Polar Biome; feature: [SRF] surface water layer (ENVO:00010504); material: water (ENVO:00002006), including particulate matter (ENVO:01000060) such as... | depth 5 m
TCATGACGATTTCGGCAATGCGCGGGGCAATGGCCGGCTGCTTGATCAGGGCCATGGCGATATTGGTCAATGGTCCCAGCGTGCACAGGGTAATGGTGCCGGGTTCGGCGGCCATGAGGGTGTCGATAATGTAGTCGACGCCATGCTGGGCCTGCACCGGCAGGGTGGGGGCAGGGAGGTCGGGGCCATCCATGCCGGTTACGCCGTGTACATGTTCGGCCGTGACCAGGGTGCGGCGAATGGGGCGGGAGCAGCCGGCATGGACCGGGATGTCATGGCGCCCGGCCAGTTCGACAATCTTGCGGGCGTTGGTGACGTTGTGATGCAGGCCGACATTGCCGGCAACTGCCACAATGCCCAGAACATCAAGCTCTTCAGGGGACGACAGCGCCAACAATATGGCCACGGCATCGTCCTGGCCTGGATCTGTGTCGATGATGATCTTGCGGGGCATGGTGGGCCTTGGAAAAACGGGAAGGGAAAGCGCTCGGACAGTATCGGCTTGGCGGAGGACGGTCGACGGCGATGATGCTGTTACTCAGCGGAACATTTGCCGCGACGCGACGTTATGTCTTGCCGACTGCACTGATACGCAGTGTTCCGGCCGTTCTCAACATGGAGCCAAAATGGCACGCGCCGCCAAGCGACTTGACTCAAGCCTCGCGACGACCACTGCTGCCGACGCGCTGAGCGAGAGTCAGTTTGAGCGGATTTCCGCCAACGCTGCGCGCATCGCCACAATCCTTATCGGCTTTCTGGCGCTGTTGGTCGCCCTCAAGGTGGGCGAGGTGTTCCTGGCCCCGATCACCCTGGCAATCGTGGTGGGGCTGATGTTCGGCCCCGTCGCCGACCGCGTCGAACGGCTTGGAGTGCCTCCGGCCCTTTCCGCCGGCGTCGTCGTGATCATGTTGCTCTGCGTTATCGCCGGGGGAATTCTGCTTTTTGCGGTGCCGCTTTCCGAGTGGGTGGCACGGGCGCCGATGATCTGGAACAAGCTGCAATTGCAGCTGGCCAATTTGCAGGGGCCGCTGGAAGCCGTCAGTGCATTTCAGGACCAGATTTCATCGATCTTCGGCTCCGATAACGCCATGGCGGTCACCGTCGAGGATGGTGGCCAGGTCATCGGTGTGGCGCTGATTGCGCCAGCAATCTTGGCGCAGATCCTGATCTTTCTGGCGAGCCTCTACTTCTATGTGGCAACGCGTGACCATATCCGGATCTCCGTGCTGTCGCTGTGTGTGAGCCGGAGAATGCGCTGGCGGACCGCGCATGTGTTCCGGGATGTCGAGGCGCGGGTCAGCCGCTTCCTGCTGTCGATCACCTTCATCAATCTATGCGTTGGATGCGCGGTGTCGCTGGCGATGTGGGCCATCGGCATGCCGTCGCCCATCCTGTGGGGCGCGATGGCGGCGGTCCTTAACTACATCCCCTATGTGGGACAGGGCGTGATGGTTCTGGTCCTGGTTTCCGTGGGCCTTGGAACTCAGACCGGACTGGAGAACATCCTGCTCCCAGTGGGGTGCTATGTGACCATCAACTTCATCGAAGGCCAGATCGTGACCCCGCATTTCATCGGCCGGACGATGACACTGAACCCGTTCATCATCTTCCTGTCGATCACCTTCTGGCTATGGGCCTGGGGACCCGTGGGTGGCCTGGTGGCTGTGCCCACGCTGCTCATCGCCACATCGATGCTGGCCCATATGCTGCCGAGCAAGCCGCCGGTGCCCAGCACGCCAGTGCGGCGGACGCGCAACATGACCGACCGGCAGGAATTGCTGGCCAATGCGGCCAAGGCTATCCGTGAGAAGGCCGAAGAGGCAACTGCCGAAGCAGGCAATGAGAAGCGGAAGGAAGAGCGCTTCGAGCCGCCAGAAGGCACAGCACCCAGCGGGGTGGAAACGGCAGGGTAGACCCTCCATGCGCGAGGAGGTGCTTGACGTCGACCTGCCGGAAAGAAAAAGTCCCGCGTTGAGATAGCGCGGAGAGCGACGTGAGCAGCGAAATTGTCGGGCATGGCGTGGAGGCGGCCAGCCATGGCGTGGACTTGATCCCAATAGTCGCGCTGCTGGGCGCGGCAGTCATCGGGGTCCCTCTGTTCAAGCGGCTCGGCCTGGGCTCGGTGCTGGGCTATCTGGCCGCTGGCCTGTTGCTGGGCCCTTCGGTGCTGGGGCTGATAAGCGACCCCGAGGCGGTGCTGACCACAGCCGAACTGGGCGTGGTCATGTTTCTGTTCATCATCGGGCTGGAAATGGAGCCGTCCAAGCTTTGGGCGTTGCGCCGGCAGATCTTCGGTCTTGGTGTGGTGCAGGTGGTGTGCTGCGGAGCCCTGTTGACCGCTATTGGCATCCTGCTGGGCTTTGCGCCGGCGGTGGCATTTGTTTTCGGAATGGGGTTCGTGCTGACCTCAACGGCCATCGTGATGCAGATTCTGGGTGAGCGGGGCGAATTGAATACCCCGGGCGGACAGCGCATGGTCTCGATCCTGCTGCTGGAGGATCTGGCCATCGTCCCGCTGTTGGCGGTGGTGGCATTTATGGCGCCGTCCTCGGGCAGTGACGTCGGGCTTGTCGGCCGCGTGCTGGCGGTGGCGGCCCCTATCGGGGTGGTGTCGCTGCTGATTGTCGTGGGCCAGCGCATCATGAACCCCTTCTTTTCGCTGCTGGCGTCCTCCAAGCAGCGCGAGGTCATGACAGCGGCGGCGCTGTTGGTCGTCCTTGGTGCGGCCCTGCTGTTTCAGGCGGTGGGCCTGTCGATGGCCATGGGTGCCTTTCTGGCCGGGGTCCTGCTGTCGACCTCGACATTCCGGCGCCAACTCGAAGTTGATGTAGAGCCATTTCGCGGCATCCTGCTGGGCCTGTTCTTCCTGGCAGTCGGGATGTCGCTGGACCTCGGCACCGTAGCGGAAAGCTGGCAGATAATTGCCATGAGCGTGGTGGCCTACATGGTGGTCAAGGCGGGGGCGATCTACGCCATTGCCCGAATGCTGAAATCTGATCACGCCGAAGCCCTCGAGCGCGCCGTACTGATGGGGCAGGGTGGGGAATTCGCCTTCGTCCTTTATACGACCGCCGCGACAGCGGGGCTGATCGACGGCCCCACCAATGCGATCTTCACCGCCACAGTCATCCTGTCGATGGTATTGACGCCATGCCTGCTGATCTGTCTGCGCTTTTTGACGCCCAGGCCGGTGCAGTCCATGGATGGGGTAGAGCCGGTCAACGGCCTGAGTGAACGCATCCTGGTGATCGGCTTTGGCCGGTTTGGCCAGATTGCCACCCAAACCCTGCTCGGACAGGGCCATAGGCTCTCCATCATCGACGATGACACCGACATGATCCGGGCGGCGGCGCAGTTCGGCTTCAAGGTCTATTATGGTGATGGCAGGCGGCTGGATGTGCTGCATGCGGCTGGGGCAGGTCACGTCGACCTCGTGCTGATCTGCGTCAATGACAAGGCGGCGGCGACCCAGATCGCGGAACTGTTTCGCGATGAGTTTCCGCTGGTCAAGGTCATGGCGAGGGCCTTTGACCGCGTGCATGCCATTGAGTTGATCAAGGCCGGTGTCGAGTTCCAGCTCAGGGAATTGTTTGAGTCTGCCATCGTGTTTGGCGCCGAGGCCATCCGGACGCTGGGCGCCAGCGAGGACGAAATCGATTCCGTGGTCGCGGGCGTGCGTGATCGCGACAAGCAGCGCTTCAAGGCGCAATTGCTTGACGATGTCAGCGCGATAGATGCGGCACGCGACATGCTGCTCAAGAACGCAGCCGAGCAGGCCCGCGAAGGTGGTGTCGAGCTTGATGCAGAGAGCGTTGAAGACGCGGTGAACCGCAGCACGCATCCTGTGTAAACCACGTGCATGGTGCACGGCAGCTAGGGGGTTTCGTCCGTCGAAATTAAGTGCCACAGTGAGCTGTCTGAGGGGATATCATCGTCATGAAACCTGGATTGCGATATGCCGCAACAGCCGATCGTTTACGACGCCCCAACTCCCGAGCCCCGCGCGACAACTGCTGAAGCCATTCAGGCGGAAATCCTTGCCCGGCTGATTTATTCAGTGGGGAAGGACCCCATCGTTGCCCGGCCACATGACTGGCTGGCCGCGACGATCATGGCGGTGCGCGATCGCGTAATGGACCGATGGATGGAGTCCTCCCGCCAGACCTGGCGGACCTCCCATAAGCGGGTCTATTATCTCAGCCTCGAATTCCTTATCGGGCGGCTGATGCGCGATGCCATGAGCAATGTCGGGCTGATGGAGCCCGTGCGCGACGCCCTCAAGAACCTCAATGTCGATCTGGGAGAGCTGATCAACCTCGAGCCCGATGCCGCACTCGGCAATGGCGGGCTGGGCCGGCTGGCAGCCTGTTTCCTGGAATCGATGTCAACGGTCAAGATCCCTGCCTATGGCTACGGCATTCGCTATGTGCATGGCCTGTTCCGTCAGGAAATGAGTGAAGGCTGGCAGGTCGAACTGCCTGAGGAATGGCTGGCGCACGGCAACCCCTGGGAATTCGAGCGCCGCGAAAGCGCCTATGAGGTCGGGTTCGGCGGACATGTCGAGCCTGTCACCGACCCTGACGGAGAAGTTCGGCAGGAATGGCGCCCAAGCGATCACCTGCTTGCCGTGGCTTTCGACACGCCGATTGTCGGCTGGCGCGGTGCCCGCGTGAACACGCTGCGGCTGTGGAGCGCGCAGCCGATCGACCCGATCCTGCTCGACAAGTTCAATGCCGGAGACCATATCGGCGCGCTGGAAGAAAGCGCCAAGGCCGAAGCGATCACCCGGGTGCTTTACCCTGCCGACTCGACCGCGGCAGGCCAGGAGTTGCGGCTGCGGCAGGAGTTCTTCTTCTCCTCGGCATCGCTGCAGGACATTGTTCGGCGGCACCTGCAGCAGTATGGCGATCTGGGCTCGCTGTCCGACAAGGTTGCCATCCAGCTCAACGACACGCACCCGGCCATCTCCATTGCCGAGTTGATGCGCATCCTGGTCGACGATAACGGGATGAAGTGGGCCACCGCCTGGAAGCTGACCAAGGCAACGTTTGGCTATACCAACCACACCCTGCTGCCCGAAGCGCTTGAAAGCTGGCCGGTGTCGCTGCTGGAGCGGCTGCTGCCGCGCCACATGCAGATCGTCTATCAGATCAATGCCGACGTGCTGGCAGACGCCCGCGGGCGCGCCAAGTTCACCGATGCGCAAATCGCCAATGTCTCGCTGATCGATGAAGCCGGTGGGCGGCGCGTGCGCATGGGGCAGCTGGCGTTTGTGGGGTCGCACTCGATCAATGGCGTGTCGGCGCTGCATACCGAGCTGATGAAGCAGACCGTGTTCTCCGATCTTCACAAGCTCTATCCCGACCGCATCAACAACAAGACCAATGGCATCACGCCGCGTCGCTGGCTGATGCAATGCAACCCGGGTCTGACGCAGTTGATTGCCGATACGATCGGCCCCGAGTTTCTCGATGATATCGACCTGCTCAAGGGGCTTGATGCCTATGCGGAAGATGCGGCTTTCCAGGACAAGTTTGCCGAGGTCAAGCTGGAGAACAAACAACGGCTGGCCAAGCTGATCAAGGATCGGCTCGGAATCAAGGTGTCACCGGACGCCATGTTCGACGTGCAGATCAAGCGGATCCACGAATACAAGCGCCAGTTGCTCAACATCATCCAGGCGGTGGCGCTGTATGACGAAATTCGAGCGCATCCGGAACGTGAGTGGGTGCCGCGCGTTAAGATATTTGCGGGCAAGGCAGCGCCAGGGTACTGGAATGCCAAGCTCATCATCAAATTAATCAACGATGTTGCTAAAGTAATTAACAATGATCCTGCAGTGCGGGGTCTGCTAAAGGTAGTATTTCTGCCGAATTACAATGTCAGCCTGGCAGAAGTGATTGTGCCAGCCGCAGATTTGAGTGAGCAGATTTCAACCGCGGGCATGGAAGCGTCGGGCACAGGCAATATGAAATTCATGGCCAACGGCGCCATTACTATTGGCACGATGGACGGCGCCAACGTCGAGATGCACAAGGAAGTCGGGGCCGATAATATCGTGATTTTCGGTCTGACGACGGAGCAGGTGGACGAAAAGCGCAGCGAAGGCGAGATTCCGCGCGATTGCATCGACGCGTCGCCGCGGCTGCATGAGGCGCTGGAGTCGATCGCCACAGGTGTGTTCTCGCCCGATGATCCCAACCGTTACCGCGACCTGATCGGCGGGCTGTATGATCATGACTGGTTCATGGTGGCCCGCGATTTCGACGCCTATACCAAGGCACAGGCCGAGGTAGACCAGATATGGACCGACAAGCCGCGTTGGAACGCCATGGCGATCCGCAATACGGCGCGCGTCGGCTTCTTTTCGTCCGACCGGACGATCCGTCAATATGCTCAGGATATCTGGGGTGTGGCGGTCCCAACGGCGTGATGGTTCATCGCGGACAAGACCTGACCTGCAAGATCGGGCCTGCTGGCGATTTCGATTTTGGCAGCATGGCTGAATTTTTCAGTCGTGGCTGTCGGGGGGTGTGTGCGTGACTAAAGAACAGTGGCAAGCCGATTCTGGGGATGTGGAGGCCGTCATCAACGGTCGGCACCCCAACCCATTCGGGTTTTTGGGGCTGCATGAGGTCAACGGAGAATGGGTGTTGCGGGCATTTGTCCCGCATGCCGAAATGCTCAGCGCCTTTACGCTGGACGGGGTGGCGCTCGGGCATATGATCCCGCGCCATGCCGGTGGTTTCTTCGAGGCAAAGGTCACTGTCGATCACCGTCAGCCCATCCGCTACCGCGCCAAGAATGCCGGCGGAGAGTGGGATGTTTATGACGCCTATTCCTTTGGGCCAGTGCTCGGACCAATGGATGACTATTACATGGGCGAGGGTAGCCATTTGCGGCTGTTCGACAAGCTCGGCGCCCATGAAATGGAGTTCGAAGGCATCCACGGCACGCATTTCGCCGTCTGGGCGCCCAATGCCCAGCGCGTGAGCGTGGTTGGTCCCTTCAATGAATGGGATGGCCGCCGCAACCCCATGCGAAACCGGTTCGAGAACGGCATCTGGGAAGTGTTTATCCCGGTTTTGGGGACGGGGACGCTCTACAAGTTCGAAATCGTCGGGGCAGATGGGGTGATCCAGCCGCTCAAGGCGGACCCGTTTGCGCGGCAATCGGAAATGCGGCCCAAGACCGCCTCGGTTGTCCCTGATCCGACGCCGTTCACCTGGACTGATGAAAAGTACATCGAAGAGCGCGCCGCGCGCGACTGGCGCCGGACACCCATGTCGATCTACGAAGTCCATCTGGGCAGCTGGCGACGGCGGCCGGATGGCGGGTTTTTGAGCTATGACCAGCTGGCCGAGCAACTGGTGCCCTACGCTGCTGACATGGGCTATACCCATATCGAGCTGATGCCCATCAGCGAGCATCCGTACGATCCGAGCTGGGGCTATCAGCCGACCGGGCTGTATGCGCCGACGGCGCGATTTGGCGACCCGGCTGGTTTCGCGCGCTTCGTGGACGCCGCCCATGAGGCGGGGATCGGAATTATTCTGGACTGGGTGCCGGCGCACTTCCCGACCGATGCGCACGGATTGGCGCATTTCGACGGCACTGCGCTTTACGAGCACGCGGATCCGCGGCAGGGCTTTCACCCTGACTGGAATACCGCAATCTACAATTTCGGCCGCAGGGAAGTGGTCAGCTTCCTGGTCAACAACGCGCTCTATTGGCTCGAGAAATTCCACATTGACGGACTGCGGGTCGATGCGGTGGCGTCCATGCTGTATCTGGACTATTCGCGCCAGCAGGGCCAGTGGGTGCCCAACAAGTTCGGTGGCAATGAGAACCTCGATGCTGTGGAATTCCTGCGTCGGGTGAATACCGAAGCATATCGGCTGCACCCGGGCACGTTCATGATCGCCGAAGAATCCACGTCCTGGCCAGGGGTCAGCAAGCCCGTCGATGTGGGGGGGCTGGGATTTGGCTTCAAGTGGAATATGGGCTTCATGAACGACACGCTGCGCTTCATGAGCCGCGAGGCGGTGCATCGCAAATATCACCACAACGACATGACATTCGGGACGGTCTATGCGTTCTCGGAGAATTTTGTACTGCCGCTCAGTCACGACGAAGTCGTGCATGGCAAGGGCTCGCTGCTGGAGAAAATGCCTGGCGACGATTGGCAGAAATTTGCCAATCTGCGCGCCTATTACGCCTTCATGTGGGGCCATCCAGGCAAGAAGCTGCTGTTCATGGGGCAGGAATTTGCCCAACGCGAAGAATGGGCGGAAGCCAAGTCGCTGGACTGGTATCTGCTTGATGCCAGCATGCACGAGGGCATTCGCCGGCTGATCGCCGATCTCAATCTGGTCTATCGGGAATTGCCCGCGCTGCATGAGCGGGACTGCGAGCCCGACGGATTTGAATGGGTGATCGGCAACGATCATGCCAATTCGGTCTTTGCCTGGCTGCGCAAGGCCCCGGGAAGCGATCCGATCATGGTGGTCTCGAATTTCACGCCAGTGCCACGCACAGGGTACAAGATACCCATGCCCATCGCGGGCAAATGGGTGGAACGCATCAATACCGATGCCGGCTGGTATGCCGGCTCCAATACCGGCAATCAGGGCGCTGTCGAGGCCTATCCGGTGGAAGGGCAGCACTGGGCTGCAGAGGCCGAGCTGTACCTGCCGCCGCTGTCGACATTGTTTCTGAAATTCGAACCGGCGTGAGCTGATCAAAGTGCAAGATGTCCGGGAAAACGGGCAATAGTGGAGGGATTGAAAATGGCAGACTACAGGGCACCGTCACCACTGGCCCGCGAAGCCATGGCTTATGTGCTGGCCGGCGGCCGCGGCACACGATTGATGGAACTGACAGACCGGCGTGCCAAGCCCGCGGTCTATTTCGGCGGCAAATCGCGCATTATCGATTTTGCGCTGAGTAATGCGATCAATTCGGGCATTCGGCGCATTTCCGTTGCCACCCAGTATCAGGCGCACAGCCTGATCCGGCACATGTCACGCGGCTGGAATTTCCTCCGCCCCGAGCGCAATGAGAGCTTTGACGTGCTGCCCGCCAGCCAGCGGGTGCGCGAGGACATGTGGTATGCCGGCACTGCCGATGCCGTGTATCAGAATATGGATATCATCGAGGATTCGGGCGCGCGCTATATCGTCATCCTGGCGGGCGACCACATCTACAAGATGGACTATGAAATCATGCTGCGTCAGCATGTCGATACCGGCGCGGACGTGACCATCGGCTGCCTGGAAGTTCCGCGCATGGAGGCGGTCGGCTTCGGCGTGATGCATGTGGATGGGCGCGACCGCGTCGTTGAGTTCGTGGAGAAGCCCAAGGACCCGCCGGGGATTCCGGACAAGCCGGACATGGCGCTCGCCTCGATGGGCATCTATGTGTTCGAGACGCGTTTCCTGATGGAGCAATTGCGCCGCGACGCAGCCACGGAAGGCTCCAATCGCGATTTCGGCAAGGACATCATTCCCTATATCGTCAAGAATGGCTCGGCCTGGGCGCATCGGTTTCCGCGCTCATGCGTCCGCTCGAGCAATGAGGAAGTCAGCTATTGGCGGGACGTCGGCACGATTGATGCCTACTGGAAGGCCTCCATCGACCTCACCGACATCAAGCCGCAGCTGGATCTGTACGATCGCGACTGGCCGATCTGGACCTATGCCGAGATCACGCCACCGGCAAAGTTCGTGCACGATTTTGATGGCCGGCGCGGTTCGGCGGTCAACTCGCTGGTATCGGGCGACTGTATCGTCTCGGGCGGGCACCTCAACCGGACGTTGCTATCGACCGGGTCGCGCGTTCATTCCTATTCGGTGCTTGAAGAGGCGGTGGTACTGCCCCATTGCGATATCGGGCGCAATGTCCGGCTGCGAAAGGTGGTTGTTGACCGTGGCGTCAATGTGCCCGAGGGGCTGGTGGTGGGAGAGGATCCCGAGTTCGACGCCAAGTGGTTCAGGCGCAGTGACGAGGGCGTGACGCTGATCACCCAGACAATGGTCAATAAATACCTGGCGGGACGATGATTGAAGTTCTCTCGGTCGCGTCCGAGGTCTATCCGCTGATCAAGACCGGTGGGCTCGCCGATGTGGCGGGCGCCCTGCCGAGGGCTTTGCTGGGCAATGGCGTGACCATGCGCACGCTGGTGCCCGGCTATCCGTCGGTGATGGCCAAACTCACTGGTGGCCGGGTCGTCCGAGAGATCGATGATCTGTTCGGGGTGCCCGCCAAGCTGATCGCGGCGCGTATCGAAGGGCTCGATATGATCGTGATCGATGCTCCGGCGTTGTATGACAGGCCGGGCAATCCCTATGTCAGCCCCGATGGCTGGGACTGGCCGGACAATTGGAAGCGGTTTGCGGCCCTGGGCTGGGTCGCCGCCGAGTTGGGCATGGGGATGGTCGAGGGCTACCAGCCGCAGGTCATCCATTGCCATGACTGGCAGGCCGGGCTGGCGCCGGCCTATATCAAGTTCGGCGTGGCACCGCATATCAAGACGGTCATGACGATCCATAACATTGCCTTCAAGGGCTTCTTCAGCGCCGAGATCTTCGGGCAATTGCGACTGCCGCCAGAGGCCTTCGGGGTGGGCGGCGTCGAATATTATGGCGGCGTGTCGTTCCTCAAGGCCGGCATGGAATGCGCGGACTATGTGACCACAGTCAGCCCCAATTACGCCGATGAAATCCGCACACCCGAATTCGGCATGGGGCTCGAGGGCTTGCTCAACGGTCGCGCCGACACGGTCACGGGCATTCTCAACGGCATTGATATAACGGCCTGGGACCCTACCACAGACAAGGCCTTGGCGCAGACCTTCTCGGCCAATACGATCAATCTGCGGCGTGCCAATAAACTGGCCCTGGTGGAAAAATTCGGTCTGGATGGCGACGACGGCCCGCTGTTCTGCGTCGTCAGCCGGCTGACGGACCAAAAGGGCATGGATCTGTTGCTGCAGGTGGTCAATGGTCTGGTTGATCTGGGCGGGCGATTGATCGTGCTTGGATCGGGCGAGGCTTACCTCGAGGATGGGTTCAGGCACCAGAGCGCGCTGCACCCGGGCAAGGTCAGCATTGCCAATGGCTACAATGAAGCGCTCAGCCATTTGATGCAGGGCGGCGCTGACGCCATCGTCATTCCGTCGCGGTTCGAGCCGTGCGGCCTGACCCAGTTATACGGTCTTCGCTATGGCTGTGTGCCGGTGGTGAGCCGCATTGGCGGGCTGGCGGATACCGTCATCGACGCCAATCCGGCGGCGGTGGCAGCAGAAGTCGCCACAGGGGTCGTGTTCGACGCGAACAGCGCGCAGGCGCTCTACGACGCCATCCGCAAAACGGTGGCTTTGTATAACAATGACAAGATCTGGAGGAAGATGCAGCGGCGCGGCATGAAGTCAGAGGTTTCCTGGCAGGCCAGTGCCGCGCGCTATGCCGATCTTTACACCAGCATTACCGGGCTCAAGAGCAATGATGATCCAGACAATTAACACGACGCCCTATGACGATCAGAAGCCGGGAACTTCGGGCCTGCGCAAGCGGGTGACGGTCTACCAGCAGCCCAACTATGTCGAGAATTACCTGCAGGCGATTTTCGACAGTCTGGAGGGATTTGCCGGGCAGACGCTGGTGATCGGCGGGGATGGGCGGTACTACAACGACGTCGCCATCCAGAAGGCGATCCGCATGGCAGCCGCCAATGGCTTTGGCAAGGTGATGGTGGGCCAGAACGGCCTGCTGTCAACGCCTGCGGCCAGCCACCTGATCCGCCACCACAAGGCCTTTGGCGGTCTGGTCCTCTCAGCCAGCCATAATCCAGGCGGTCCGGATGGCGATTTCGGCATCAAGTACAATATCGGCAATGGCGGCCCGGCACCCGAGAAGATCACCGACGCGGTCTATGAGCGCTCCAAGGTGATCGACAGCTACAAGACGATCGATGCCGCCGATGTTGCACTCGATCAGATCGGCACGCAGATGTCGGGCGATATGGAGGTCGAGGTCGTCGACCCGGTGACCGACTATGCGGCGCTGATGGAAACGCTGTTCGACTTCGCGGCCATTCGGGAACTGTTCGCCTCTGGCTTCACCATGACGTTCGACGCGATGCACGCCATCACCGGCCCCTATGCCCGCGCTATTCTGGAAGATCGCCTCGGCGCGGCCAAGGGCACGGTCAAGAATGGCACACCGCTGCCCGATTTCGGCAATGGCCATCCTGATCCCAACCTCGTCTATTGCAAGGATATGTTTGACTTGCTGATGACTGCCGAGGGCCCCGATTTCGGCGCCGCTTCGGATGGCGACGGTGATCGCAACCTGATTATCGGCAAGAACCGTTTCGTGACGCCCTCGGATTCCCTGGCGCTGCTGGCGGCCAATGCCCATCTGGCGCCGGGTTACAAAGGCGGCATTGCCGGCATCGCCCGTTCGATGCCGACCAGCGCCGCAGCCGACCGGGTTGCCGAAAAGCTCGGCGTGGAAATGCACGAGACTCCCACAGGCTGGAAGTTCTTCGGCAATTTGCTGGACGCGAACCGCGTGACGATCTGCGGCGAAGAAAGTGCGGGCACGGGATCAAACCATGTGCGCGAAAAGGATGGCCTCTGGGCGGTGCTGTTGTGGCTCAATATTGTTGCCGCGCGCAAACAGAGCGTGGACGAGATCGTCCGGGAACACTGGGCTACCTATGGGCGCAATTACTACACACGGCACGACTATGAAGAGGTCGATGCCGCGATCGCCAGCGCGCTGGTGAACGATCTGCGCGCCCAGTTGCCCGGCCTGGTTGGCCGGAATTTCGGCGAGGACCTGCAGGTCGCCTATGCCGATGACTTCAATTATCTCGATCCCGTTGATGGCTCGACCAGCGCCAGGCAAGGCATCCGTATCGGCTTTACCGACGGTTCACGCATAGTGCTGAGGCTGTCGGGAACCGGAACGGTGGGGGCCACGTTGCGGCTTTATCTTGAGCGCTACGAGGCGGCGGATGGACGACACGATCTGGACACCCAGCTTGCTCTCGAGCCACTCATCGCTCTCTCTGAACAGATCGCCGGGGTCAAGCAGCGTACCGGACGCCAAGAACCAAGCGTTATCACCTAATATCGGAAACCCCATGAAACCCATGCTGGTCCCCAACGGGGGCAGTATTGATCATCTCGGCGCGACAATCACCGAGAATGGCGTCAATTTTGCTGTCTATTCTGAAACTGCCAGTGCCATCTGGGTATCCATCTTTGACGAGCAGGATCAGGAAACTGACCGGTTCGAACTGGATGTGCACCAGGACAATATCTATGCCGGCCTGGTCTCCGGACTTGCGGCTGGTACGCGCTACGGCCTGAGGGCCGATGGCGAATACAATCCCGATCAGGGCCTGTTCTTTGATCCGATGAAGCTGCTGGTCGATCCTTATGCCAAGTGGCTGGACCGCACGTTTGTGCGCTCTCCGCGGTTGCGGCTGGACCGCGCCGAGGCGGTTGATACGGCGCCACTCATCCCCAAGGCGATCGTGGTGGCCGGGTCCGGCGAAAGCATCATGCCGCGCAAGAAGGCGCCCGGGATGTTCTACGAGATGAATGTGCGTGGCTACACCATGCGGCATCCTGGCGTGCAGGGGCCGCTTCGGGGCACCATTGCCGGCCTGACGACGCAGCGGGTGATCGACCATCTCAAGCATATCGGGGTGGACACCCTGCAGCTTATGCCAACCGCAGCGTGGATCGATGAAGGACACCTGCCTGCTCTCGGACTGACCAATGCGTGGGGCTATAACCCGGTAGCCTATTCGGCCGTCGATCCGCGACTGGTGCCGCGCGGTCCGCACGAACTGCGCAATATGACCGATGTGTACCGCAAGAACGGCATTTCGGTGATCCTGGACGTCGTCTACAACCACACCGGCGAAGGGGACGCGGACGGGCCGATGCTCAGCCTGATGGGGCTCGATGCCAAGACCTATTATCGTTTCGTCGAGGTTGATGGCAAACAGCACCTGGTCAACGACACGGGCACCGGCAACACGCTGCGATGCGACCACCCGGCGACGCAGCGCCTGGTGATCGACAGCCTGCGCTACTGGGTCGAGGAAATGGGTGTCTCCGGCTTCCGCTTCGATCTGGCGACTGTGCTGGCACGTGACCCGGGGTTCAATCCGCACGCCGTGATGCTGGAAAAGATCAAGGCAGATCCCGTGCTCAGCCAGTGCATTCTGGTGGCTGAACCCTGGGATCCAGGTCCGGGGGGATATGCACTCGGTCAGTTCGGCAAGGAATTCAAGGAACACAACGACACCTATCGTGATGAAATCCGGGCGTTCTGGCGCGGTGAGGACGGCAAGATAGGTGCGCTGGCAGGCAAGGTGACCGGCTCTTCGGAGATATTTGACTCCGCCGGCCGCAAGCCAAGTCATGGCGTGAACATGCTGGCAGTGCATGATGGCTTCACCCTGCGCGATCTGGTCAGCTATATCGACAAGCACAATGAGGCCAATGGCGAGAACAATCGGGACGGCCATGACCACAATGCGTCGTGGAATTGCGGCGTCGAAGGCGAGACCGAAGACGAGGGGGTAAACCTGGCGCGTCGACGCGACGTTCGCGCCCTGCTTGCCACGCTCTTTGTCTCACGGGGTGTCCCGCTCCTGCAGCAGGGCGATGAGATGTACCGGACCCAGCAGGGCAACAATAATGCCTATGCCCAGGACAATGAGATCACCTGGGTCGATTGGGAAAGTGCCGATGGCGACCTGATCGATTTTGTCGCGGCGATGACCCGTTTCCGCAGGGAACATACGGCGCTGACGCATGATCATTTTCTCACCGGGCAGGACAAGAATGGTGTGCGTGATGTGGTGTGGCTGCATCCGGATGGCCGCGAGATGAATGAGGGCGACTGGAGCAATTCCGGCGGGTCGGTGCTGGGCATGCAGTTGCGCAACAAGGACGACGAGGTCTTGGTCTGGTTCAACCGACGTACCGAGCCGGTTGTCGCGCATTTGCCCGAGGGACATTGGACGGTCGGCATCGAGTCTGACAATACCGCGCATGTAGCGCTCAGCGATGTCACCGCAACATTGACGCCGCGGTCGGTGGTGGTGCTGGTCCGCACGAGGTCGACCGCATGATAATTGCCCAGCTCAGCGATATTCATGCTGACGGGTCAGAGCGGGCCCTCCGGCGGCTTGACCGTGTGCTTGACTGGCTGGGTCCGATGTCTGCTGACGCCATTATCGTCAGCGGCGACCTGGCCGAGCATGCCCATGCCGAGAGCTACCAGGCCATCCGTGATCGGCTTGAGGCGACAGGGTCGCCCTTCTATGTCGTGCCTGGCAATGTGGACGATCACCACGCGATGCGACAGGTGTTTGGTGACGCACTGGGCTGGATGGGCGGTCGTCCATTCAATTGCAGTGGCTGGCTTGGTGAGGAACTCCGCGTCATCGGACTGGATGTCACGGTGAACGGGGCCGATCACGGGGATGCGGCGCCTGTGCTGGACTGGCTTGCTGCCGAGCTCGATCGGGACGGTCCTCCCGCGCTGATCTTTCAACACCAGCATCCGTTCTTTTGTGGCATTGACGGCAAGGATCGCAACAATTGTCGTAACCAGGAAGCGCTGGCGCTGGTGATCGGCAGGTCGCGCAATCCGGTCATCGGTGTCACCTGCGGACATGTGCACCGGCCCATGTTTACCCGCTTTGCCGGTCTGCCGGCGACCATGGCGCCATCTGTTGCACGGGCCAACCGGCTGCGCCTCGACAACAAGACGTCCGATATCAGCGAGCCGCCCGGGCTATTGCTGCATCACGTCCAGGATACGCGCCTGGTGAGCCATGTGGCCATGGTTGCTGACTAGAGCGGCGCATTGACCATGCCCAGGCGGCGATAAAGCGATATGGCGTGAGCATTGGCCGCCACAACCTTAAGGTCGACCTGGGACAGCCCTTGCTGCTGCATTATCCAGAACGCCTGAAGCAGCAAGCTCTCCCCGATGGCTTTGCCGCGCCAGCCAGGGACGACGGCGATGTCCTTGATGAACCCGCTGGTCCAGCACTGCACCAGGCCGATGGGGCGGTTGACTGCGTCGGCCGCGATGACAACCAGGCTGGGGTCGAATTCACTGTCCCCGGTCAATGACGCCCACCAGGTTTCAAAGGGTGCAACAGAGCCAAAGCCGTTGCGGTAAGCGTCGGCAAGTATGGCGTGCAACGCTCGCGGCGCAGCGTCGGCAAACGGGAGCAGATGGGCTTGGGGTGGCCAGACTGGCGGTGCCTGGTCCGCAGTCAGGTGCTTTCGCAGGCGCAGGATGTCGCTCACGGATTTGATCGCAAACCTCTCCATACGTCTCGGCTTTTCAGCATGCCCGTGATCCACGACAAAGCCGGAATCACGACACCATAATTCCCCAGTGTGCTCAAAATTCTGCCGCTCGCCGAGAGCAGCCTGCAATGGCGACGCGTCATCAGAACCAGACGTGCAGACTTTGGCGGGTTTTGCCATTCCGGGGTGCATTTCCAGGCCTTGCCAGCCCGCGCCCTGGCTGCCCAGTCTTTCCCCCGAGCTGGGCCGATGCGCCGGATCCCAAGGGTCCGGCGCATATCTCGTTACTCTGCCGCCTGGGACGGCAGCAGTCCGCCGGTCTTTTCGATGAAAGCGATGATCTGGTCCAGGCTCTCGTGCCGCAACAGGTCGGTAAAGACATAGGGGCGGCCCTCGCGCACCTTGATGGTGTCAGCTTCCATCACCTCGAGGCTGGCGCCGACATAGGGGGCGAGATCGGTGTGGGTGATGATCAGCAGATCCGACCGCGCGATTGCGGGCCCCCCTTTGCGGGGTATTTTCTCGCCTTGGGCGACCGAGATTACATAGAGCGTGATATCGGCCAGATCGGGTGAAAACGTGGCTGCCAGATTGTCGCCGCCGCTTTCGATCAGGACAATGTCAAGATCGGGAAACTTGCGGTTGAGCTCGTCGATAGCCGCCAGATTAAGCGAGGCGTCTTCCCGGATGGCGGTGTGGGGGCAACCGCCGGTTTCCACCCCGACGATGCGGTCTTCGGAAATGGCCTGGGCCCGTGCCAGGATCAACGCATCCTCGCGTGTGTAGATGTCGTTGGTAACCACGGCCATCGAATAGCGATCGCGCATGGCCTTGAGGAGATTTTCGCACAATGTCGTCTTGCCCGAGCCGACGGGGCCGCCAATGCCAATGCGCAGAGGACCGTTCAGGGATTTCATAGCAACCTCATGATGACGAGTGCGAGGAAGCCTGCGCCGAGCAGCAGGCAAAGAGGAGAGTATACCCGGCGATCATTGAGCCGGAAATTGGATTCGGGCGTCTTTTCCGCCCACCAGGATGTGTAGCCCACAATGCCGCGGCCCAAAAAGGTGGCGGCAAGAGGCAGGCCGAGCAAGGTCAGTGGCAAACCGCCGCTGTCGTGGTCGGCCAGTGACAGCGCCAGAATGCCGGCGACCAGCATTGCCAGCGCCACGGCAAAGGACAGGAGGCGAGGCGGCATGCGCTGAATATCACGGGTGCCAACGACCGTCTGGGCAAGGAGCTTTTCAGTTCGGATTGGCCAGGTCTGCCCGATCGACCACATCAAATGGGCTACCGAAATTGCCAGCAGCAGCACAAACATCAGGGAAGCAAGTGGGATGCTCATGAGCGGAAAATCCTGGTCGTCAGCGTTTCGTGGGACATCTGGGCAATATCAGCCGCGTAGGCAACTGCGCCAATGTCATCGCGTGCGGCATGCTGGCACAGCGTGGCGGTGGCGGCGATTACAGGCTCGAGCTCTGCCATGATGGCCAGGCCATCCGACTGGCCGATGGGCACCAGACGCACCGCGACGGAAATCTGACCATGAACTGCTGCGGTCAGGTAGGCGAGCAGAGTGGCCTCGAGCGAAATGGCATGGCCGGCGGCGATCACGCCCAAGGCAATCGGATAGGGACAAGGCTGGGGCAGGCGGTCCAGCGCGGGTGTTGGCCAGGCCCTTGCCGCTGCGATGAAGGAAGCGCCGGTGATGGTTGTTTCCTCATGCCGTTCCCGGGCCGGCGTCAGGGCCAGGTACAGATCGGCGAGGTCGCGCAATTCGTCGGGGTCCGACGCCGCACGATAGGCGTGGGACAGCAGGATGGCGTCGGTACGCAGGCCGCCATGCGTTAGCACGGAGCCCACCCATTGCCCGGTGGTGAGACGGTCGCACACCGTGCTGCTGACGATGGCCGATTCCAGCCCGGCGGACCAGGCAAAGGCGCCCACCGGGAAAGCCGGTGAAAGCCAGGTCAGCAATCGTTGCAAATCAGACTGGGCGGTCATCGAGCAAGCAGGGCATGCCCGCTGTCGCCATGACTGTGATAGGCGCCATGCTCGGCAAAAAACGGCTCGGTGACATTGGTCAGCTCAGCGCCCAGACCTTCCAGCATGGTTTTGAGCACGTGATCCCGCTTGATCAGGATGCGGGCTTCTTCGAGCTGGGCGGAGGTGTGTCGATTGCCAATATGCCAGGCCAGTCGCACCAGATGGTCGGTCGATCTGGCGCGGACTTCGTAGAGCATTTCGGGCGCAGCCAGAACCGCGATTATCCGACCATCAGCAAGCTCTAGCGCGCCATCGTGCTCGAGTGTGACGGTGGCGGGAAAGTCAACCATGACCTCGGTGCCGGCGGCGCAGGTCAGCAGCTTGCGGCGCAGGCGGCGTTCATCATGGGCCAGGGTAACGCTGTCGATGGGGGTGCCGCGACCATGATTGGCGGGCAGATGCGAGACGGCACGGAGCATAGATGAATTCCCTGGGGCGATCCCGATGGCCAGGATCCTTCCAACTACCCTAGACGCTCAGCTCACGGTGTTGAAGAGCCTGAATATCCACGACAGCTGGTAGAGCAGGTGGACACTGACCAAAGCGAGGTGCACACGTCGGTTTGCTGTCCAGATCGCCAGCCCGCAAAGCGCGACCCCGATGGGGACCTGGATGTAGTATTCGATCCCGAACCTGTCCCAGTGCGCCTGCCCCTTGAGCAGGGAATCGATCAGATCGAAGACAAAGCTGGCGGCGAAAAGGCCGAAGAACCACTGCCGACGCTGCAGGAAGAAATCCTCGTAGCCGGCATATTCGGCCAGATTGTCGGGAAACAGCAGTGCCGCCAGCAGAAACAGCACAACGGTGTAGGCGATGAGGAAGAAAAAGACGCCGAACGTCCAGCTTTCGAGATGAAACAGAGCGAACTGCCACCACCAGAAGTGGACCAGTTCGAGCAGGATCGAACCCACCCAGAGCAGGTGAATGCTAGACAGGCGGGCGCGGTCCGGGTGCTGTACCATTCCGGCCACGCCGAGCAACAGGCGGGTCATCCCAAGGCCGATGACCATGCCCATCACTATGCGGATATGGGGGAAGATTTGAGCTGTGAGCTGGGGGTCCATAGGACTAGGGGATATTGTTGATTTCGGAACAGGTCAGAACGGGCTCTGCATCTTCAGCCAGGGTGCTGTCATAGAGACTGGCATCGGGCCCCTTGGTCCACCAGACCCACTTGCCAGCGGCGTAGCGCGCGCCGGAGGCCGACAGCACAGCTGCAAAGATCATTGGCTGAGGCTCGTCAGCCACCGGCACGACGGCCAGGAAGTTAGGCGCCGCATTGATATAGCTGACCTGAACCGGGGTCTCCGTGCCGCAATCATAGCGCGTCACCCGTTGCTCGAATTCGCCGGACTGGGTGGTGATGCTCAGTTGCAGAGAGGTCTGTGTCGCCTGCGCGGGCGCAATCAGCATCATTGCCGCGACGAAAGTGGCGGCGATCTGTTTGTTTGGCATAGCGAAACTCCATTTTGGCGATGGTGGAAGCAGCATCAGCTGGTGGCATAGAGGGGTCAGATGGTTTCAACGTGGTCGGGATAAATTATCTCGGTTCGGCTGGAGACGACAAAGCGCTCGATCGCCTGGCGGAAAGCAAGCAGGCTGGCGGTGGCCATATGACGGTCAAAGTCCTGCCGGCTGTCCCATTGCTCGATGCAGACCAGCCGGTCCGGATCGGTCACACTGGCGTGCAGATCGTAAAGCCGGCAGCCGGCTTGCCGACGGGCCGTGTCGATCGCCGGATAGGCTGCCTCAACAAAGGGCTCGATGGTCCCGGGACGGATGCGAAAAGTGGCGGCGACGTAGATCAAGCCTGAACTCCAATGGCGACGGCTCGGCAAGTGTGACACCGGCCAGCACTCGACGCCACACAAACCAGCACAGAAAAGCAAGGCAAAGGTGCGGCGAGGCTAGTTCCGCGCGAGCAAAAACAGTTCACCGGCAATGGGTTGGTCACGCTCATGGCGGATTGGGTGCTGCTGCCGGGTGAGGATAGCCAGGCCGTGCGCTTCAGCCAGCCGTTCAATATAGGCGGTGGCGTGGGCGAAGCGGCCATTGGAACGCAGGGCGACCCCGTCGCCCGGCGTCGTCTCTACGGAAAAAACGAATAGGCCCCTTGCCGCAAGGAGCGCTCTGACTGCCGCAAAGATGGGCTCCAGCGCGCCGACATAGACAAACACATCTGCCGCCGCAATCACATCATAGGGACCGCGCAGCGCAGGATCGGCAGCAAGGCTGTCCAGGATGTCGCCGGTTCGCAGATGACGGTAGATGCCGCGCTCGTGCGCCTTGCGGACCATTCTGGGCGCGATATCGATGCCATCGATTGCCGCGACCAGATCGCCAAGCGCCGCGCCAACCAGCCCGGTGCCGCAGCCCAGATCGAGCACGGTAGCAAAGGGCGCGCGGTCGGCCAGCAGGCTGCGGATCGCCTGCGGGATGCGGTATTGCAGCGTGCTGGTGAGGTGGGTGTCGAAGCTGTCGGCATAGGTATCGAACAGATCCGCTACGTAACCGGTTGAGCCTTTGTCGGCTTCGCCAGAGAGGGAGGCAAGCATGTGGGCGGCGTAGCGATCATAGGGCACTATGGCGAGCGCCTGGGCAAAGCTCGCTTTCGCTGCGCTCTGGTCGCCCAGATCAAGTTGTGCCTTGCCAAGCCCGCGCCAGGCCGCGCTGTCCCTGGGGCGCAGCCTCAACACCTCGGCAAATGCCTCGCTGGCCTCCACGAGCCGGCCATCGGCCAGCAGGGTCTCGCCACGCGAAATTATGGCTTGAGGCGATTCAGATATGGGCAATGCAGCTCCTGCGGCAGCCGGGTGGGAGCTGAGGCCGTGCCGGACCTCAACTAGAACAGAAAGTAGCGTTGCGCCATCGGCAGCTCGGTGGCGGGTTCGCAGGTCAGAAGTTCGCCGTTGGCGCGCACTTCATAGGTCTCGGGGTCGACTTCGATATTGGGGGTTTCTGCATTGTGGACCATCGCAGCCTTGCCAATGCCGCTGCGGGTATTGGCGACGGGCAGCATGTGCTTGGCCACGCCCAGCTTGTCGCGCAGGCCATTATCATAGGCGGCCTGGGAAACGAAGGTAACCGAAGAACTGGTCAGCAGCTTGCCGAAGGAAGCAAACATGGGGCGGTAGTGCATGGGCTGCGGCGTGGGAATTGACGCATTGGGATCGCCCATGGGCGCCGCCGCTATCGAGCCGCCGAGCAGGATCATTTCCGGCTTCACGCCAAAAAAGGCTGGATGCCAGAGCACCAGATCGGCCCGTTTGCCGACGGCAATGGAGCCGATATGCTGACTCATGCCGTGGGCAATGGCCGGGTTGATGGTGTATTTGGCGATGTAGCGTTTGACGCGGAAATTGTCGTTGTCGCCGGTCTCATCGGCAAGACGGCCACGCTGGCGCTTCATCTTGTCGGCGGTCTGCCAGGTCCGAATGAGCACTTCGCCGACGCGGCCCATGGCCTGGCTGTCCGACGAGATGATCGAGAGCGCACCCATGTCGTGCAGGATATCTTCGGCGGCAATGGTCTCCTTGCGAATGCGGCTTTCGGCAAAGGCCACGTCCTCGGGGATCGACTGATCAAGGTGGTGGCAGACCATGAGCATGTCGAGATGCTCGGCAATGGTATTGACCGTGTAGGGCCGGGTCGGATTGGTCGAGGAGGGGATAACGTTGGGCAGGCTGGCAACGCGCAGGATATCGGGTGCATGACCGCCGCCGGCGCCTTCGGTATGAAAGGCGTGGATGGTGCGCCCCTTGAAGGCGGCGATGGTATCTTCGACAAAGCCGCTTTCATTGAGCGTGTCTGTATGGATCATCACCTGAACGTCATAGTCGTCGGCAACCGAGAGGCAATTGTCGATGGCGGCCGGTGTGGTGCCCCAGTCCTCGTGCAGCTTGAGGCACGAGGCGCCGGCCAGCACCATTTCGACCAGCGGCGCGGGCAGCGAGGCGTTGCCCTTGCCGGCCAGGGCCAGATTCATGGGGAAGCCGTCAAAGCTCTCGATCATGCGCTGGATGTGCCAGGCGCCCGTGCAGGTGGTTGCCAGCGTGCCATGGGCCGGGCCGGAGCCGCCGCCAAGCATGGTGGTGACCCCGCTCATCAGCGCTTCTTCGATCTGTTGCGGTGCGATGAAATGGATATGGGCATCCATGCCACCCGCCGTCAGAATGCGGCCCTCGCCGGCAATCGCTTCGGTAGAGGGGCCGATGATGATGTTGACGCCTGGCTGGGTGTCGGGATTGCCGGCCTTGCCGATGGCGGCGATCTTGCCCTCCTTGAGGCCCACATCGGCCTTGTAGATGCCGGTGGAGTCGACGATGAGCGCATTGGTGATGACGCTATCGACCGCGCCCTCCGAGCGGGTGCGCTGGCTCTGGCCCATGCCGTCGCGGATAACCTTGCCGCCACCAAATTTGACCTCTTCGCCATAGGTGGTGAAGTCATTCTCCACCTCGATGAACAGCTCGGTATCGGCCAGGCGAACCTTGTCGCCGGTCGTCGGGCCATACATGTCGGCATAGGTGGCGCGCGAGATACGAGCAGGCATGGTGTCCTCGTTCAGGTTCAGCCCTGGGCGGGCTTGGCGTTGGTGCGGTAATTGGTCATGGCGGCCTCGATGACCGTGTCGAGCAGGGCTGCGCCGGCCTTGGTGATGTCCTGCTTGACATTGACGGCCGCCAGGGAAAGGGCGAGCGCGCGCAAGGCATAGGCCTGACGGCCCTGTTCGGCCCGCAAGGCGGCGGTGCCTTCGGCATCGAGCTGCTTGAGCAGCGGGATCAAATCGGGGGTGCCCAACATGCGCTTGAAGCCAGTCCAGGTCTGGGCGATGCGTGTCGCACACAGGCGATCAGCCCCGGCACCGAGCATGAACATGGTCTGCCCATCTGACGTGCCGCTGGAATGAAGGTCGGACACGATGGCGGTGATTTCGGCGAGCATTGCGGTTTCAGCGTCGGTAATCATGGCCAGCTCCGTTATGAATATGGGCGCCCTTGCTGGGCGTTTTCGGTGTGGTCTCGGCGCTAGTCCAGGTTCCCCATGATTTGCTGGCGAAAGCCGAACACCGCGCGCTCGCCGGCAAAGGGGATCAGCCGAACCTCCCGGGCCTGTCCCGGCTCGAAGCGCACGGCGGTTCCGGCTGCAATGTCGAGCCGCATGCCGCGCGCCTGGTCGCGATCAAAGGCCAGGCCGGCATTGGCCTCGAAGAAATGGTAGTGCGAGCCGATCTGGATCGGACGATCGCCGGTATTGGCCACTTCGATGGTGATTTGCGACGCCCCGACATTGAGCTCGATCTGGCCGGGCAGGGTGATGACTTCGCCTGGGATCATGGAATTCTCACGCAGTTTTGGCCGGACCGCAGCCGGCGGGATTGAAAATGCGGGTGGTGGAGGCTGGATTGTTGGAGAGCTTGCCGGTCGGGCGGATGGGGCGGGCAACCAAGCCGCCGCCGCAATTGGGACAGACGCCACCGAGCCGGTGCTCGACGCAAGCCGCACAGAAGGTACACTCGAAGCTGCAGATCATCGCGTCCGCGGCAGCGGGCGGCAGATCCTTGTCGCAGCATTCGCAGGACGGGCGCAGCTCAAGCATGACGGCTCACCGGATCGGTTCGTGCACGGTCACCAGCTTGGTGCCGTCCGGGAAAGTGGCTTCCACCTGCACGTCGTGGATCATTTCGGCGATTCCGTCCATGACCTGCGCCCTGCTGATGATATGGGCGCCCGCCTCCATCAGCTCGGCGACCGGGCGGCCGTCACGGGCTCCTTCGACGACAAAGTCGGTAATCAGAGCAATCGCCTCGGGGTGGTTGAGCTTGACGCCGCGCTCAAGGCGCTTGCGGGCCACGATGGCGGCCATGGCGATCAGCAGTTTGTCTTTTTCACGCGGGGTCAGGTTCATGGCGGGTCCTATAGGTGCCAGAGGCGCGGCAGCGTGCCGGCGCCCGAGAGCTCAGCCAAAATTGGAACGATCAGGTGCCGTAACGCAAGGCCTGTTTGCGCCAATGCGCGGACGACCAGCCGTTCGCCATTGGCGCTTGCGGCAATGCGGCCATCCTGGGGCAGGATGGAGCGCAAGCGATTGAGGCGGGCGGTGCACGCGTCGGCCGTGGGCGCGATGTGCAGCACGGTGGCAAAGGCACGTTTGCCGGCGAGCAGTGACAGGCCACTGCGTTCGGCTGCCGAACCGTCGAGGCGGGTGGCTTCAGCATGAATAAGCCGGCCGTTGCGCCGAACACGCCAGTTGTCACGGAGCCGGGCATCCAGGGCGAGTTCGCCCATGGCATCGCGTCCAAGCAGAATAGCCTCGACGGCGGTGAGACTGGCGCCATCCGCCAGATCGATTTCAATGCGACGGTCGAGCTGGCTGGCGGCAAACAGAATTGTTTCCTGCGGCATCCAGTCCAGATGAGCATCGGTTCCGACATGCAGTCGGGTACGAACTCGGGCCGCGCTGCCCAGCGAGCGATAGATGCGCTCACACGCCTGGGTGGTCAGTACCACTTTGCCATGGGCGGCAATCTGGGCAGTCCAATCCATTTGGTCGCCGCCAGTCAGGCCGCCGGCGGTATTGATCAGGACGGCCTCAAGCGCGTTGGAGTGGGTATGTGGCAGACGGATCTTGGCGCAGCCCTCCTGGAAAAGCCGATCCAGCCGCGTGACGTGATTTGCCTGTTTGGTGCTGATGCGGCCGGAGCCGCGAGCTCGCTGCAGCGCGGGTTGCGGGGTGGGCAAAAAAACGTGATCAGACAAATTTGACGATCCAGCAACTTTTCCCACGCTCAATCATTCCTACTGTGAGCAAACGCTCTATGACCACAAAAAAACAAAGGCTTAGAAAAATGCGTTTCACTAATATTGTTTCTGCTACCGCTCTTGCTGTTGCGCTTGGCTTCTCCGGCTCTGCTTTTGCCGAAACTTCTGTTGGCGGGGTTACTGTCAGTGATGAAGACTTGCCACGCGTGACTGCTTATTGCCAGCAATTGCAGGACGACACCCTGACAGAGCCAGCAGGCGATGACGATGAGGCAGCTTCGGCTGGCGCCAACTCGTCCGAAAGCGAGCCTGCGCCAAATGGTACCGATCAGGCCCTGACGACCGTCGATATGAGCACGATCGACCTGCAGGGTTGCATGGACGCTGGGTTGGTAACTGAATAATCTGTCCAATATCGATGTAATCAATCCACAATTGAACGCCCGGCTTCGGCCGGGCGTTTGCCGTTTCTAAACCATCAGGTGGCGTCGTACCTCAGCAAGATCGAGATCGCTGGCAGGGCCGGCATGCTGGATCTCACCCCGATCCATGACATATATATCGTCGGCAATTTCGCGACAGAAGTCGAGGAATTGCTCGACAAGCAGGATGGTCATGCCCTTTTCGTCGCGCAGAAATTGAAGCGCGCGACCGATGTCCTTGATGATGGAGGGCTGGATGCCTTCAGTGGGCTCATCGAGCACAAGCACCTTTGGGCGCGTGACCAGTGCGCGGCCGATGGCCAATTGCTGTTGCTGGCCGCCGGACAGGTCTCCACCACGCCGCCCCAGCATGGATTTGAGCACGGGGAAAAGGTCGAAGATATAGTCAGGGATGTTGCGGTCGGCGCGCTTGAGCCCTGCATAGCCTGTCTCTAGGTTCTCGCGGACCGTCAGCAGGGGAAATATCTCGCGTCCCTGTGGCACATAGCCGATCCCCATGCGCGCACGCTTGTAAGGTGGCGCCTTGCGCAGAACATCATCGCCAAAGCGAATGTCGCCAGCCGAGATATTGTGCACGCCGGTAATGGCGCGCAGGGTTGACGACTTGCCGACGCCATTGCGGCCCAGGACAGCGGTAATGCGCCCGGCCCTGCATTGCAGCGACACCGATTTGAGAGCCTGGGCGGCGCCGTAGTGCAGGTCGATTGCATTGATCGATAGGGCGGTCATGCGTATCCAATCTCCTGAAGGAAGCTATCGACGTGATCGAAAAGCTCCTGATTGTGCCCCAGCCAGATATGTCCGCCGGTGGGGAAAATCACGAGCCGCGCACCGGGCACCGTGGCGGCAATATGACGGGCAGCGCGGGCTGTACCGAAGCGGTCGTCCTCCAGTGAGATGGTGAGGAGCGGCGCGGTAATCGTCTGGATCGCTGCAGGCTGCGGGTGTCCGGCGAGGCGCGCATCGTTGATCAGGCCATCGGCCCGGTCACTCACCGGCAGTATGGACCAGAGTATCTCGTGGGCGCGGGCGATTTCCGCGCTGGACGCGGTTGCGAGCAAGGCCGGATCGGTTGCCAGCAACGTGCCGGTCAGCATATCGGGCGCCGCAGACAGCGCCACCCAAAGCAGGAAGTCGGATCGCAACAGGGTCATGGCCGCCTCAATGCCGGGCGGGGCATTGTCGGACGTTGTCGCGTCCTTGTCGGGCGCATAGGTGGCCGGCACGATGGGCAGCACGGCCGCGCACCGATCCGGGTGGCGAATGGCGAATTCGAGCGCCGACAAGGCACCTGCTGAACCGCCGGATATGGCAATCGTGTCTATCCCCAGATGATCGAGCAAATCTGCAAAAGCATCGGCCTGGTTGGCGCTGGATGGCTCGGGGGGAAAGGCCGAACGCAAATAGCCGAAACGTGAGGGTGAAATAATCCGGTAGCCCTTGTCGAGCAAGGGGCCGGCAAAGAGCAGACCCTGGTCGAAGCCACCCCCGGTCCCATGCACCATGAGCAAAGGCGTGCCTTCGCCACGGTCTGCATATTCCATCCTGCCAAAGCGGGTGTCGATGAGGGTCGACAGGGAGGGGTCGATCGCCGCCCGCGCCTTGTGGAGGGCCGTGCCG
>TARA_R110002124_G_scaffold15614_7_pt1 | contig 27182 bp, 26 predicted proteins | sample TARA_R110002124 | Tara Oceans TARA_R110002124 (sample SAMEA4397445) | marine metagenome | biome: Polar Biome; feature: [SRF] surface water layer (ENVO:00010504); material: water (ENVO:00002006), including particulate matter (ENVO:01000060) such as... | depth 5 m
TGACGGGAACGATCAAGGCTTGCGTGTTCGATGCCTACGGCACGTTGTTCGATGTAGGGGCGGCGGCACGGGTTGCCGCGTCCGAGAAGGGGGCCGAAAGCTGGGCGCCGAAATGGCCGCAACTGGCCGCCGACTGGCGCAGAAAACAACTGGAATACACCTGGTTGCGCGCGGTGGCGGAGGCGCATATCGATTTCTGGCAGGTCACGCAGGACGGGCTGGACTGGGCGCTGGAGGCCGCCGGGCTGACCGACCCGGCGCTGCGCGAACGCCTGTTGGCGCTCTATTGGGAGCTGGACGCCTATCCGGAAGTGCCCCAGATGCTGGCGACGCTGGCGCAGAGGGGCCAGCGGCTGGCGATCCTGTCGAACGGCTCGCCAGGGATGCTGGACGGTGCGGTGTCATCCGCCGGATTGGACGGTCAGTTCGAGGCGCTGCTGTCGGTGCAGGATGTCGGCGTGTTCAAGCCGCATCGCCGGGTCTATGACCTGGTGGGCAGGCAGATGGGGGTCGCCCCGCACGAGGTGCTGTTCGTGTCGTCCAATGGCTGGGACGCCTGCGCCGGGGCCGCCTATGGCTTTGTCGGCGCCTGGGTGAACCGCGACGGTGCGCCGCCGGACCGTTTGCATGGCAAGCCCGCGCATGAGTTGCGCAGCTTGCAGGGGCTGCCGGATCTGGTGAAAAGCCTTTAACCTGCGAAATTTCTGCTGGCGAAACCCGCAGCGCGTTCCTAACCTGGGCGGATGAGCGATTCCCTCGACAGCCGTTACTCCTGGACGCGCCTGTTTCTGTCCCTTGGGCTGGCGACGGTGGGCAATGCCGGCATGTGGTCGGTGATCGTTGTCCTGCCCGCGCTTCAGGCCGATTTCGGCGGTGGGCGCGGCGATGCGTCCTTGCCCTATACTCTGACGATGATCGGCTTCGCGCTGGGCAACCTGCTGATCGGCCGCGCCGTGGACCGGTTCGGCGTGGCACGGGCCCTGGCCGGGGCGGCGTTGGTGTCCGGCGCGGGCTATGTCGCGGCGGCGCTCAGCCCGTCGATGCTGCTGCTATCCGTCGCGCAGGGGATCATCGGCTTTGGCACGGCGGCGTTCTTTGGCCCGCTGATCGCGGATGTGTCCCTGTGGTTCCGGCGTCGCCGGGGCATCGCGGTGGCCATCGTGGCGAGCGGCAATTACCTGGCGGGCGCGATCTGGCCGGTGCTGCTGAGCGGAGTATTGACCGATCAGGGCTGGCGCGCGGTCTATTTCGTGCTGGCTGTGCTGGTGGTGGCGGTTATCCTGCCCGGATCGACGCTGCTGCGCCACCGCTTGCCAGACAGCAGCCTGACCGCAGAGGCGCAGGCCACCAGCCTGACCCCGCGCCGGGTTCCGTTTTCCCCCGCCGTGCTGATGTGGATGCTGGCGGCGGCGGGCGTGGCCTGTTGCGTGGCGATGTCTATGCCACAGGTGCATATCGTCGCCCTGGCCGTCGATCTCGGACTGGGCCAGGCGGTTGGCGCGCAAATTCTGGCCGTCATGTTGCTGGGCGGCGTGGTTTCGCGTCTGGTTTCGGGACTGATCGCCGACAGGCTGGGCGGGGTTGCGACCCTGCTGATCGGCTCGGTCGGGCAGATGATCGGCCTGATGCTGTATCTACCGGCCGACGGGCAGACCTCGCTCACCGTGGTCAGCCTGATCTTCGGCCTGAGCCAGGGGGGGATCGTGCCCGCCTACGCGATCATCGTGCGCGAATACATGCCCGCCAAGGAGGCCGGCACACGGGTCGGTTTTGTCTTGATGGCGACAATCCTGGGCATGGCGCTGGGCGGCTGGATGAGCGGCTGGATCTACGACATGACCGGCTCGTATAGCCTGGCCTTCGTCAACGGTATCCTGTGGAATGCCGCGAATATCGCGATCATGCTGGTGATCCTGTTCAGCGGCCGTCGGCGCAAGACGCCGCTTGCGGCCACCGTCTGACGGGCCTTGCACCGTTGCAGATGTCCGGCTTAGGATTTCGGCACCAGACAGGATCCGACCATGCCCCATGACCACGACCACGGCGACCATGACAACCACCTGGACCCGATGGACGCGCGGGTGCGGGCGCTAGAAACCATTCTGGTGCGAAAGGGGCTGATCGACCCTGCCGCCGTGGATGCGATCATCGACACCTATGCCAACAAGGTCGGCCCGCGCAATGGCGCGCAGGTGGTGGCGCGGGCCTGGACGGATCCGGAGTTCGCCGCCTGGCTGGCGCGCGACGCCACGGCGGCGATTGCCGACATGGGCTTCACCGGCCGTCAGGGTGAGCACATGCAGGCCGTGTTCAACACGCCCGACCAGCACAACGTTATCGTCTGCACGCTGTGCTCGTGCTACCCGTGGTCGGTGCTGGGCCTGCCGCCGGTCTGGTATAAATCCCCCGCCTACCGCGCGCGCGTGGTGATAGAGCCGCGCGCGGTGCTGGCCGAGTTCGGCCTGACCCTGCCGGTTTCCACCCGCATCCGCGTGTGGGATTCCACCGCCGAGCTGCGCTATCTGGTGGTGCCGATGCGCCCCGAGGGCACCGAAGGGATGGACCTGACCGCGCTGGCCGATCTGGTGACGCGCGAAGCCATGGTGGGCACCGGCTTGCCCCGGTTGCCCGCATGAACGGCCCGCATGATCTGGGCGGGCGCATGGGCTTCGGGCCAATCCCGCTGGAGGCTGACGAGCCGATCTTCCACGCCGATTGGGAAGCGCGCGCGCTGGGCATCACGCTGACCTGCGGCGCGCTGGGCCACTGGACGCTGGACGAAAGCCGCCACGCGCGTGAATCGCTGCCGCCTGCGGTTTACTACAGCGCAAGTTACTATGAGATATGGGAGCGTGCGCTGGAGGCGCTGCTGTTGCGGCACGCCCTGGTGACCGAGGATGAGCTGGCGCGAGGGCAGGCCGCCGCAGGCGAAGCGCATCCCCGTCGCTTGCCCGCAGCCCGTGTCCCGGCGGTGCTGGCGTCAGGCGGGCCGACGGATCGCCCGGTCGCAACGCCTGCGCGGTTTCAGCCCGGCGACCGGGTGCGCGCGCGGCTGATGCACCCGAAGACCCACACCCGGATGCCGGGCTATCTGACCGGGCGTCCCGGCGTGATCGAGGCCGATCGCGGCGGCTTCGTGCTGCCCGACAGCAATGCCCATGGCGGCGGTGAAAACCCCGAACGGCTTTACACCGTGGTGTTCGAGGCCGCGCGGGTCTGGGGGCAGGGCGCGGAGCCGGGTGTGACGATCAGCGCCGATCTGTGGGAGAGCTATCTTGAACCCGCCTGACGCGCCGAAACCCGGCGCCCGGCCGTTCGACGATCCGCCCTTTGAGGAGCCCTGGCAAGCGCAGGTCTTTGGCCTGACCGTGGCGCTGAACGAGGCCGGCGTATTCGATTGGCCAAGCTGGGCGCAGGCGCTGGGTGCGCAGATCAAAACCGGCGCGCCCTATTGGCAGGCGTGGCTAAGCGCGTTGGAAGCGGTGCTGGCCGAGCGTGATCTTGCCCTGCCCGCCGACGTGGCCGATCTGGCGCGGCGCTGGCACGAGGCGGCGCTGGCCACACCCCATGGCCAGCCCATCCGGCTGGAAAACGCCGGCGCCTAAGCCGCCCACTTGATCGAGCAGCCGACCGACGGCACCTGATCTTGCGGGCCGTGGCCGGTGCGGGCGATCTGCATCATCGCCTCGAACAGCTCGCGCCGGGCGTCGGGCGCCGCCGGACGAGAGCCGGACGCGTCCAGCCGCCCACGGTATTGCAGGCCCCGATCCGCGTTCAGGCCAAAGAAATCCGGCGTGCATTGCGCGTTCCAGGCCCGTGCAACGGTCTGATCGGCATCATGCAGATAGGGAAAGGTGAAGCCCTGCCGCACGGCCATCCTGCGCATGTTGTCGAAACTGTCGGCGGGGTAGGCGAGCGCGTCATTCGAGCAGATCGCCGCAACACCGATCCCGGCGGCTTGCAGATCGCGCGCATCGCGCACAATCCGGTCTATCACCGCCAGCACATAGGGGCAGTGATTGCAGATGAACATCACCAGCGTGCCATTTGGTCCGGCGATCTCGCCCAGCGCATAGGTTTTCCCATCAGTGGCGGGCAGGGTGAATTCTGGCGCGTGCCAGCCGAAATCACAGACGGGGGGCTTTGTCAGGGCCATGGGGACCTCCGGTTCGTTTGGCGGACAATCGACGCCGATATCCTGAGGCGCCGGGCGGGGCTGTCAAGCCTTGCCCGAATTCCTCTAGGCAGGTGCAGGAACCCATGATAGCGCGAATGGATGCAATCACTGACGGATCCCTTGAACCCAAGGCTCGGGCTGGCCACGCTTGGCGTGGTCGTGGCGTCGGCCCTGTTCGGAATTGTCCCCGTGTTCGCCCGGTCGCTGACCGATGCGGGCATGGCCGCCCACGCGGTGGCCTTTTACCGCTACGTGCTGGCCGTTGCCGTGCTGATGCCGGTGGTCTGGCACTGGCGGCACTTGCCACGCACACTGGCCTGGGGCGCGTTTGTCGGCGTGGTGATGGGGCTGGGCTGGGTCGGCTATGTGCGCGCGATCGAGGTTGTGCCGGTGTCCACCGCCGGCGTGCTCTACATGACCTATCCGGCCTTCGCGCTGGTCTTTTCCTGGGCGCTGTTCGGCGACCGGCCCAGCGGGCGGGGGATCATCGCGTCGCTGATGATCGTGGCCGCCGCCGCCCTGGTCAGCCGTCCCGGCGCCGTGCCGCCGGAACATGTGCCGGCGCTGATCCTGTCGCTGGCCGCGCCGGCCGGCTTCGGGCTGGGGATCTCGGTTCTGGTGCACCGCTTGATCGACATTCCGGTCCTGGCGCGGATCGGCGTCGTGTCGGCGGGATCGGTGATCGGGCTTGCGCCCCTGATGCTGGCCACACCGCTGGAGGCCATCGTGCCCGCCAGCGCCAATGGCTGGCTGATGGTCGTGGGAATCGGTCTGGGCACCGCGCTGATCCCGCAGCTGATCTACACATTCTGCTCGCCCCTGATCGGCACCGCGCGCACCGCCATGGCCGGCAGCATCGAACTGCCGGTGATGTTTGCCGTGGGCTGGTTCTTCTTCAACGAATCGCTTTATGCGGCGCAGGGGATCGCGCTGATCCTGGTGATCGCCGCCATCGTCATCACCCCGGCCAAGCGCGCGCGGTCCATCGCCGCGACGCTCAAGCCCGGGGACTGATCGCGCAACACCCGCAACCCGGCAGCGCAGCCGGGTGCCCGTGACCATCAAAAAGCCAGACTGCCCTGCAAGACTGCGCGAATCGCCCGGTTCCGTGCTGCAAAGAGGTCTTGAATGAAAATCGCCGTTGTCGGTCTGGGCTATGTCGGCCTGTCAAACGCGATCCTGCTGGCGCAGAATCACGAGGTTGTCGCACTGGATACCGATGCGGCGCGGGTCGCGGCGCTGAACGCTGGTCTCAGCCCGGTCGAGGACAAGGACGCCACCGAGTTTCTGGCGCGCGGCGGATTGACCCTGCGCGCGACCAGCGACGGCGCCGACGCGCTGGGCGATGCCGCGTTCGTCGTCATCGCCACGCCCACCGATTATGACCCGCAGACCAATCAGTTCGACACCACCAGCGTCGAGGGGGTTGTCGATCAGGTGCTGGCGCTGAACCCTGGCGCGGTGGTGGTCATCAAATCGACCGTTCCGGTGGGCTTTACCGAACGCCTGCGCGCGCAGAAAGGCTGCGATTCCATTCTGTTTTCGCCCGAATTCCTGCGCGAAGGGCGGGCGCTGCATGACAACCTTTTCCCCTCGCGCATCATCGTCGGCGAACGCAGCGAACGCGCGCGCGTCTTCGCCGGCCTGCTTCAGGAAGGGGCGCGGGTGGATTGCCCCGTCCTGTTCGCCGATCCGACCGAGGCCGAGGCGATCAAGCTCTTCGCCAACACCTACCTGGCGCTGCGCGTGGCGTTCTTCAACGAGCTGGACAGCTACGCCATGGTGCGCGGACTGGAAACGCGGCAGATCATCGACGGCATCGGTCTGGATCCGCGGATCGGCGGGCATTACAACAACCCGTCCTTTGGTTATGGCGGCTATTGCCTGCCCAAGGATAGCAAGCAGCTGCTGGCCAATTACCAGGACGTGCCGCAAAACCTGATCGCCGCCGTGGTCGAGGCCAATGCAACCCGCAAGGACCTGATCGCGCAGCAGATCGCGGCGCTGGGGCCCAAGGTTGTCGGCGTCCACCGGCTGGTGATGAAGGCTGGGTCCGACAATTTCCGCCAAAGCGCGATTCTGGGCGTGATCGAGGGGTTGCAGGCGCTGGGTATCAGCGTGATCGTGCATGAACCCGGGGTCAGCGCGGATGATTTCACGCAGGCTCCGCTGGAAAACGACCTGGCGGCGTTCAAGGCCCAGGCCGATCTGATCGTCGCCAACCGGCGCTCGGCCGATCTGGCCGATGTGCCGCACAAGCTGTTCACCCGCGATCTGTTCGGCGTGGATTGATCCGCGCGTCTCGCCGCTTGCCGCATGGGGGAAAATTGCGCATCGTTGCCGCCTGACTGAAAAGGGGGGCAAGGTGCCATGCGGTTTCACGGCTATTTTCGCAGTTCGTCAAGCTACCGGTGTCGCATCGCGTTCAATCTGAAGGGGCTGGCTTTTGACTTCGTGCCGGTCCATCTGGTCAGGGACGGCGGCCAGCAGCGCACCAACGCCTACCGCGCCCTGAACCCGCAGGGGCTGGTTCCGGTGCTGGAGGTGGACGGGCAGGTGCTGACCCAGTCGCCGGCGATTCTCGAATGGCTTGAGGAGGTGCACCCGCAACCGCCGCTGCTGCCGCCGGACCCCATGACCCGCGCCGCGGTCCGCGCGTTCTGCGCCGTCATCGCCTGCGAGATCCATCCGCTGCAGAACCTGCGCGTGTTGCAACATCTGGGCGCCGAATTCGGTCAGGATCAGGATGGCAAGAACGCCTGGTGCCGGCGTTGGATCGGCGATGGGCTGGCGGCCTGCGAGGCGCTGCTGAAGGACCGCCACGGAACGCGATTCGCCTTTGGCGACCAGCCCGGCCTGGCCGAGGTGTATCTGGTTCCGCAACTGTTTTCCGCGCAGCGATTCGGTGTGGACATGGCGGCGATGCCCCGGTTGCGGACCATTGCCGGTGCCTGCGAGGGGTTGCCCGCCTTCGCGCAGGCCCACCCGTCGCGCCAGCCAGACGCGGAATAGGGAAATATTATACCGCCGTGAAACAATTGATTAGGTTGGGTGGCGGGATCGTGAAATAAAATTTGCAGAGTCCCCAGTTGGACCTTGCACTCGCAACGAAATATTCGAATAGTTGACCGATCAGTCACCGAAAGAAGTGTTGGCAATATAGTGCCACTTGTGCAAGTATTTGCCGCTTGAGACTGAAAATTGTTCTTGGGAGGAGAAAGAATGATGAAGAAAACTGCAATGAAGGCCCTTCTGGGTGCCGTCGCCGCGATTGCCGTGAGCGCCAGCGCCGCCGCCGCGCAGGAAGTCACCCTGCGGATGCATCAATTCCTGCCCGGGGCCGCCAACGTGCCGTCCCTGATCCTGGATCGCTGGGCGGATGCCGTCGAGGCGGACTCGAATGGCCGGATCAAGATCGAACGCTACAATGCCATGGCGCTGGGCGGCACACCGCCCGAACTGATGGATCAGGTGCTCGACGGTATCGCCGACATCATCTGGACGGTGAACGGCTACACGCCGGGTCGTTTCCCGCGCACCGAGGTCTTTGAACTGCCGTTCTTCGTGTCGAACCCGCGCGCCGCTTCGGCCGCGCTGTGGACCATGTACGAAAACGAAATGCAGCAAGATTTCGCGGGTGTTCGTCAGCTTGGCATGTGGGTTCACGGCCCGGGCATGATCCATACCAGCACGCCCGTCGCGGCGCCTGAAGATCTTCGCGGCATGAAGATCCGCGGCGGCTCGCGCATGGTCAACGATCTGCTGACCCAGCTGGGCGCCGAGCCTGTCGGCCTGCCCGTCACCGGCATCCCCGAAGCCCTGTCGCGCGGTGTGATCGACGGCACCACCATCCCGTGGGAAGTCGCCGGCATCCTGCGTGTGCAGGAACTGGTGAGCAACCACACCGAATTCGAGGGCCCGGCGCTGTATACGCTGACCTTCTCGTTCGCCATGAACCAGGATGTCTATGACGCCATGCCTGCCGATCTTCAGCAGGTCATCGACGACAACTCAGGTCTGAACTTCTCGGTCTTTGCCGGCGGCACGCAGACCGCAGCAGATGGCCCGATCCGGGCCGCAGCTGTCGAGCGGGGGAACACCATCATCACCATATCCGAGTCGGACGCACAGGTCTGGGCCGAGGAAGCACAGCCGATCTATGCGGCCTGGGTTGCCGATATGGAAAGCCGTGGCATCGACGGTCAGGCGCTGATCGACGAAGCGCGCGCACTGATGGCGCAGTATGATGAAACTGCGGATGACATGTTTGACGCCTGGGCCTCGGAGAACTGATCTCGGGCTGAACACGCAGTCGGGGGCGCGGTCTGAACGGATCGCGCCCCCGGTATGATCGGATGCCATTTTTCAGAGGGAGGGACCGATGTCCTTTACCAACAAGATCAAGACGCTGACAGCCGCGTTTGCGCTGGCCGCAGCATCTGCCGGGGCGGCCGCCGCACAGGAAGTCACCTTGCGCATGCACCAGTTTCTGCCGCCGCAGGCCAATGTGCCGGCGCTGGTTCTGGATGTCTGGGCCGATACGATCGAACGCGAATCCGAAGGCCGGATCAAGATCGAACGCTTTCCGGCCATGGCCCTGGGTGGCACGCCGCCGGAGCTGATGGATCAGGTGATTGACGGCATCGCCGATATCGCCTGGACGGTGAACGGCTTTACCCCCGGACGGTTTCCACGCTCCGAGGTGTTTGAATTGCCGTTCTTCCTGAACGATGCCCGCGCCGCGTCCTATGCCTATTGGCAACTGGCACAGGAAGAAATGGCAAGCGCCGATTACGCCGATGTGCAGCTTCTGGCGACATGGGTCCATGGGCCCGGCATGATCCACACCAATGTTCCGGTCCGCACGCCCGAGGACCTGCGCGGCCTGAAGATCCGGGGTGGTTCGCGCATGGTCAACGACCTGCTGACCCGGCTGGGCGCCGAACCCGTCGGCATGCCCGTCACCATGATCCCCGAGGCCCTGACCCGCGGCGTGATCGACGGCACCACCATCCCGTGGGAGGTGACGACATCGCTGCGCGTTCCGGAACTGGTGACCAACCACACCGAGTTCGAGGGCACCAGCCTGTATGTGCTGACCTTCACCCTGTCGATGAACCGCGAGGTGTATGAAAGCCTGCCCGATGACCTGCGCCAGATCATCGATGACAATTCGGGTCTGGATCTTTCGGTCTTTGCCGGCGGCACGCAGTCGGATGCGGATGGTCCTGCACGTCAGATCGCCGTTGATCGCGGCAACAACATCATCACCATTCCCGCCGACGAGACCCAGCCGTGGCGCGACGCGGTGGAGCCGATCTACGAATCCTGGGTGGCCGACATGGCGGCGCGTGGCATCGACGGACAGGCGCTGATCGACCGGGCGCGGGCGCTGATGGCGGAATACGAGGCGGCGAACTGACCGCGACCCTGACCTGTCACTGATCCCTGCGGCGCCTGGCCGCAGGGCTTCCCGAACACGAGGCCGGTCCCGAAAGGTCCGGAAAGGGATAATGTTCAAGTCACTTCACAGGTTCATGCACAGCCTGGCCTGGATCATGGCCGTCGTCGGCGGGATCGTCCTGTTGGGTCTGGTCCTGATGATCAGTATTTCGATCGCCGGTCGAACCGTCACATCGATCCTGCATTCAGGATGGATGCAGGCCAACTTGCCGGGCTTCGCCGACTGGATGATTGCCACGGGCATCGGTCCGATCTTTGGCGATTATGAATTCCTGACCGCCGGTCTGGCCTTCAGCGTGTTCGCCTTCATCGGCTGGTGCCAGGTGACCGGCGGCCACGCCACGGTCGATGTCTTTACCGCGCGCATGCCCGAACGCGCCAGCAGGATCCTGTCGATGTTCATCGAGGTGGTGTTTGCCTGGGCGCTGATATTGATCGCCGTGCAGCTCTACGAGGGGATGAATACCCAGATCCGCCGGGGATCGACAACCTTCCTGCTGCAATACCCGGTCTGGTGGAACTACGCCCTGGCGCTGGTGCCAGCCGCGATATCGGCAATCATCGGAACCTATATGGCGTTTGTCCGCATCGCGGAAGTCTTTGCCAACCGCACGCTTGTCGCCGCACACGGAGCAGACCATTGAGCAACCTAGAAATTGGCATCCTGTCCTTCCCGGCGCTTCTGGTCCTGATCTTCCTGCGCGTGCCGATCGGCCTGGCGATGTTCCTGATCGGCTATTTCGGCTACTGGATGGTGACGGGCGATACCCGCATGCCCATGGCCCGCCTGAAAAGCGCCGCCTATTCCACCTTTGCCAGCGAATCGCTGGCGGTGGTGCCGATGTTCCTCTTGATGGGATATTTCGCCACCATCGGCGGCATGTCGAAGGCGCTGTTCAAGGCAGCGGAATCCTTTGTCGGCCATCGCAAGGGCGGGGTGGGCATCGCGGCGATTGCCTCCTGCGCCGGGTTCGGCGCCATCTGCGGCTCGTCGCTGGCCACGGCGGCAACGATGGGCCGCGTCGCCCTGCCGGAAATGAGGCGCTTTGGCTACCACGGCGGGATTTCCACGGCGGCGCTGGCCGCGGGCGGCACGCTGGGCATTCTGATTCCGCCCTCCATCGTGCTGGTGATCTACGCCATTCTGGCCGAACAGAACATCGCCAAGCTGTTTCTGGCGGCCGTCGCACCCGGGCTTCTGGCGGCGGTCGGCTACATGATCGCGATCTCCATCTATGTGCGGCTCTATCCTGACCGCGCCGGCGTCGGCGAGCGTGTTCCGATGAACGAACGGATGCGCCTGTTGATGGGTGTCTGGCCCGTTCTTTTGGTGTTCATCGCCGTGGTCGGCGGCATTTATGGCGGCATCTTCACCCCGACCGAAGGCGCGGCGATCGGCGCGCTGGGCACCGGGTTGATCGCCCTGGCCAATGGCGGTCTGACCCTGCGCACGATGCTGGATGCCTTCACCTCGACCGGGCGATCCACGGCGATGATCTTTTTCATCGTCTTCGGCGCCGCCTTCTACAACAGCTTCCTGGCGCTGACCCGGGTGCCGCAATCGCTGTCCGACTGGGTTGTCAGCCTGGGGTTGGCGCCGGTGGCGGTGCTGCTGCTGATCCTGGCGATCTATCTGGTGCTGGGCTGCGTCATGGACAGCCTGTCGATGATCCTGCTGACCATTCCGATCTTCTTTCCGATGATGATGGCACTGGATTTCGGCATGTCGTCCGAACAGGTCGCCATCTGGTTCGGCATTCTGGTGCTGATCGTGGTGGAAACCGGGCTTATCACGCCTCCGGTGGGTATGAACCTGTTCATCATCAACGCGATGGACCGAACCACGCCGATGATCGAGACCTACAAGGCGGTGATGTTCTTCGTGGCCTCGGATCTGGTGCGCGTGGCGATCCTTGTGGCGTTCCCCGTCATCACCTTGTTCCTGATCTCCTGACGGGGTGCGAATTCAAGTCGACAAAGGGGGGCCGGACTGGCCCCCTTTTTCATGCGCGCCGCTTGACAGAAAAATGATTATGTCATGTAATCATATCGAGAGGTGGAGCATGACATCACGTCCAGAAACAGCGCGCCGGGACACAGGTGACACAGCCGATCAGACGCCCGGCGACGCGGTCCTGCGCCGGTTCATCGGCTATGACATGAAGCGCGCGTTCAACGCCGTTCAGGCCGATCTGAACGCCACGCTGGCGCCCTTCGGGTTGCGGATGGTGACCTATTCTGTGTTGGCCGTGGTCTGCGCCAATCCCGGCATTCGCCAAAGCCGCCTGGCCGAGGTTCTGTCGATCGAGCGCCCCAATCTGGTGCTGATCCTGGACGATCTGGAGCACGCCGAAACCGTCGAACGGGTCCGCGCGCCAGAGGATCGCCGCGCCTATGAGCTGTCACCGACGCTGAAAGGCCGCCATCTTTGCGACCGCGCAACGCAGGCGGTGGCGGCGCATGACGCGCGCGTCTCAGACGGGATCGACGCGGGGACATTGGGAACCCTTCATACGGCCCTGCGCAAGATCGCGCGTAACGGGCAGTCCGAACGCAGCGAAAGGAACACCCATGAGCGGGTCTCAATACCGCGCGCATGACGCGCGCCGCCAGGACCGGGCCGACGGCTCGATCCTGCTGACCAGCAATATCCCGATGGACCCGGTTGCCCGCTGCGCGACCGACTGGCTGGAGGGCTGGGCGCAGGCCGCCCCTGACCGGGTTTTTCTTGCGGAACGCTCAGCCGATGGCTGGCGCCGCGTGACCTATTCGGATGCGCTGGAGCGCACACGGGCCCTTGCCGCCGCGCTGGTTGATCGCGGCCTGACCGCGCAGACGCCGATCCTGATCGTCTCGGGCAATGGCATCGACCACGCGTTGCTGACACTGGCCGCGCAGTATATCGGCGTCCCCACCGTTCCCGTGGCCGAACAATACGCGCTGATCCCCGCCGCCCATCCGGTGCTGGAAAGGGTGATCGGCATGATCCAGCCGCGCGTCGTCTTTGCCGATGACGGCGACCGTTATGGTGCGGCGCTGTCCATTCCGGTCATGGCGGGGATGGAAAAGCTGGTCAGCACCAACCCGGGCGCGGGGCACACGGCGCTTGACACCCTGCTGAACGCGTCGGGCGATGTGTCGGCGCTGAATGCCGCCGTCACGCCGGACACGGTGGCGAAATACCTGCTGACCTCGGGATCGACCTCTCACCCCAAGGGGGTCATCACCACGCAGCGCATGATGTGCACCAACCAGGCGCAGCTGAAAGCCTGCCTGCCCTTCCTGGCCGATCATCCGCCGGTGCTGCTGGACTGGCTTCCGTGGAACCACGTCTTTGGCGGCTCGCATAATTTCAATCTGGTGCTGGCCAATGGCGGCACGCTGCATATCGACAACGGCAAGCCGATCCCGGCGCTGGCGCAGCATACGCTGGACAACCTGCAAGACATCTCGCCGACCATCGCGTTCAACGTGCCCATGGGCTTTGCCATGCTGCGCGACGCGATGCAGGCAGACGCCGCGCTGAAACACCGATTCTTTCGGAATCTGGACATGCTGTTCTATGCGGGCGCGTCGCTGCCGCAGGATGTCTGGGCCGATCTGGAAACCATGGCGCGTGAGGTCCGGGGCGACATGCCGCTGTTCAATTCCAGTTGGGGGCTGACCGAAACCGCCCCCGCCGCGCTGATCCAGCATGAATTCACGCCTCAATCGGGGATCATCGGCGTGCCGCTGCCCGGGGTCGCCATCAAGCTGGTGCCAGCGGGTGACGACAACCGCTATGACGTGCGCGTCAAGGGCGACACGATCACCCCGGGTTACCTGAACGATCCGCAAAAGACCGCCGAGGCGTTCGATGACGAGGGGTATTTCATCACCGGCGACGCGATGCGCTTCGTCGATCCCGCGCAGGTCAATCTGGGGATGCGGTTCGATGGCCGCCTGGCCGAGGAATTCAAGCTGAGCAGCGGCACCTGGGTGCGCGCCGCCGGATTGCGGCTGGAGGTGCTGGCCAGGCTGAAGGGGCTGGCGGCGGATGTCGTCATCACCGGCGCGGATCGCACGCAGGTGGGGGTGCTGATCGTTCCGACCCCCGCTACGGCTGAGGGGGCGACGCAAGACGGCGGCGCCTTGATCGCTCGCAACGCGCACGAGATCGCGGAGCGGTTGAAGCCCGCGCCGGATGAAGGATCCGCGACCGCGATCCGTCGGGCGCTGGTCATGGCCGATCCCCCGTCGATGGGCGACGGCGAGGTCACGGCCAAGGGCAATCTGAACTTCCGCAAGCTGCTGGCGCGCCGGGCCGATCTGGTGGAGCGGCTGTATTCCGACGCGGACCCGGCCGCCATCCGGCCCTGATGGCGGCTGGATGATCCCCGCCAGCCACCTGTCCAAACATCAAAATTGGCGCGTTGCGGCGGGTTGGCGGTTCTCATCCCCGTCAACAGAGGCTAGTCATCACCTGGACAGACAGGGATAGAACCGCCATGACCTTTGACCTTGCCCAGGCGTTGCTGGACGCCGCGCGCGCCGCTGGTGCCGATGCCGCCGATGCGATCGTGATCGACGGCACCTCGGTGTCGATCGATGTGCGCGGCGGGCGGCTGGAACATGCCGAACGCGCCGAAGGGCTGGATCTGGGGCTGCGGGTGCTGGTGGGGCAGCGCCAGGCTTGCGTGTCCAGTTCGGATGCGCGGCCTGAAACGATGGCCTTGATGGCAGAGCGCGCGGTCGCCATGGCGCGCGAGGCGCCCGAGGATCCCTTTGCCGGGCTGGCCGACCCGGACCAATTGTCCGCCCGCCGGGACGCCGACGGGCTGGAACTGTTCGACCCCAGCGACGAACCCGACCCCGCCCAGCTGGAAGACGACGCCCGCCGCGCCGAAGCGGCTGCGCAGGGCGTCGCCGGCGTGTCGCAGGTCGATCAGGCCTCGGCGGCGTATAGCGCCCGGCAGGTGTGTCTGGCCGCCAGCAACGGGTTTCAGGGCGGCTATGCGCGCACATCGCGGCATGTCTCCTGCGTGGCGATCACCGGCGAAGGCACGGCGATGGAGCGCGACTGGTCCAGCGAAGGCCGGATCTTCCAGGCGGACCTGCCCAGCCCTGAAAGCATCGGCCGCGAAGCGGGCGAGCGCGCCGCGCAGCGCACCGGCAGCCGCAAGCCGCCCTCGGGTGGATATCCGGTCCTGTATGACGAGCGCATCAGCGCGTCGTTGATCGGGCACCTGACCAGCGCGATCAACGGCAGCGCCATCGCGCGCGGGGCGTCATGGTTGCGCGATGCGCTGGGGCAGGCGGTGTTGCCCGCCGGCATGGACCTGATCGAGGATCCGCTGCGCGCGCGTATCGCCGGCACGCGCCCGTTCGATGCCGAAGGGCTGGAAACCCGGCGCCGGGCATTGGTGCAGGACGGCGTGTTGCAAGGCTGGGTGCTGGATCTGGCCACCGCTCGCAAGCTGGGCCTGCACAGCACCGCCAATGCCGCGCGCGGCCCCGGCGCCCCGCCATCGCCCAGCCTGTCCAACATCGTGCTGACGCCCGGCACGCAAAGCCGCGATGACCTGATCCGCGATATGGGAACCGGACTGCTGGTCACCTCGCTGATCGGCTCCACGATCAACCCCAATACCGGCGATTATTCGCGCGGGGCCTCAGGCTTCTGGGTGGAAAACGGCGAAATCGCCTATCCGGTCAACGAATGCACCATCGCCGGCAATCTGCGCGACATGCTGATGCGCATGACCGCAGCCAATGACGCGCGCCCGCATCTGAGCCGGCTGGTGCCATCGCTGCTGGTCGAGGGGCTGACGATTGCCGGCAGCTGACCCCAACACGCAGGATCTGGCCTTGTTGGCCGAAGCCGCCCGGGGGGCCGGGCGGATCGCAGCGCGCCACTTCAGGCAGCGCCCGAAGATCTGGGACAAGGGCGACGGACAAGGCCCGGTGACCGAGGCCGATCTGGAGGTCAACGACTTCCTGCACGCGACCCTGCAGGCTGCGCGGCCCGACTATGGCTGGCTGTCCGAGGAAAGCGATCCGCTGAACGCCACCGCCCGGCTGGAAACCGCCGCCACTTTCGTGATCGACCCGATCGACGGCACGCGCGCCTTCATCGACGGCCAACCCGGCTTCGCCCATGCGCTGGCCGTGGTGCGCGGCGGCGTGCCAGTGGCGGCGGCGGTGTTCTTGCCGATGCTGGACCTGATGTATGCCGCGCGGCTGGGGGGCGGCGCATCGCTGAACGGCGATCCGATTCGCGCCACCGATCCGTCGGATCCCGGCCAGGCCTGCGTTCTGGCCGCGCGGCCCGCCTTCGAGGCGCGTCACTGGCCGCAGGGCGTGCCGCCGGTGCGGCGGCAGTTTCGCCCCTCGCTGGCCTGGCGTCTGGCGCTGGTGGCGCAGGGCCGCTTTGACGGGATGTTGACGCTTCGCGATGTCTGGGACTGGGATATCGCCGCGTCGGCGCTGATCGCCACCGAAGCCGGGGCGCTTGTCACCAACCGCTCTGGCGGCGGGCTGCGTTTCAACGGTGCCGGGGCGAAGAACCCGGGCGTCGTTGCCGCCGGGCAGGGCTTGCACAAGGTGCTGGTCGGCGGCCTGAACCCGCGGCCGGACCTGCCCGTCCAGGGGGCAGGGCAGTGACGGCGGCGCAGGGCAGGGTGCGCGCGGTCTGGCTGCATGCCACCGCGCCCGAGCTGCGCCCGGCGCTGGCGATCCTGGCGGACATGATCGGCGACATGCCCAATGCGCCGGATACGCTGGTCACCGGGGACGGCACGCCAGACCCGGAGAACGCGCGCGCGGTCGAAGGCTTTCTGGCCACCCATGCCATCGGCGCCATTGTCATCGCCGGGGATGCGCTTCCCGCGACGCTGATCGACTGCGCGCGTCTCAACCGGATCGGCCTGTTCCTGATCGAGGCGCAAGACCCCTTCCTGCCCGGCCGCTGGCGTCTGCTGCCCGCCCGGCTGCGCACGGTTCTGGGCGAATTCGATCAGATCCATGCGGTCGGCCCGGCCGCCGCGCAGGCCATCGAAGCGGCGCTGCGGGGGCGGGGGCGGGTTCACCCCACGGGCGCCCTGGCCCGCCTTGCCCCGGTCGAACCCTGCGATCCGGCCGCCCGCGAAGCACTGCGCGACAAGCTGGGCGCGCGCCCGGTCTGGTTTGCCTATGATCTTCCCATGTCCGAGGTCGACGCGGTCTTGCTGGCCCACGCCCAGGCGTTGCGGCGCGCGCATCGCTTGCTGCTGATGATCCAGCCGCGCGATCCGGCGCAGGGCGCCGCGCTGGCCGACCGGGTGCGCGCTGTCGGATATGTCTGCGCGCAGCGGTCGCTGGAGGATCCGCTCGACGAAGCGACACAGGTCTATGTCGCCGATACCGACGAGGACCCCAGCCTGTTCCTGCGCCTGGCACCGGTTTCGTTTCTGGGCGGATCGCTGACGCCGGAAGCTCCGGTGCCACCCGCCTTGACCGCGGCCTCGCTGGGGTCGGCGCTGATCTATGGCGGCAACATCAACGCCGATCAGCGCGGGTTTCTGGAACAACTGCGCGTGGCCGGCGGTGCGCGGCGCATCGGCGTCGCCCCGGCGCTGGGCGAGGCGCTGGCAGCCACCCTGTCGCCCGAAGTGGGTGCCGAAGCCGCGCTCAGGGCCTGGACGCTGGCCAGCGAAGGATCCGACGCCACCGTGACCGTCGCCCGCGAGGTCGTGCACTGGATGCGTCTGAACGGGGAACGGGCATGAGACCACCGGCCTTCTGGAACAATCCGCCCCACCGACCCGGCTGGCAGGCACGGCTTCTGGCGCCGCTGGGTTGGCTTTATGCCGGGGCGACACGGCGCCGGATAAGACAGCCACGGGCGCGGGCCGGGCTGCGGGCCGATGTGCCGGTGATCTGCGTCGGCAATCTGAACGCGGGCGGCACCGGCAAGACGCCGGTGGCCATCGCGCTGATGCAGGCATTGGCCGAACGCGGGGTGGATGCCCATGTCGTGACACGCGGATATGGCGGGGCGCTGCCCGGCCCGCTGCGCGTGGATGAACGCCGTCACACCGCCGCGCAGGTCGGCGACGAGCCGCTGCTGCTTGCGGCCTTCGGTCCGGTCTGGATGTCCAGGGACCGCGCCGCGGGTGTGCGCTGCGCGCAGGATGCCGGGGCGCAGGCGATCATTCTGGATGACGGGTTCCAGAATCCGTCGGTGCAAAAGACCCGGTCCATCGTCGTCGTCGATGCGGATATCGGTTTTGGCAACGGGCGGTGCATTCCGGCCGGCCCCCTGCGTGAAAGCGTTGCGTCGGGGCTGAAACGGGCCGATGTCGTGCTTTCGGTCGGGCCAGATTCGGCGCAAAAGAAATTCGTGCAAGACTGGGGCCAGGCGCTGAACGGCGTGCGGCATGTGACCGCACATATGGAACCCCTAAAGACCGGCATGTGGTGGAACGGCCTGCGGGTCATGGCCTTTGCCGGGATCGGGCGGCCCGCCAAATTCTACCAGACGCTGCGGGAGCTGGGCGCGAATATCGTCAAGGCGCAATCGCTGGACGATCACCAGCCCCTGACGCCCGCCCTTTACGCCCGGCTGGAGCGCGAGGCCAAGAGCCTGCGCGCGCAACTGGTGACCACCGAAAAGGACGCCGTGCGCCTGCCGCCCAAGGCCCGGCATATGGTTCTGACCCTGCCCGTGCGGCTACAGGTCGATGACATGCCCGGGCTGCTGGCCTTGCTGGGGTTCGAGGCCCCACCAGAGGCCTGAACGCCTGTAGTCCCGCTAAACTCCGGCCCGCGCGATGCGCAGCAGGCCGTCGATATCCGCGTGGGCCTCCAGATGGTCGGCCAGTGCGTCCAACGTGTCCTCGACCCCCTGGGCATAGACCGTGTTCGACGCCTGAGCGCCCAGCCCGCGCAAGAACGCGCCGCGAAACGCGTCATCGCTGAACAGGCCGTGCAGGTAGCTGCCCATCACCCGGCCATCCGTAGAAATGGCCCCCTCAGGCGCGCCGTCCACCGTGAACACCGGGCGGGCACGGTCCGCCCCCTCGGTGCGGCCGATATGGATTTCGTAGCCGCTGGCCGGTGTGCCGCTGGCCGTGTGGCGGGCCTGTGTCAGGGTCACGCGCTTGTCGCCGGCCATCACCGTTTGCACGTCCAGCAGGCCCAGACCCGTCACCGTGGCCGGTGCGCCCTCGATCCCGTCTGGGTCGCTGATCGTCCGGCCCAGCATCTGATAGCCGCCGCAAAGCCCCAACACCCGGGCCCCGCGCCGCAGGGCCGCCGCCAGGTCGATATCCCAGCCCTGAGCGCGAAAACAGGCCAGATCGGCGATCGTGGATTTCGAGCCGGGGATCAGGATCAGATCCGCCTCTACTGGCAACGGCTGGCCGGGGGGCACGAACACGACCCGCAGCCCGGGTTCCTGCATCAGGGGGTCCAGATCGTCGAAATTGGCGATCCGGTTCAGTTGCGGCACGGCGATCAGGAACCCGCCATCACCGCCCTTGTGGCGCAGATCGGCGGCATCCTCGGCGGGCAGGCGGTGGGCGTCACCGAACCAGGGGATCACGCCCAGACCGGTCCAGCCGGTGCGCCGGGCGATCATCCGGTAGCCGTCCTCGAACAGGCGCGGATCGCCCCGGAACTTGTTGATAAGGAAGCCCCTTATCAGCGCGTTATCGCCGGCATCCAGCACCGCCTGCGTGCCCACGATCTGCGCGATGACGCCGCCGCGGTCGATATCGCCCGCCAGAATCACCGGCACATGCGCGGCGGCGGCAAAGCCCATATTGGCGATGTCATTGGCCCGCAGATTGACCTCGGCGGGGCTGCCCGCGCCCTCGACGATCACCAGATCGGCTTGCGTTTTCAGGCGGTTGAAACTGTCCAGCACGGGCGCCAGCAACTGCGGCTTCAGCGCGGCATAGTCGCGCGCGCGCACGGTGGTCAGGCGCTTGCCCTGCACGATCACCTGCGCACCGGTCTCGGATTCCGGTTTCAGCAGGACCGGGTTCATGTCGACCGACGGGGCCACGCCGCAGGCCATCGCCTGCAAGGCCTGCGCGCGGCCGATCTCGGATCCGTCAGGGGTGACAGCGGCGTTGTTGGACATGTTCTGCGGCTTGAACGGGCGCACGGTCAGACCGCGCCGCACCAGCGCGCGGGCAAACCCCGCGACCAGCATCGACTTGCCGACATTCGAGCCCGCGCCCTGAATCATCACACCTGCCGTCATGCCCGCCCCTGTTTGCGCCCCTGTTGGCCGCCTGTTGCTCTGCCCGCCCGCCGCCACCCGGATGGCCGTGCCTAGCGCAGCCCCGGCGCTTTGAAAAGCGCGCGCTTCAGCCCAGCACCTGGCCGATGGCGTGATCGAAGATCGCCACGCCGCGCGCGATCAGGTCATCGGGGAAGTCATAGCTCTGGGTGTGCAGCGCCGGATGATCGGCGCCCGCGCCCAGAAACAGCATCGCCGCCTTCGCGCCCCGGATGCCGAAGCGGCCGAAATCCTCGGACGCGCGCATCGGCAGGTCGCCCGGGTCATGGGTGACGCCGCTGGCCTCCAGCGCGCGGCACAGGATTGCGGTGGCGTCCGGGTGGTTGAAACAGGCGGCAAAGGGATCGTGGTGACTGAAGCTGACGTGCAACGCCTGCATCGCGGCCTGATCGCGCGCCAGGGATTCGGATTGCGCGACCAGGCCTGCCAGTTCGCTGTCCGACACGGCGCGCAGCGTGACCCATAATTCTGCCTGGCCGGGCGCGATGCCGAAGGCCGGTTCGCCCATCGACAGATGGGTGATCGTCGCCAGCCGAAAGCCCGGTTCCATCGGTCCGCCGGGGCCAAGCCGCTGCAAGCCGTCGATCAGCCGGGCAATCGCCAGCGTCGGCGCGCGCCCGGTTTCGGGCAGCGAGGCGTGCGCGGTTTCGCCGGTCAGCGTGATCTTCACCCCGACCGACGCGCAATTGACCGGTCCGGGCGCGATCAAGGCATGACCAAGCGGAACACCCGGCATGTTGTGCAGCGAAAACGCCCAGTCGGGGGTCAGCGGTGCAAACCCCGGATCGTCCAGCACGGCGGCGGCGCCGGTGCCGTCTTCCTCGGCGGGCTGGAACATCAGCACCACGCGCCCGCTGCGGGGCGCCCGCCGGTGCAACCTGCGCGCCAGGCCCAGCAGAATGGTCGAATGCCCGTCATGGCCGCACAGATGCGCGGTGCCGGGGTGCGTGCTGACATGGGGCACGTTGCCCAGTTCCAGAATGGGCAGCGCATCCAGTTCCGAGCGGACGAGCACCGTGGGACCGTCCTGACCGCTGTCATAAACCGCCGCCACGCCGTGCCCGCCCAGGCCGGGTATCACGTGCTGGGGGCGCCAGGGGGCCAGCGCCCGGGCGATGCGCCGGGCGGTCTGGCGTTCTTGCCCTGACCGTTCGGGGTTTGCGTGCAGATCGCGGCGAATGGCGATCAGGTCGACGAAATCGGCGTTGGTCAGGGTCATGCTCAGGCCTGCAGGCGCGGGTGGCGTGACAGGGCGCGCAGGGCCTTTCCAGGCGCCCAGACAGGGTTTCGGATGGCGCGATGTTCCAGCACGGCGCAAACCCGGTCAAAGCCCAGGAACGCGCCCAGATGCAACGGGCCGCCCAGGTCGGCGGGAAAACCGCAGGTCTCCTGGCACACGAGATCGACCAGCGGCGCGGGGATGCCGGCGGCTGACAGATCGGCGGCGGCGTCGATCAGCGACAGGATTGCATGGCGGCGCAGATCATCGGCGGATAAAGGGGTCGACGCGCGGCCCGCGAAATGCGCTTCCTCGCGGCTCAGATCCTCGATCAGCGGATCGATCACGCGCCCGCCGCCACCAGGATACCGATACCAGCCCACGCCGCTCTTTTGGCCCAGCCGGCCCTCGGGCACCATGCGGTCCAGAACGGGGCAGGGAAACCGGCGGGTGCCGGTGGCGTCCTGCTGCCGATGACGGGCGAAGGCCTGGTCCAGCCCGCGCCGATCCTGTGCGGCGCAGGGGCCGGGCGCGAAGCCGGCATGCTCCAGCGCCTCGTCCACCTCCCATGGGGTGGAGCCGGCGAAGATCAGGGCCTCGACCGCGTCCTCCAGCCGCGCGCGCAGCGGCGCGCCGATGAAACCCGGGGTGCGCAGGGGCGTCGCGCCCAGCCTGACGGCCAAGCCGGCGGCTCGGCCCAACAGATGCGGGTCGGTGCCGGGCAGGGTGCGCAGCTCGATCAGCCCGGGCGCCGGGGGCGGCTGCGCGGTGTCGATGCTCACCTGCTGCGCGGGCGGCGCCAGGCCTGTGTTGCCCGTCGCACCGATCAGCACGAGCGCATCAGGTGCACAGGCGCGCCGAAGGGCTTTCATCGGCGTGGGCGCGGTATCGATCACCAGCGCCGCATTCCGCGCCTTGTCCGGCGCGCGGTCCAGGACAATCCCGGGCGGCGCCTGTCCCAGCGCGACGGCGCGCGCCAGAATATCGGCCGCGCGTCGGGCGTCATGCGGATCGGGCTCGATCACCGCGACATCAAGGCCCGCCCGCGCCAGACCCACGGCCCAACCCAGCGCGTGGGGGCTTTGGCCGGAAACGACAGCCCTGGCACCGGGCGAAAAGCCGGTATTTTCCGCGCTGGCGCGAAGCGCCGTCCGCGTGTGCGCGGCACGGGCGCGGGCCGCCTGCGGATCCGGCAGCACGGCCCCGAGCCACAAGACCGGCGCCCTAGTCAATCCAGAAACCCGTTCCGGGCGATCAACGCGGCAAGATCCTGCGCCGACTGCGCCACGTCACGGCCCGTGGTGTCCAGTTTCGCGCGCGCCTGATCGTAAAGCGTTTCACGACTGGTCAGGATGAATTTCAACTGTTCCATGGCCTCGGGATTGCCGGCCATGGGGCGCATGTCGCCCTGTTCGCGCACCCGCTCCATGTGCTCGTCCGCCGATGCCTTGATCCAGATCGCATGGAAATTGCCCAGCAGGGAGTTGAACACTTCGGGTTCGGACACGATCCCCCCGGCGACGGCCAGGATCACGCTGTCATGCGTGGCGATGATGCGCGACAGCGCCTGCGCTTCCAGCCGCCGATAGCCTTCCTGCCCGTAAAAGGCCATCACCTCGGTCACCGGCATGCCCGCATGATCCTCGATCTCGCGGTTCAGTTCGACAAACGGGATGCCCAGCTTGGCACTGACCAAAGTGCCCAGCGTCGATTTTCCCGCGCCGCGCAGGCCGATCAGGGCGATCCGGTTGCGCCGCGCCGACAGGTCCAGGCGCGGCTCCAGGATATCCGACACCTTGGCGCGCGTTTTGCCGTCGGCCTTGCGAAACAATTCCGCCACGCGCAGCGTGTCCGAGGTCCAGGGGTCATCCTCGCCCAGCAGCCATTCGATGCGGTGGTCCAGCGCCTCGGCGACGCGCTGCAACAACCCGATGGAGATGTTCCCGTCGCCCGCTTCGAGCAAGGCAAGATAGCGCGGCGACACGCCGGAGGCCTTGGACAAAACCCGCCGGGGAATGCCCTTCAGCTCGCGCGCCTTGCGCACCCGCTCCCCGACCCGCCCGATCAGCGCCTTGACGGCGTCATCGCCGCTTGGCTCGGCCTGCGCCTGAACGGTTTCGCCGCGAAAGTTCGTGATCTCGGACATGTCACGGCTCGGTTAGGAACAATACTGCAAAATTCTAGGCCAAGCGGGGAAGGGCGGCAAGGGGCGCAGGGCCATTTGCGGCCTCGATCCCCGGCGGTCATGCACTATTCTGCTGCCGTTCTTCTGCGGGCTCCAGCAGCGGTTCGATCAGCGCCCGGATCTCTGGCGGCGCCGATCGTTTCACGAAGTCGCTGGCAACGATGAACACGCAGACGAACCGCCCCTCGAAACACAACACCCCGTCCTGCCGCCCGGCCACGCGAAAGGTGATCGAGCTGTCCCCCAGCCTGACCGGCGCGACCGCACAAATCAGGCGGTGGCGCGGGGTGATCGGCGCGCGGAAATCCAGGCTCATGTGCACGAAGGGCGTGCCGACATTGCGGTCCAGTTCCATCTGGAACCAGCCGTCGCCCAGATGATGCTCCCACCAGGCGTTGATCGCATCCAGCGCGAACCACGGGATGCGCCCGGTATAGACGATCTTCGCCGGGTCACAGTCGCCCCAGGTCACGCGGATCTCGTGCAAATAGGGCACGGTCAGTAGGTCTCCACATGATAGCGGCCTTCGTCGCGCATCACGTCGCGCGTGGCTTCCCATTGCATCCCGGTGCTTTCGGCGATGTTCTTGAACGAGTCCTCAACCCCCATTTCCATCCCGCGCAGCCCGCAGATGTAGATATGGGTCCTGGGGTCGGCCAGCAGTTCGGCGACGATGTCCTGTTCCGCCATCATGCGGTCCTGCACGTATTCCTTGGGCTGGTCCGGCAGTCGGCTGAACACCATGTGTTTTTGCAACAAGCTGTCGGGCACTTTGTTCAGCGGGCCGAAATAGGGCAGGCTGTCGGGGGCGCGCGCGCCGAAGAACAGCACCATGTCGCCCGAAGCCCCGCGCGCGGCGCGCTGGCGGCGCATGGTGAAGGCGCGGAACGGCGCCGAGCCGGTGCCGGTGCAGATCATCAAAAGGCGCGCGGCGGGATCGTCCGGCATCAGGAAGGTGGCGCCAAACGGGCCTGTGATCCTGACCTCATCGCCGACCTTCAGGTCGCACACGTAGTTCGAGCACAGGCCCTGGTCCTCGCGTTTCACGGTCAACGAGACGTTGTTGTAGTGCGGCCGTTCGCCGTCGCGCGGGCTGGACACGGAATAGAGGCGTGGCAGATGTGGCTTGCCGTCGGCACCGGTGCCCGGCGGCGTGATGCCGATGCTTTGCCCTTCCAGAACCGGAAACGGCTGGCCGCCGAAATCCAGGATGATGTGGCGCACATCGCTGCCCGAGCCTTCGGCGGTCAGGCGGAAATTGCCCTGCACCCGGGCCAGCGCGGGCTTGCCCAGATTATAGAGGTTGATCGACGGCTTCGACGCGCTGGCCGGCGCTTTCGCTCGCCCGCCCGCACCTTGATGTGCTTCGGCCAGCAACGCCTCGACGGCGTCATCCAGCGCCTCGACTTCGCTGCCGCCTGCCTCGCCCAGATCGTCCTGTGGGGGCAGTTCCTCCCATCCGAACTGGTCGTCCAGCGAATACGGCGTGGTCACGACACGCCATTCGTCGATGGACCCCGTGGGGCAGACCGGGATGCAATCCATGCAGAAATTGCATTTCTCGGCATCCACCACGACGTTGTTGTCGTCATGGGTGATCGCCTGAATCGGACAGGTCATCTCGCAGGTGTAGCAGCGGATGCAGATTTCCGGGTCGATCAGATGCTGTTTGACGGGTTTGTTCATGCAGACGTGCTCCGGCGCGCGAGCAGAACCCGGTCAGGGACAAGGGACAGCTCGATCCGGCTCCAGCACAGGCCGCGACACTCAGGGCAGTTCAGGCACGTGTCGTCGTCGATCCGCTGGCGGCCGGGGCGGGCGGTCTGCCGGGCGTTTCGGGTGATGGGCATGGGGTGGGCTCCTTGATCTGGGGACGCGCGGCGCGTGATGCGCAAGCACCCGGCGGCGGTAGTGCCGCAGGATGCGTGGTTCCGCGCGGCTTGGGTCAAGCCATGTAGAGCTTCACATATTCGAAGTCGCCGGGCTTGTTGTCGATTCCCACTTTCGGCGGGTTGATCCAGCTGGCGTATTTGCCTGGCTCCGTCACCGGGGTCATCAGCGACTGGATGAAATCGCCATCGGCATGATTCGGCAGCCAGTCACCGCAGCGCGCGTCATAGTCGGCCCCGGACAGCAGATTGCCGTCAGGATCGAACGTCTTGCCCGCGAACACGCCGATCTGCCGGTGGAAGCTTTCATGCGGCAGCTTCATCTCGAAATTGATCCCCGCCTTTTGAATGATCTTGTTCCAGCGGCCCACGCCGCCAGCGGCATCCCGCGTGTAGTCGTCGCGCAGGCGCATGTTGATCGCGGTCAGGGCCGGAACCTCATGGCGCAGCAGCTTGCCGTCAACGAAATCCCATACCGGGTAGGTGTCGTTCTTCAGCTGGTGGTCATCGGTCTGGCGGTGCTCCATGTAGCGCCCCTTGATGCCCGCATTGAAGGCGTTGGCGGCGTTGGTGGACACTTCCTGACCGAACAGGTCCAGCGACAGCGTGTAATGCAGGTTCAGTTTCTTCTGGATCGTCGGCAGGTCGATAACACCAAGACTGCGGATCTTTTCGATCTCATAGGGGTCGTCGATCCCGTTTTCGGTCATCACCTGACAGGTGCGTTCGATCGTGCGGCCCACGCCGGTTTCGCCGACGAACATATGATGCGCTTCTTCGGTCAGCATGAAGCGGCAGGTGCGCGACAACGGGTCGAAGCCTGATTGCGCCAGGCTCTCCAGCTGCATCTTGCCGTCGCGGTCGGTGAAATAGGTGAACATGAAGAATGACAGCCAGTCGGGCGTTTCCTCGTTGAAGGCGCCCAGCATGCGCGGGGCTTCCTCGGAGCCCGACGAGCGGCGCAGCAGATCATCCGCTTCCTCGCGCCCGTCCCTGCCGAAGTATTTTTGCAGCAGGTAGACCATCGCCCACAGGTGGCGGCCTTCCTCGACATTGACCTGAAAAAGGTTGCGCATGTCATAGAGCGACGGGGCGGACAGTGCCAGGAAGCGCTGCTGCTCGACCGATGCCGGCTCGGTATCACCCTGAATGACGATCAGCCGCTTGAGCATGTTGCGATATTCGCCCGGCACTTCCTGCCACGCCGGCTCGCCGGCGTGTTCGCCACAGGGGATGCGCCGGTCCTCGACCTGCGGGGCCAGCAGCACGCCCCAGCGGTACTCGGGCATCTTGACGTAATCGAATTTTGCCCAGCCCTTGGGGTCCACCGACACGGCGGTGCGTAGATAGACCAGCGATTGCTGGAAGTTCTGCGGGATCAGGTCGGACCACCAGTTGATGTAGCCGGGGTGCCATTTTTCCAGCGCCTTCAAGACGCGCTTGTCCGAGGACAGGCCGACATTGTTGGGAATCTGCGTGTCGTAGCTGACATTGATGAGGTCGAGCATGGGTTTCTCCTGTTTCGGTGGGGTCAAACCCCACCCTACATGTTGACCGGGACCGAAGCTTTCGGTGCCCGTAGGGTGGGGTTTGACCCCACCGCCGCAGGCCTCAGACCCGCTGCTGGTTGTAATCACCGCGCACGCCTGAGCCGTAGCGCTGCAACGCGCCATCGGTGCCGGTGGCGTTGGGGCGGTTGAAGATCCAGTTCTGCCACGCCGTCAGGCGGCCGAAGATCCGGGTTTCCATGGTTTCCGGCCCGGCAAAGCGCAGGTTGGCTTCCATGCCGGTCATCGCGTCGGGGCTGAAGCTGGCGCGCTCTTCCATGAAGATGCGGATCTCATCCTCCCAGTCGATATCGTCGAAGATTTCAGTCACCAGCCCGGCCTCTTCGGCGTCGGTCGCGTCCAGCGCCTCGCCGATCCGGGTTTTCAGCGCGCCCACGGCCTCGGGCTCGCCCAGGAACCGGGTTTCCAGCCGCG
>TARA_R110002124_G_scaffold92007_3_pt1 | contig 27153 bp, 20 predicted proteins | sample TARA_R110002124 | Tara Oceans TARA_R110002124 (sample SAMEA4397445) | marine metagenome | biome: Polar Biome; feature: [SRF] surface water layer (ENVO:00010504); material: water (ENVO:00002006), including particulate matter (ENVO:01000060) such as... | depth 5 m
AGCAACGATTGCCCGTCATTCACCGTCAGCCAGCCGGTGCCGCGCACTTGCCGCACCTCGCCCGATGGAGCGGCGATGCGCCAGACATTGGCGCTGGACTGGTTGGAATAATGCAACAGCCGATGATCGTTGAGTTCATCGATTCGCGTCGGTCTGCCATGCTTCTGGAAATAGCGCGGCGCGGCGATCAGACGCTGCGTGGTCTCGGAAATCTTTCGGGCGCGCAGGCTGCTGTCTTCCATCTCGCCCAGGCGGATGGCCATGTCGAACCCTTCCGAAATCAGTTCGACATAGCGATTCTTGAGCACCATATTGACGCTGATCTCGGGAAATTCGTCCAGGAATTCATCCAGCACCGGCGACAGCAACCCAACGCCGAAATCTGTGGCCACCGACATGCGCAGCACGCCAGATGGCGCGGATTGCATGGCGGACACGATGCTGTCGGCTTCGCCTGCGTCATTCAGAACCCGGCGCGCGCGATCATAATAGACAAGGCCAATTTCGGTCGGACTGACCCGCCTGGTCGTGCGGTTCAACAGTCGCGCCCCAAGCCGGGCTTCCAGCGACGAGACATGCTTGGAGACGGCGGATTTCGAAATCCCCATCTTCCGCGCCGCGTCGGTAAAGCCGCCTTGGTCGACCACAGTCGCGAAGGCTTCCATTTCGGTCAGTCGGTCCATTTTCGCACCCGTCACACATCGTTTTGATGGTTCACTTATCGGCGACAATTGGGGCGCGATTGGGACGCGATTGGGACTGGGCCACGGTTTTATGCGGACAATTGTCGGAAACTTGCGAACAATTATCTGGCGCGTCGCGCATTGTTTCCGGCATCGAGGGTGGATTGTCCCTGTCAGAGAACAACGGCCAGAATATACAGCCAGCCGGGCAGGGTCAGCGCGGACAGCAGCGTCGACTGGGCCACCAGCGTGGCGGGCAGCGTCCTGTCGGCCCCGAACCCTGCCGCCAGCACATGCGCCGCCGATGCCGTGGGCAGGGCCGCGAACACGGTCAACAGGGCAATCAGGGCCGGGTCGGCGCCGATCCACAACCCGGAAAAAAAGGTCACGGCCGGCAGCAAAAGCAATTTCACGCCGCACAGGATGCCGCTGAACATGTTCAGCCGCGCCAGCGCCCGCCAGTCCAGGGTCGCGCCAATGGAAATCAGGGCGATGGGGATCGCGGCCTGCGCCAGAAGGGTCAGCGGCGCCATGATCAATGCGGGCGGTGTCCAGCCCGACAGCCCCACCAGCACGCCGCTCAGCGAGGCCAGCAGAAACGGGTTCAACGCGATACGCCTGAGCGTCGCGGCAAACCCCAGTGCCCCCCCGCGCGACAGGGCGCTGACGGCGAACACATTGGCCACCGGCACCGCGACCCCGGCCACGACGGCCATCATCGCGGCATCGACCCGGCTGGCGGCGGCGACGGCGACAAAGCCCATCGCCGTATTGAACCGCCATGCCGTCTGCCAGGCGCCGGCGAAATCCAGGAATCGCGGTGGCCCGAAGCGGCGCGCGGCGTAACCGGCGACCAGGCCCAGCGTCATGATGGCCCAGACCGCCGGGCCGATCACCCCGATGCGCGCCGGATCAATGGGCCGCGCGGCGGCGGCGGTGAACAACAGCGCGGGAAACAGCAGTTCGAAATTCAGCCGGTCCAGCCCGGTCCAGGCGGTGACCGACAGGCGCCCGCGCACCAGCCCGCCCAGCCCGACCAAAAGAAAGCTGGGCACCAGGCCGGTCAGGATGGCGGACACGATCACCGCGCGCAGCCGTGTTACAAGGATGCCGCCAGTCGTGCGCCCTGGTCGATCGCGCGCTTGGCGTCCAGTTCCGCCGCGACATCCGCACCGCCGATCACATGCACTGGCGTTCCCGTGCCGGCCAGTGCATCGGCCAGGTCGCGCAACGGCTCCTGCCCGGCGCACAGCACGATGGTGTCGACCTCCAGCAGGCGGGGGCCGCCCTCGCCGCCGCCCAGCACGATGCCTTCGGGCGTGATCGCGTCATAGGTCACACCGCCGATCATTCGCACCTTGCGCGCCGCCAGGCTGGCGCGGTGGATCCAGCCCGTGGTCTTGCCTAACCGCTTGCCCGGCTTTTCGGCCTTGCGCTGCAACAGCGTGACCTGACGCGCGGTTTCGGGTGCTTGGGGTTCCAGCAAGCCGCCCGGCACCTTGGAGGGATCGCCGACGCCCCACTCCGTTTTCCAATGCTCCAGGTTCAGCGTGGCGCTTTCCCCCTGCTGGGTCACGAATTCCGACACATCGAACCCGATCCCGCCCGCGCCGACCACGGCCACACGCGGGCCTACTTCGGCGCCGCGCCGCAGCACGTCGATATAGGACAGCACGTTCGGGCCATCCTCGCCCGGGATGCCGGGATCGCGCGGGACAACACCGGTGGCGATGATGACCTCATCAAACCCGGTCAGCGTCTCGGCGGCGGCCTGCGTGTTCAGGCGCAGATCGATGTTCGATTTGCCGACCATGGTTTCGAACCACGCGACCAGCCCGTGAAATTCCTCTTTCCCAGGGATCACGCGGGCCATGTTCAACTGGCCGCCCAGTTGGGCGTCCTTCTCGAACAGCGTCACCTTGTGACCGCGCTGATCCGCGACCAGGGCGGCCATCAGACCGGCCGGGCCTGCGCCGACGACGGCCACCGATTTGACGGTCTCGGCCGGGGTGTAGGTCAGGTCCGTTTCAAAGCAGGCGCGCGGATTGACCAGGCAACTGGAGATCTTGCCCGAGAAGGTATGGTCCAGACAGGCCTGGTTGCAGCCGATGCAGGGCGCGATTTCTGCCGCGCGCCCCTCGGCGGCCTTGGCGACGAAATCGGGATCGGCCAGGAACGGGCGCGCCATGGAGACCATGTCGGCACAACCATCGGCCAGCACCTGCTCGGCCACATCGGGGTGGTTGATCCGGTTCGAGGTGATGACCGGGATACCGACATGCCCCATCAGCTTCCTGGTAACCCACGCGAACCCGGCGCGCGGAACGCTGGTGGCAATCGTCGGGATACGCGCCTCGTGCCAGCCGATGCCGGTGTTGAAGATCGTCGCGCCTGCCGCCTCGATCGCCGCCGCCAGTTGCAGGATTTCGTCGAACGTCTGGCCATCGGGCACCAGGTCCAGAAGCGAAATGCGGTAGATGATGATGAAGTCATCGCCCACGGCCTCACGCACCCGGCGCACCACCTCAACCGGCAGGCGCATGCGGTTCTCATAGCTGCCCCCCCAGCGGTCGGTGCGCTTGTTGGTGTGCAGGCTCAGGAACTGGTTCAGGAAATACCCCTCGGATCCCATCACCTCGACCCCGTCATAGCCGGCTTCGCGGGCGCGCATGGCGGCGGTGACAAAATCCTGGATCTGCTTTTCGATGCCGTCTTCATCCAGTTCCTTGGGCGGAAACGGGGAAATCGGCGATTTGATCGCGCTGGCGCTGACGCATTCGGGGCCATAGGCATAGCGCCCGGCGTGCAGGATCTGCATGGCGATCTTGCCACCATTGCGGTGCACCGTGTCCGTGACCTTGCGGTGATTGGCGATGTCGGCGTCGGTAAACAGCCCCGCAGCACCCGGAAACACGCCGCCTTCCTTGCTGGGCGCCATGCCGCCGGTGACGATCAGCCCAGCCCCGCCGCGCGCGCGCTCGGCATAATAGGCCGCGACACGGTCCCAGTCGCCGCGTTCCTCCAGCCCGGTATGCATCGACCCCATCAGCACCCGGTTGCGCAGCGTGGTGAAGCCCAGATCGAGCGGGGCGAGCATTTTCGGATAGGGCTGGGTCATGATGCGGCCTTGGCTGGACTGTGGAAAAGCGACGAATTCTGGCGACCAACCTAACCGGGCGTGGCGGATTGTCACCATGAACCTTGCGTCAGAGATCGACGCGGTCGCCGCGACATGGCACCTTCGCTCGCTCAAGCCTCGCGGACGATATTCGCGCCGGGGCGAGCCGACGCGCTCGTGCCGTAATGCCGCGTTCTGCCGTTGCGTATTGCCCATAGCAACCTCAGGAGCACGCCATGCCAACCGAACGGATCACTTTCACCGGCCATGACGGGACCGATCTGGCCGCGCGCCTGGATCTTCCGGACGGGCCACATCTGGGCACCGCCCTGTTCGCCCATTGCTTCACCTGCGGCAAGGATATTCCCGCCGCGCGCCGGATCGCCGGGCGGCTGGCGGCGATGGGGATAGCGGTGCTACGGTTCGATTTCACCGGGCTGGGGCATTCCGGCGGTGAATTTGAAAATACCTCGTTCACCTCGAATGTTGCGGATCTGACCGCCGCTGCCCGGTATCTGGAAGGGCGCGGCCTGGCCCCGGGCCTGCTGATCGGCCATTCGTTGGGCGGGGCGGCGGTGCTGCGCGCGGCGCATACCATGCCCAGCGTGAAAGCCGTGGTGACCATCGGGGCGCCTTTCGACCCCGGCCATGTCACGCACAATTTCTCCGAATCCCTGCCCGAAATCGCCCGCAAGGGCTGGGCCGAGGTCAGTCTGGGTGGGCGGTCCTTTCGCGTCGGCAAGCAATTCATCGACGATGTGGCGGAAAGCGAACTGGCGCCGGCCATCGCCGGTCTGCGCCGCGCGCTGCTGGTCATGCACGCTCCGCGCGACGCCATTGTCGGCGTGGACAGCGCCACGCGGATCTTCACCGCCGCCAGGCATCCGAAAAGCTTCGTGACCCTGGATGACGCCGATCATCTGATCAGCCGTCCCGCCGATGCATCCTATGCCGCCGAGGTGATTGCCGCCTGGGCGACACGGTATCTGGACATCGCCGAACCCGCGCCGCCGCCCGGCGCGCCCGAAGGCATCGTGCGCGTCGTCGAGGCCGACCCGGACGGTTTCCTGCAAGACGTGCTTCACGGCCCGTCGCATCATGCACTTGCCGACGAGCCGCTCGGCTATGGCGGCACGAACCGGGGCATGTCGCCCTATGGTTTCCTGGCGGCGGGGCTGGGCGCCTGCACCTCGATGACCATCCGCCTGTATGCCAGGCGCAGGAAATGGCCGCTGACCGGCGTCAGCGTCGATGTGCGCCATGACAAGATCCACGCGCAGGATGCCGATGCCCCTGACGGCGCCGCGAAGGTTGACAGCTTTCACCGCGACATCACGCTCAGCGGGGATCTGGACCCCGATCAGCGCCGCAAACTGCTGGAGATCGCGGATAAATGCCCGGTTCACCGTACGCTGGAGGCCTCGTCACAGGTGACAACCGCGCTGATCCTGGCGGAGTAGGTTCGATCTGGCCGCGCGGTGGGGCGAGGGGTAAGTTCGGCATATGACAACGCATCTGACTTCTCCGCATAGCGACCGCCTTCACGGGCTGGATCTGGCACGGTTTCTGGCCTTTGTCGGCATGGTGATCGTCAATTTCCAGATCGTCATGGGCGCCGAAGGCGGGGCTGGTCTGTTGGCCACCCTGACCACAGGTCTTGAAGGGCGCGCCGCCGCAAGTTTTGTGGTTCTTGCCGGGATCGGCCTGGGTTTGTCGGCCAGGCGTGGTTCAATTCGGTCGACACTGGGCCTGACGCTGCGGCGCGCGGTCTTCTTGATGGCAGCGGGGTTGATCAACATGCTGATCTTTCCCGCCGATATCCTGCATTATTACGCGGTCTATTTCCTGTTCGGCGCCTTTCTGCTGCCGATGGGCACCGCCGCGCTGATGGCTGTGATTGTCGCGCTGAATCTGGCGGCCGTCGTGCTGATCCTGATCCTGGATTACGACGCGGGCTGGAATTGGCAGACCTATGGCTATGACGGGTTCTGGACGCCGACAGGATTTGTGCGCAACCTGTTCTTCAACGGCTGGCACCCGGTTGTCCCGTGGTTGGGGTTCCTTGTCTTTGGGATCGTGCTGAGCAGGCTGACCCTGGCGGATCGCCGGATCCAGGTGGCGCTTGCAGGGTTGGGTGCGCTGGGCCTGATCGTGGCGTCCGGATTGTCGCGGGCAGTGTCACGCTCGGTTGCCGATTCGGAGCTTGCGCTGCTGTTAACCACATCCCCGATCCCGCCCATGCCACTCTACACATTGGCCGGGATGGGGGCGGCAAGCGCCCTGACAGGCCTGTGCCTGCTGCTGAACCCGACGGCGCGAGGATCCGGCCTGTTGGGCTGGGTTGCGCCGGCGGGGCGGCAGACGCTGACACTGTATATCGCGCATATCGTGATCGGGATGGGCCTGCTCGAGGCGTTGCGGCTGACTGAAAACCAAAGCACGGCCACGGCCCTCTTCGCGTCCTTGGTCTTTTGCGCCGCTGCCGCGACGTTTGCGTGGCTCTGGTCCAGACGGTTCCGGCGCGGGCCCGTCGAAGCGTTGATGCGCCGTCTGGCGGGGTGATGGCGTCAGTCGGCGTTTGCCCGCCGGATGCGTGTCACAAAGCCGCGCAGCGTGGCCAGCCCGGCGCCGCGCTCGAGCGGGTAATCCTTTGCCGCCAGAACCGACAACGTGACGATCCGGTCGGCCACGGGCAGGATGGCGCGCCAATAGGTCGGATCGAAACTGCCCGGATTGCCGCGATCCTCGATCAACAGCCAGACCGCCTGATCGGCGAACATCGTTTCAAGCACCGTGACATCGCGCGGGTCGCCCGAACGGCTGAGCTGCGCGCGGCCGGTTGCCGTGGTCAGATACTCCGTCAGGCCACGCAGGGCGTCCGGCGCACTATCCGACGGCGCCGCCAGACGTGTGATCGTGGCGCTCAGCACCGGCGTCGGGCGCAAGGTGGCGCGGCACCGGACCAGAAGCACAAAGGCCTCGATGTCGCTTTCGCGCGTCGCCTCGGTATCGACACAATATCCTGGCGGGCCAACCACATTGACCGACTGGCCCAGGACCGCGACCTGCGGCGGCCCGGACGCTGGCTGCATCCCCCGGCTGGCGGCGTCTTCCAGCGGCGCGGTCTCGATGCAGGCCGACAGGAACAGCAAGAATCCGGCTGCCAGAGCAGGCGTTTTCAGGCGCGCAACGCGGTTCATGCGTTGCCCGGCCGGGCAGTTGCCGGGCGCCACAATGGCGTGGCGCATGGCTTGGCGCCAAACCGCAGGCCGAAAATCCGGCAGAGCGGGCTTCGTGATGTCAAGTTCTGTGGCATAGGGGCAGTGTATCCTTGTCGAACCAGAGAGATACGCGTTGTGGCGTCACCCGGCAAGGCTGGACACGCAAGGCGACGTGATAGTTTCGCCGCGCGAGTGCCGAACCGGCCAGCGCATTCATCGCCGGGCCGAGGTCTCGTTACGGCTCAGGCCGGTCCCAACCCTGTGGTGCAGCGCGCAGCGCCTTGCCAGCCGGCCCCGCGCTGAAGACGATGCCGCGACCGGCGCACAATCATCGGTTATCCGACAAGCCCCTCGACATCTGTGGCTCGGATCTGTAAGGCGCATTCCATGACCACGATCCTCGCCATCCTGTCTGATCTGCGACGCCGACGCACCCGCGTCTGATCTGTCATGCCCGCCTTGCGGGCCCCTCCATCTCCTGAATTGCGCAATCCTGACCTGCATTGACTTGGCCCGTTGCCTTCGGCACGAAGGGGCCTTCGCTTTCCAAGGGAACTCCCATGATTTCGTCAATCCTGCCCACCTATTCCCGTGCTCCGCTGTCCTTCGTCAAAGGCGAGGGCTCCTGGCTGATCGAGGCCGACGGGCGCCGATTTCTGGACATGGGTGCGGGCATCGCGGTCAATGTGCTGGGCCATGCCCATCCCGCCCTGGTTCAGGTGCTGACCGCGCAGGCGCAGGACCTGTGGCATGTGTCGAACCTGTATCAGATCCCGCAACAGCAGGCGCTGGCCGACGAACTGGTCGACAAGACCTTCGCCGACACGGTGTTCTTCACCAACTCGGGCACCGAAACCGCCGAACTGGCGATCAAGATGGTGCGCAAATACTGGGCCGACAAGGGCACGCCGCGCAGCACGATCCTGACGTTCGAGGGCTCGTTTCACGGGCGCTCAACCGGGGCCATCGCCGCCGCCGGATCGGACAAGATGACCCAGGGCTTTGGCCCGCTGATGCCCGGGTTCAGGACGTTGCCCTGGGGCGATGCGGACGCGCTGGCGGCGGCACTGGATGACAGCGTCGCCGCGGTGATTATCGAGCCGGTGCAGGGCGAAGGCGGTATCCGGCCCATGCCCGAGGCCGATCTGAGGGCCCTGCGCGCCGCCTGCGATGCCTGTGGCGCGCTCTTGGTGCTGGACGAGGTGCAATGTGGCATGGGCCGCACCGGACGCCTGTTCGCGCATGAATGGGCAGGGATAACGCCCGACATCATGATGGTCGCCAAGGGCATCGGCGGGGGATTCCCGCTGGGCGCGATGCTGGCCACCGAAAATGCGGCGCAGGGGATGGGCGCGGGCACGCACGGTTCCACCTACGGTGGCAACCCGCTGGGCTGCGCCGTGGGTCTGAAGGTCATGCAAACCGTGACAGACCCCGCGTTCCTGGCCGAAGTCAATCGCAAGGCCGGTCTGTTGCGCCAGAAGCTGGAAGGGCTGGTTGCCGCGCATCCCGACACCTATGACAGCGTGCGCGGGCAGGGCCTGATGCTGGGCCTCAAGTGCCGCAAGCCCAATACCGATCTGGTCGCAGCCGCACGCGACGCCGGTCTGCTGCTGGTGCCGGCGGCCGACAACGTCCTGCGCCTGCTGCCCGCGCTCAACATCCCGGACGAGGATCTCGCCGAGGCCGTCGATCGTCTGGACCGCGCCGCAACCGCCTTGGAAACCGCCTGAGCCTATCTTTGTGCCCAAAATATCCTGGGGGTGAATGGCCGCAGGCCAGAGGGGGCAACGCCCCCTGCGCCCCGACTTTTGAAAGACCTGACATGAACCATTTTCTGGATATCCACACCACGGACGCCGCCGACCTTCGGCGCATGATCGACGACGCAGCGGCGATGAAAAAGGCCCGCGCGGGCCGGCCCAGGGCCGCCCTGGATGACGATCTGCCACTGGACGGGCGCATGGTGGCGCTGATCTTCGAGAAGCCATCGACCCGGACGCGCGTGTCCTTTGACGTGGGCGTGCGTCAGATGGGCGGGCAGACGATGATCCTGTCGGGCAGCGAAATGCAACTGGGTCATGGTGAAACCATTGCCGACACGGCGCGGGTTCTGTCGCGCTACGTGGACATGATCATGATCCGCACATTCGAGGAATCGGTGCTGCAGGAACTGGCCGAATTCGCCGACGTGCCGGTGATCAACGGGCTGACCAACCGCACCCATCCCTGCCAGATCATGGCTGATGTGTTGACCTACGAAGAACACCGCGGCCCGATCGCCGGCAAGAAGGTCGTCTGGACCGGGGATGGCAACAATGTCTGTGCCTCGCTGTTGTCGGCGGCCGGGCAATTTGGCTTCGATTTCACCTTCACCGGCCCGCCGACGCTGGACCCTGAACGCGCCTTCATCGACTTTGCACGGGAAAAGGGCAGCGCGGTCGAAATTGTTCGCGATCCGATGCAGGCTGTGGCCGGAGCGGACCTGATTGTCGCCGACACCTGGGTGTCGATGCATGACAGCCAGTCCACCAAGGAACGCCGCCACAACCAGTTGCGACCCTACCAGGTGAATGAACGGCTGATGGCGGCGGCTAAGCCCGACGCGCTGTTCATGCATTGCCTGCCCGCGCACCGCGAGGACGAGGTGACCAGTTCCGTCATGGACGGTCCGCAGTCGGTGATCTGGGACGAGGCCGAGAACCGGCTGCACGCGCAAAAGGCGGTGATGCGCTGGTGTCTGGGTGTGTGACGGGGGCGGCGCGTCTCGGGGCCGGATGGCCCCTCGGCGCGCCGGTGGGGGTGCCCCCACACGGCCCTCAAGGGGCTGTGCGCCCCTTGAGAAACCCGCAGAGTATTTTTTGGAAAGATGAAGCAACAAGAGGCGATGGGCATGGGCAATCCGGTATTGGGCGCATGGAGCGGGCCGTTTGGGCTGCCGCCTTTTGGCGACATTGTGGATGCGGATTTCGCGCCGGCCTTTGACGCGGCTCTGGCGCAGGGGCGCGCGGCGATTGCGGCGATTGTCGACACGGATGCGGAGCCTGACTTTTCCAACACGATGGAGGCGCTGGAGCGGGCCGATCGGCTTTTGGACCGTGTGGCCGGGGTATTTTACAACCTCGCGGGGGCGGATTCGAATCCGGCGCGCGAGGCGTTGAGCCGTGATCTGGCGCCCCGACTGTCGGCCTATTCCAGCGAGATCACGTCGAACAGGGCGTTGTTCGCGCGGATCGAGCAGTTGTGGGCGCAGCGCGACACGCTGGATCTGAGCCCCGAGCAGGCGCGGGTTCTGATGCTTTATCGGCGCATGTTCCTGCGCGCGGGTGCCGCGCTGGAGGACGAGCCATCGCGACGCATGGCGCAGGTGAAGTCCCGGCTGGCCAGTCTGGGCACGCAGTTCACCCAGAATCTTCTGGCGGATGAGCGCGATTGGTTCATGCCGCTGGAAGATCTGGCCGGGTTGCCGGATTTCGTGGTCGACACCGCCGCCGCCGCCGCGCAAGAGCGCGGGTTGGACGGGCATGTGATCACGCTGAACCGTTCGTTGATCGTGCCGTTCCTGCAATATTCCCCCCGCCGGGATCTGCGGCAAAAGGCGATGGAGGCCTGGGGCGCGCGGGGCGCCATGGGCGGTGCGACCGACAACCGTGCGCTGGCCGCCGAGACGCTGGCGCTGCGTCAGGAGCGCGCCGCCTTGCTGGGTTTCGAGACTTTCGCGCGGTTCAAGCTGGAAACCGAGATGGCGCGCACGCCGGAAGCAGTGCGCGATCTGTTGATGCGGGTCTGGCGCCCGGCGCGGGACCGTGCGCTGGAGGACGCCGCGGCGCTGGAGGCGATGCTGGTGGCAGATGGCCACCCGGTGCCGCTGATGCCCTGGGACTGGCGCTATTATTCCGAGAAGCGCCGCCAGCACCTGCATGATTTCGACGAGGCCGCGTTGAAGCCCTACCTGTCATTGGAGGCGATGATCCGCGCCGTGCAGGATGTGGCGCACCGTTTGTTCGGGCTGGAGTTCGAGCCGCTGGATGTGCCGCTTTACCACCCCGACGCGCGGGCCTGGAACGTGACGCGCGACGGCGCCCATGTGGCGGTGTTCATCGGCGATTACTTCGCGCGCCCGTCAAAGCGTTCGGGCGCGTGGATGTCGAATTTCCGCAACCAGTCGCGGCTGGACGGCGATCAGCGCCCGATCGTCGTCAATGTCTGCAACTTCGCCAAGGGCGATCCGGCGCTGTTGTCCTGGGATGACGCGCGCACGTTGTTTCATGAGTTTGGCCACGCGCTGCACGGGATGCTCAGCAACGTGACGCACGGCTTCATTTCGGGCACCTCGGTCGCGCGGGATTTCGTGGAACTGCCCAGCCAGTTGCTGGAGCATTGGCTGGAAGTGCCCGAGGTGGTCGAAACCCATGCGCGGCACTGGCAAACCGGTGAGCCGATGCCGCAGGATCTGCGCGAGAAGCTGAAGGGCGCGGCCATCTGGGATCAGGGCTTTGCGACCGTTGAATTCGTCGCGTCGGCGCTGGTGGACCTGGAATTCCATGACGGCCCGCCGCCCGTTGATCCGTTGCAAAAGCAGACCGAGATCCTGGAAGCCATCGGTATGCCGCAAGCCATCCGGATGCGCCACGCCACGCCGCATTTTGCCCATGTCTTTGCCGGGGACGGTTATTCCAGCGGCTATTACAGCTACATGTGGTCCGAGGTGATGGACGCCGACGCCTTCGCCGCGTTCGAGGAGGCGGGCGATCCGTTCAGCCCGGAACTGGCGCAGAAGCTGGAAACACATATCCTGTCGGCCGGGGGCTCGGACGAGGCTGAGGCGCTGTATACCGCCTTTCGGGGCCGGATGCCTGGGGTCGAGGCCCTGTTGAAAGGCCGGGGGCTGGTCGAGGGTTGAGAGTTGAGCGCCGCGCGTCGCTCCCCGCACGGTGCGGCGTCGACAGGCTGGCTGCAGCGCTCACCAACTTGCACCACGACAGCGTGACGCCGGGAAAGCGCGAATGCATGGGCGCTCCCCGATCCGCGTGCTCCCCGATCCGCGTGCCCCTTGTCCGCGTGCCCGGCGGAACGCGCGGTGTAACAGGGCCGGTTCACCCGCCGTAATGGCCCGTAGGCGCCGCGGTGGTGCACGAGTGAGCGGGTAAATCATGAACAAATCAGGGCAGGACATCGCGGCCGCACTTCTGGCGGCGTTGATCGTCGCAGGGGCGGCGGCGGCCGGGTTGAACACGGCGCTGGGTGCGCATCCCTGGTGGGCGCTCAGGGCGGGGCTGATCGGCGCGGCGATCGGCGTTGCCTTGTTTTCCGGGGTCCGCTGGATGGGCCTCTCTCCCGGTTGGCGGGGAGGGGTGGGACTGTTGCTCCTGATCGGTGCGGGTGCCAGCGCCTATTTCGGCAAGCTCGTTTTTGTCGCCTCGTTCGGTGATGACGGGCTGGCCGGGCGGTTCTGGCTTTTGGGCTGGTTTGGCGTCAGCGCGGCGACGGTGATGGTCCTGGCCACGGCTTTCACCTGGGCAAGGCGATGACGGCAGCCGGTGCGCAGGATCGCGCCCGAACACAGACAGGCCCCGAAGCGCAGCATCCGAACTGATCCGCGCGAAGTGCCCCTTGGGGCGCCCCTGAACCGGGCAGGCTGCCCGGGCTGAATTTGTTGGGGGCTGGACTTGTTACGGGCATGGGCTAAGCTGCCCTGACCCTGCCCTGACCCTGCCCGGAGCGCCTAGAATGCCGTATCTGCCCGGTCTTGCCGATGAGGCTTCCCTGATCGACGTGTTCAAGACGCATCCGCAGGTCGGGGCGGCGATCATGATGTTGAATGACGCGGTGATGCGTCAGCCCGCGCCGTTCTCACCGGCCGAGCGCGAGGCGATTGCCGCCTATGTGTCGCAAATCAATGCCTGTCAGTATTGCGGCGCGCTGCACGCGGATGCCGCAACCAAGCTGGGCATGGCACAGGGCGATGTCGCGGCGATCTGTGAACGGCCCGAGGCGCCGCCGGATCCTCGGTTGGCGCCTGTTCTGACCTATGTCGCCAAGCTGACCACGCAACCGGCTTCAGTCACGCAGGCCGATGTGCAGCGTATTCTGGATGCAGGCTGGGACGAGGACGCGGTCAGTTTCGCGGCCTTTGTCGCCGGGGTCTATGCGCTGATGAACCGCGTGGTCGAAGGGCACGGCATCACCATTGCCCGGGACAAGGTCGATGCGGGCGGAAAACGCCTGACGGAAATCGGATACGCGGGTATCGCCCGGATGCTTGCTGGGACATGAAGCCCCTGACCAGCCAGATGGCAGGGCAGGCGGGTTTTTCGCGGTGTTACAATTCGTAACACTTGGGAAAAATTGCGGCAAGACTCGCCCGCCATCACTTTCACCAACGCGTGAGGGGCCATGGACCCTTTTCGCGCATGAGGAGGAGAACAACCGGTGACTTCGATCGCAACGCAAGGGGCGCTGCATTCCGTGCCTGCCCTTTTGGCGCGCAATGCGGGCCAGTTCGGCAATCAGACCGCTTATCGCGAAAAGGAATTCGGCATCTGGCAGGCCTGGACCTGGGCGCAGGTGGCCGACGAGGTCAGGGCGCTGGCGCTGGGCTTTCTGGCCCTGGGGATGGAGCGCGGCGACTACGTGGCGATCATCGGCCGCAACCGCCCGGCGCTCTATTGGTCAATGGTGGCGGCGCAATCCGTCGGTGCGGTTCCGGTGCCGTTTTATCAAGACGCCGTCGCCGAAGAGATGACCTATGTGCTGGAACATTGCGGCGCGCGGTTTGCGATCTGCGGCGATCAGGAGCAGGTCGACAAGGTGATCGAGGTCAAGGAGAACGTCGATTGCGTCGAACAGATCCTGTATCTGGACAAGCGCGGCATGCGCAAATACGACCACTCCAGCATGAACTGGCTGATGGATGTGCAGGCCGAGGGGCGCGCCGCGCAAACCCGCTTCGGCCCGGAACTGGACAAGCGCATCGCCGAGCTGACCTATGACAGCACTTGCGTGATGCTGTATACCTCCGGCACCACCGGCAAGCCCAAGGGCGTGGTGATGTCGAACCGCAACATCATCGAATCCGCCAAGGCGTCATCCGAATTCGACACGCTGACCCATGACGAGGAAATCCTGGCCTATCTGCCGATGGCCTGGGTGGGGGACTTCATCTTTGCCGTGGGGCAGGCGTATTGGACCGGGTTCTGCGTGAACTGCCCGGAAAGCGCCGAGACCATGCTGACCGACCTGCGCGAAATCGGGCCGACCTATTATTTCGCCCCGCCGCGTGTGTTTGAAACCATGCTGACCACGGTGATGATCCGCATGGAGGACGCCAGCGCCACCAAGCGGAAGATGTTCGAAACCTACATGGCGCATGCCCGCAAGGTCGGCGCCAGAATTCTGGACGGAAAGCCGGTAGGCGGCGGCGACCGGCTGAAATACCGCATCGGCGAAATGCTGGTCTATGGCCCGCTGAAGAATACGCTGGGCCTGTCACGGATCCGCGTGGCCTATACCGCCGGAGAGGCGATCGGGCCCGAGATCTTCGAATTCTACCGCTCGCTGGGGATCAACCTGAAGCAGCTTTACGGTCAGACCGAAGCGTCGGTGTTCATCACCCAGCAGCCCGATGGCGAGGTGCGCAACGATACGGTCGGCGTGCCGTCGCCGGGCGTCGAAGTGCGCATCGCCGACAATGGCGAGGTCTATTATCGCTCGCCCGGCACCTTCGTGGAATACTACAAGAACCCCGAATCCACGGCCTCGACCAAGGATGCCGAGGGCTGGGTAGCCACCGGGGATGCGGGCTTCTTCGAGGAAGGCACCGGGCATCTGCGCATCATCGACCGCGCCAAGGATGTCGGCAAGATGGCTGATGGCAGCCTGTTCGCGCCCAAATACGTGGAAAACAAGCTCAAGTTCTTCCCGTCCATTCTGGAAGCCGTGGTGTTTGGCAATGGCCGCGACCGCTGCGCGGCGTTCATCAATATCGACCTGACGGCGGTCGGCAACTGGGCTGAACGCAACAACATCGCCTATTCGGGCTATCAGGAACTGGCCGGTCACCCGCAGGTGCTGGAGATGATCCAGAAGCATGTCGAAGAAGTCAACGAAAGCGTGGCGCAGGACAAGATGCTGTCGGGCTGCCAGGTGCATCGCTTCCTGATCCTGCACAAGGAACTGGACGCCGATGACGGCGAAATGACCCGCACCCGCAAGGTGCGCCGCCGGATCGTCGAAGAGAAATTCGCGGATCTGATCGCCGGGCTCTATGACGGGGCGACGACGGTGCAGACGGAAACCGAAGTGACCTACGAGGACGGCCGCAAGGGCGTGCTGAAGGCGACGCTGGAGCTGCGCGATGCCGCGGTGTTCGACACCGCAGCCGCGCGCGCGGCTGCGGAATAACGGCGGAAAAGAGGGACTTATATCCAATGCTGGATACGCAACAGGACGGGTATGTCACCGCCGATGGCCGCCAGATCGGCGGCGTGGTGATGGAACTCAAGAACATCACGCTGCGCTTTGGCGGCGTGGTGGCGATCAAGGATATCAGCTTTGACATCCGTCACGGGGAAATCCGCGCGATCATCGGCCCCAACGGCGCCGGGAAATCGTCGATGCTGAACGTCATTTCCGGGTTTTACAATCCGCAGGAAGGCGACCTGGTCTACAAGGGTTACAAGCGCCCGCCGATGCGCCCCTATCAGGTGTCGCGCATGGGTATTGCCCGGACCTTCCAGAACATTGCCCTGTTCGAAGGGATGTCGGTTCTGGACAACATCATGACCGGGCGCATGCACCACATGAAAACCGGCTTCCTGTCGCAGGCGCTGTGGTGGGGCGCCGCCGCGCGCGAGGATGGGCTGAACCGCGAAGCCGTCGAGAAGGTTATCGACTTTCTGGAAATCCAGGCGATCCGCAAGACCCCAGTGTCACGGCTGCCCTATGGACTGAAGAAGCGGGTCGAACTGGCACGCGCGCTGGCGGCGGAACCGCAGATCCTGCTGCTGGACGAGCCGATGGCCGGGATGAATGTCGAGGAAAAAGAGGACATGAGCCGCTTCATCCTGGACGTGAACGACGAATTCGGCACCACGACGGTTCTGATCGAACATGACATGGGCGTGGTCATGGACCTGTCCGACCGGGTGGTGGTGATGGATTATGGCAAGAAGATCGGCGACGGCACACCCGAAGAGGTGATGAACAACCAGGACGTCATCGACGCCTATCTGGGAGTTTCACATGACTGACGCCGTTCGCATTCGTTGGGGGGGCATCGCGCATGTCTGAATCCGTTCTCTTTGCTCTCGAAGCCGCGCTGAACGGTCTGTCGGTGGGCATCATGTATTCACTTGTGGCGCTGGGCTTCGTGCTGATCTTCAAGGCGTCGGGCATCTTCAACTTTGCCCAGGGCGTCATGGCGCTGTTCGCGGCGCTGACGCTGGTCGGCTTCCAGAACGGCCAGGTTCCCTTCGCGCTGCTGATCAACGCCGTGTTCGGCACCTCGATCCACAGTTTCGGCTTCAACATGCCGACATTGCTGGCCATTCCGGCCACCGTGGCGGTCATGGTGCTGATGGCCTGGCTGGTCGAACGGTATGTGCTCAAGCATCTGGTCAACCAGGAACCGATCATCCTGTTCATGGCGACCATCGGGCTGGCCTATTTCCTTGAGGGCCTGGGCGACATCATGTGGGGCGCCGAAGTCAAGCGCCTTGACGTCGGCATCCCGCAGGGCGGCAATATCTGGGTCGAGGAAAACACCCAGTGGCTGGGCTTCGGGAATGAAAACTTCTGGGGGTTCTACATCGATACGCTGAACCTTTATGCGCTGGTCATTGCGGCCATTCTGGTCACGGTGCTGGTGCTTTTCTCGCAATACACCAAGCAGGGCCGGGCGTTGCGCGCGGTGGCCGATGACCACCAGGCCGCGCTGTCGGTGGGCATTTCGCTGCGTTTCATCTGGGTGCTGACCTGGTCGATCGCGGGCATCGTCGCGCTGGTGGCGGGCATCATGTGGGGTTCGAAATCGGGCGTGCAGTTCTCGCTGTCACTGATCGCGCTCAAGGCGTTGCCGGTGCTCATGCTGGGCGGTTTCACCTCGATCCCGGGCGCCATTGTCGGCGGGCTGCTGATCGGTGTCGGCGAAAAGCTGTTCGACTATTACATGCAGCCGATTGTCGGCGGCGCGACCGAAAACTGGTTCGCCTACATGCTCGCGCTGCTGTTCCTGCTGTTCCGACCGCAGGGCCTGTTCGGCGAAAAGATTATCGAAAGGGTCTGAGACCATGCTTTACCGCGAAGCAGGCGATTTCAAATCGTCCTATTCCAGCGACAACCAGACCTTTCCGATCCGGTTTGACCGCTACGCCTATTATGCCGTCCTGGCGTTCGCTTTCCTGGTCGTTCCGTTCCTGCTGAACGACTACTGGGCGAATTCGATCGTCATCCCGTTGCTGATCTATGTGATCGCGGCGCTGGGTCTGAATATCCTGACCGGCTATTGCGGTCAGGTGTCGCTGGGCACCGGGGCCTTCATGGCCGTGGGCGCCTACGCCACGTTCAAGCTGACAACCGCGATGCCCTGGATGCCGATCTATATCGTGTTCATCCTGGCAGGGTTGGTCACGGCTGTTGTCGGCGTTCTGTTTGGTCTGCCGTCCCTGAAGATCAAGGGGTTCTACCTGGCGGTGGCGACGCTGGCCGCGCAGTTCTTCCTGATCTGGCTGTTCACGCGGGTTGGCTGGTTCTTCAACGATTCCGTCACCGGCATGATTACCATGCCCGAACGCACGGTGCTGGGCATTGCGGTGACCGGGGCTGCGGCCAGCGCCGTTGCGGTCTACATGAGCGTTCTGGTCTTCGTGGTCGGCATGGCATGGCTGGCCCGCAACCTGACGCGCGGCACGGTCGGGCGCACCTGGATGGCAATCCGCGACATGGATATCGCCGCCGAAATCATCGGCGTGAACCCGCTGATTGCCAAGATTACCGCCTTTGCCGTATCGTCGTTCTTTGTCGGCATCGCCGGGGCGCTGTTGTTCGGGGTTTACCTGGGCGCGGTGGAAGCCGGTGAAGCGTTCGGCATCAACAAGTCGTTTCTGGTGCTGTTCATGATTATCATTGGCGGCCTTGGGTCCATTCTGGGGTCTTTCCTTGGCGCCGGGTTCCTGATCGCCCTGCCGGTGGTCCTGAAGCTGTTGCTGGTGGACACCATGGGCTGGCCGACCGATCTTGCCCGCTATCTGGAACTGATGATTACCGGCGCGCTGATCGTCATCGTGCTGATCGTCGAACCGCATGGCATGGCCGCGCTGTGGCGCACCATCAAGGACAAATTGCGTCTTTGGCCCTTCCCGCACTGAGCGGGCCGGGCGGAAGAAAACTGAAGTCATCGACTGGGAGGAGAACCAATGAAGATGATGAAACTGGCCGCGGGTATCGCGGCAACCCTGGCTGTTGCCGCTCCGGTAATGGCCGAGAACCTGCACTTCCCGATGCTGTCGTATCGGACCGGTGCCTACGCCCCCGGCGGCATTCCCTTTGCCGACGGCTACCAGGACTACATGACGCTGCTCAACGAGCGCGACGGCGGCATCGGTGGCGTTCCTATCCGTATTTCGGAATGCGAAACCGCCTACAACACCGAGCGTGGTGTGGAATGCTACGAGTCGATCCGTGGCGACAACCCGCTGGTCATCCAGCCGCTGTCGACCGGGATCACCTATCAGTTGATCCCCCGCGTGACCGAGGATGGCATCCCGCTTCACACCATGGGCTACGGCCGGACCTCGGCGATGGAAGGCGATGTCTTCCCGTGGGTCTTCAACTACCCGGCAAACTACTGGGATGGCGCTTCGGTTGCGATCAACTACCTGCTGGGCGAAAATGACGGCTCGTTGCAGGACAAGAAGATCACCCTGCTCTATCACAACTCGGCCTATGGCCGTGAGCCGATCCGCACGCTTGAAGCCCTGGCTGAAACCTACGGGTTCAATTTCAACCCGATCGCCGTTGACCACCCCGGTCAGGAGCAGGGATCGCAGTGGCTCCAGATCCGCCGCGAGCGCCCGGACTACGTGCTGATGTGGGGCTGGGGCGTGATGAACGCCGTGGCAATCCAGGAAGCCGCGAATATCCGCTTCCCGATGGAGAACTTCATCGGCATCTGGTGGTCGGGTTCTGAAAACGACGTGCGTCCGGTGGGCGCGGGCGCAGACGGCTACACCGCGCTGACCGTGCACGGCACCGGCACCGACTATCCGGTCTATGCCGACATGCAGCGTTATGTCATCGATGCCGGCCTTGCGGCGGGCGCCGGCGACCAGGTTGGCTCGGTGCTTTATTCGCGCGGGATGTATGCCGCGATGCTGGCCGCGGAAGCTGCGCGCACCGCGCAACAGATCCACGGCGTCGCCGAAATCACCCCGGCGATGATGCGCGACGGCATGGAGGCCCTGTCGATCACCGAAGAGCGCATGGCCGAACTGGGCCTGCCGAACTTCGGCCCGGCGTTCAGCGTCTCGTGCGAGAACCACGGCGGACCGGGCCAGGCCATGGTCCAGCGTTGGGACGCTTCGGCCGATCGCTGGAACCTGATCTCTGACTGGATCCAGTCGGATCGTGAACTGGTCGGCAGGCTGGCTGCGGAAGATGCGGCTGCCTACGCTGCTGAAAACAACATTCAGCCGGCGTGCAACTGATCTGATACCGGCGGGCGCGCCGTCTGGTGCGCCCGCCACCCAAACCGATTTATCCAACGGACCCTTGCCCCATGTTCGACGCCCAAAAACCGACCGAGACACTTCTTGAGGTCAACAACATCGAGGTGATCTACAATCACGTGATTCTGGTGCTGAAGGGCGTCAGCCTGACTGTGCCCAAGGGTGGGATCACCGCGCTGCTGGGCGGCAACGGCGCGGGCAAGTCCACGACGCTGAAATCCATCTCAGGTCTGCTGCGCTCGGAGCGCGGCGACATCACCAAGGGCACGATCACCTACCGGGGGCAGCGCCTGTCTGGCGAAAACCCGGCCGATCAGGTGTCGTCGGGCTTGATCCAGGTGATGGAGGGGCGGCATTGCTTCGAGCACCTGACGGTCGAGGAAAACCTGCTGACCGGCTCCTACACGCGCGGCGACGGGCGGGCGAAGATCGCCGAGGATCTGGAGATGGTGTATGACTATTTCCCGCGCCTGAAGGAACGCCGCAGATCTCTTGCCGGCTACACCTCGGGTGGCGAACAGCAGATGACGGCGATCGGCCGCGCGATGATGGCCCGCCCCGAGATGATCCTGCTGGACGAGCCGTCGATGGGGCTTGCGCCGCAGTTGGTGGAGCAGATCTTCACCATCGTGAAACGTCTGAACGAAGAACAGGGTGTAACCTTCCTGCTGGCCGAGCAGAACACCAATGTGGCGCTGCGGTTCGCGCATACCGGCTACATTCTGGAAAACGGCCGCGTGGTGATGGAAGGCGAAGCCAAGGCGCTGCGCGAAAACCCCGACGTCAAGGAATTCTATCTGGGCATGTCCGACAAGGGCCGCAAAAGCTTTCGCGACGTGCGCAGCTATCGCCGCCGCAAGCGCTGGCTGGCCTGAGCGGCACGGCGCCCACTTTGTCACGGCGCGCGCCCAACGTCGGGCAGCGCCCAGGTAACGTATGATCTGCCGCGGCCCCGACCGGGAAGTTTGCGGCACACAGGGAGCGGGACGTCCGTTTGACACCATGAGCACCTTCTTCGATACGCTGGAAACCCGCAGCGCCGATCAGCGCGCCGCCGAACAGGCCGCCGCCCTGCAAATGCGCCTGGCGGCCGTCACCGTTGCCCCCGAGGGGTGGCGGGACGCCGCGCGCGGCGTGCGCAGCGCCGAGGATCTGGTCAAGCTGCCGGTCTTGCGCAAGTCCGACCTGTCGGGCTGGCAAAAGCAGCGCCCGCCCTTTGGCGGGATCACGGTGTCGAACGTGGCGCATTACTTCCAGTCGCCGGGTCCGATTTATGAGCCGGGCGGCGTATCGCCCGATTGGTGGCGCATGGGCCGCTTTCTTCATGCCAGCGGCATCGGCGCCGCGGACATCGTGCAGAACTGCTTTTCCTACCATCTGGTGCCCGCCGGGCTGATGTTTGAAAATGGCGCGCGGGCTGTCGGTGCGGCGGTGCTGCCCGCTGGCACCGGCCAGACCGAATTGCAGGTGCGCGCATCGAAGGACATCGGCTGCACGGCCTATGCCGGCACGCCCGATTACCTGAAGGTGATCCTGGACAAGGCCGACGAGATGGGCGAGGCGCTGGCGATAACCAGGGCCGTGGTCGGTGGCGGGGCCTTGTTCCCCAGCCTGCGTCAGCACTACGCCGACCGGGGCATCACCTGCCGCCAATGCTATGCCACCGCCGATCTGGGCAACATCGCCTATGAAACCGACGCTTTGGAGGGCATGGTCATCGACGAAGGGGTGATCGTGGAGATCGTGCGCCCCGGCACCGGGGATCCGGTGCCGCATGGCGAGGTTGGCGAAGTCGTTGTCACCAGCCTGAACCCCGATTACCCGCTGATCCGCTTCGCCACCGGCGACATGTCGGCGATCATGGACGGCACCAGCCCCTGCGGGCGCACCAATCTGCGCATCAAGGGCTGGATGGGCCGGGCCGACCAGACCACCAAGATCAAGGGCATGTTCGTGCGCCCCGAACAGGTTGCGGCCCTTGTCAGCCACCATGACGAGGTCGGGCGCGCCCGGGTGATCGCCAGCCGCGACGGCGAGATGGACGTGATGACGGTGCAGATCGAAACGCGCGCTTCAAATCCGAAATTGTATGAAGGCACGATCTTGGATACGCTGAAGCTGCGGGGCAAGGTCGAACTCGTTCCCCCCGGCACGCTGCCCAATGACGGCAAGGTGATCGAGGATCTGCGCAGTTACGAGTAACCTTCCGCCTCCGCATTACTCGGAGGTTATTATGATCCGTCGCATATTCATTGCCGTTGTTTTCTGGATGGTCACGCTGACCGGCGCGCAGGCGCAGACCGGGTTGGCGCTGATCATCGCCAATCAAGACTATGACCAGCTGCGAAACGCCCGTGGCGCCGACAGCGTCCTGCAAACCGTCCGCCGGTTCGAAGAAATGGGGTTTCGGGTCGAACTGGCCACCGATCGATCCGCCGCCCAGATGCAGGCCGCCCTTGCGGATCTGTCGCAAGCGCTTCAGGACCAGCCCTATGAACGCGTGATCGTCGTGTATGCGGGCTATGTCGTTAGCGCCAAGTTCGGCACCTGGCTGATGGGCACCAACGCGGGTCCGCCCCGGGCCGAAACCATCGAAACACAGGGCGTGCGGCTTCGGACCGTGCTCGACATCGCCGCTTCGCGGCAGGGCGGGGCGATTGTCGCGGTGGCCGATTACGGGTTTCCCGCGCCGGGTGACGAGGCCTTCGACGCCGGGCTGCCCGATGACATCGACGTGCCGCAAGGCGTGTCATTGCTGCGCGGCTCTGGCCCTGGCATCACCGAATACCTGCGCGCCGTGGTGCAGCCAGGCGTCAATGTCGGGGCGCTGAGCCGGCGGCGCGGCAATGTGGAACTTCTGGGGTTTGATCCGCGCTTCCTGACCTTCCTGCCGGTCGATCATGAACCCGTCATCGACGCCGAAGCCGTGGCCTGGGCCGCCGCGTCCGAGGCCGATTCCATCGAAGCCTATGAAACCTACCTGTCCGACTACCCGGACGGCGCCAACGCGGCGCAGGCGCGCGCGGCGCTGGCGGCCTTGCAGAACACGCCGGAACGGATCGAGGCGGCCCTGGGGCTGTCGCGCAACGAACGGCGGGCAATCCAGCGCGATCTGACGATCCTGGAATTTGATCCACGCGGGATCGACGGCCTCTTCGGCCGCCTCACGCGCGCGGCAATCCGTGCGTGGCAGGGGGCCAACGGCATTCCCGCGACCGGGTTCCTGGACCGCGCGCAGATCTTCAGCCTGGCGCAGCAGGGCGCGCAGCGCGCCGCGCAGCTGGAGGCCGAGGCCCGCGCGCGTCAGCAGGCCGAGGAGCGCCGCGACAGGGCCTATTGGCGCGATACCGGCTCGGGCCAGGACGAGGTGGGGCTTCGCGCCTATCTTGAGCGGTTCCCGGACGGCATCTTCGCGAACGTCGCGCAAGAGCGCCTGGACCGGATCGAAGCCGACCGCCGGGCCGCCGCCGAGGCGCGCGATCGCGCGGCCTGGGATGGCGCCGTGCAACTGGACACGATCCCGGCCTATCGCGGCTATCTGCGCGACTTCCCCACGGGGTCATTCGCCGACGAAGCCCGGGCGCGCATCGCGCAGCTGCAGGCCCCGCAAGAGCCCGAAGTGGATCTGGAGGCCGAGCGCGCCCGCGAGGCGGCGCTGAACCTGCCGCAATTCACGCGGGTCCTCATCGAACGGCGGCTGGCAACCCTGGGCCTTGAACCGGGACCGCAAGATGGCCGCTTCGACCGCCAGACGCGCCGCGCGATCCGTCGCTATCAGCGCGCCTCCGATCTGCCGGTGACCGGGTTTCTGACCGAAGCCATGGTCGCGCGGCTGATGACCGAAGGCGTGCTGGATATCCTGCGCTGACGCTGGCGCCACATGCGCGCGCCCCGTGCCCGCCTGCGCGGGGCGCCGGTTTCAACGCGAGTTCCGTCAAGGCAGTCCCTTGCAAGAGGACGTATCAGCCTTTACCGCATCGTCGGGAAAGGCCCGGAACCAGGCGCCAAACCGCGTTCAGGGGCCGCGCTTTGGCGTCCGTGCGGGCTGGCATGCGCGAAAAGGTCCGGCGTGTTTTCGGGGGTTGAGAGGCGATGGGCCATGTTCGCCCTCGCAAAAATGATCCAGCCCATCATACCAGGGGCGAAATTGATGCGCTTGACGACGGGACTGCCGCTGACTTGCCGAGCTGTTTGTCAACGCCTCCACTTCGTCGTTTTCCGACCGGAATTCATCCAGGAGCGTGGGGGCTGCTGCTGGGATTGAGGAGGAGCGTGGAGGCCGGCAACAGGATCAGGATCCCCGCGCGGCTGATCTCGACGCAAACCGGGGGGCCTCTGGGCGGAACGCCATGACAGCGATCTTGACGATATCTTTGCGCCACGGGATGAAAAAAACCGGCAAGATCATTTCCGCCGTCCACCCGAGCCATTCGGCCCACAGGCGATGCGCGCGAACAAATCGCCGACCTGAAGGCCATCCACGCGGACGACACGTATCAGCGCGTTCATGAGCGCCTCCCCGGTTTTCGATCCGGCGCATGGCGAGCGAATGTAAACCCTTCGGTCGGCTGCGGGATTGCGCCGGGCCGGATCACCGCCGGTTCAGCCCTTGCGGGCCATGCCAGTTGCAGTCGATTGCGATGGCGCTATTGTCGATCTCGACGACGGAATCGAGGGCGGCGCACCCCGCGTCGCTGTGCGCCAGGCGGGGCTGAAAAACCCGGCTGTTGGCCGTCCCCTGGGCCGGTGACCGGTGCCTGGGCGCGCAACATCCGCAACACGCATCACCGCGCAGGAGAGCCGAATGCTGGAAGAAGCCAAACTCAGAACCGCGCGCCTGCAACAGCGCATGACCGAAGCGGGCATCACGCACGCAGTATTCACATCGGAAAGCTCCATCGCCTATCTGGCCGGGTTCTGGGGATATCTGGGTATTGAATTTGGCCGCCCGACGATGCTTGTCGTTGCCGCCGACGCCGAGCCGGTTGTGATAACGCCGCTGATGGAAAGCGAAATGGTCGGCGCGATGACCTGGGTGTCCGATATTCGCACCTGGGAGGACGCGGGCCAGAATACCTGGGGCCGCGCGCTGGCCGGGGCGTTGCCCGGGCGCCCATCCGAGATCTGGGTCGAGCGGACGGACATGCCCGCTGTGGTTCGGGCCTTTCTGGATCAGCAGTTCCCCGATGTGCCCTTGAAGGACATCGGCCCGGTTCTGGGCGCGCAGCGCATGATAAAATCCCCGTTGGAGATATCCGTCATGCGCCAGGCCGGCGAGGTCGCCGGGGCGATGATGGCGGCCGCCCACCAGTCGCTTCGAGAAGGGGCGCAGGAGTATGAGAGCGCGCTTGCCGTGATCGAGGCAGGCACGCGCAAGGCGGCCGGTTTCCTGACCGACACCGGGTGGGAACGCTTCGTTTCGCCGATGATCCACAACCTGCAAATCCTGCAAAGCGGGCGCGATGCGTCGATGGTGCACCGGCGGGCCTCGGTCAAATCCTATCAGCGCGGCGATCCGGTCTATTTCTGCTTTTGCAACATGGCGCAGTTCAAGCAATACAAGCTGGGTTTCGACCGCATGTTCCACATCGGTGACGTGTCGGACGAAGGGGCGCGTGTGCAGCAGGCTGCCATCGACGCGCAGCAGGCCGCGATTGCCGCCATCCGCCCCGGGGTTCTGGCGCAAGACGTGTCCGAGGCGGCGAACGCGGTTTACGCCGCGCGCGGCTATCAGACGGGCTACCGCACCGGGCGCTCCATCGGCGTGGCCTATCTGGAGGCGCCCGAATTGAAGGCCGGCGACGAGACGGTGCTGCAACCCGGCATGACCTTCGCCGTCGATGGCGGGATCTCGGTCGACGGGGTCACGGCGGGGCGGATCGGGGACAGCATCGTGGTGACGGAAGATGGCTGCGAATACCTGACGCACTATCCGCGCGAATTGCTCGTGACCGAAGGGTAGGGGAGTGCCTGGTTTCACACTGGCCATCGGGCAGGCCCCCGCCGACCTGCCAACAGTGACCGCCCGTCTGGACTGGCTGCGCGGCATCCTGCCCGGCGTCGCGGGCGCCGACCTGCTGTTGCTGCCCGAACTGTTCGCCTGTGGTTACAGCATTGGCGATGCCGTGCAGGACCGGGCCGAACACCGCGATGGCCCCACAGCCGCTGCCGTCGCCGCCTTGGCCGAGCAGACGGGCGTGGCGATCCACTATGGCTATGCCGAGCGGCACGGCGCGGCCCTGTTCAACGCCGCGCAATGCTTTGGCCCCGATGGCGCGTGCCTGACGCATCAGCGCAAACTGCTGATCCCACCGGGGTTTGAGGGGGCGCATTTCACGCCGGGGCAGGGGTGCGCGCTGTTCGCCTATCGCGGCCTGCGGATTGCGACGCTGATCTGCTATGACGCCGAATTCCCTGAGACCGTGCGCCATGTCGCCGGGTTGGGCGCGGATCTGGTGCTGGTGCCCACGGCTTTGGGCGCGCAATGGCGGTGGGTGTCACACACGCTGATCCCCGCGCGGGCCTATGAGAACGGGGTGTTCCTGGCTTATGCCAACAGCGCCGGGGTGCAGGATGGCATGGCATTTCTGGGGGAAAGCGTTGTCGCCGGCCCGGACGGAGCCGAGGTCGCCCGGGCCGGCGCAGATCCGCAGGTGCTGCTGGCCGGGATCGAGGCGGGCCGGATCACCGCGGCGCGGGCGCGGCTGCCTTATCTGGTTGATCGCCGGAAACTGACGTTTTGACCCATACATCCCTTCGCGCAGGGTCACATCACCGGCGTTGAACTGCCGGATCAGGTCTGCGCAAGCTGCGGCTGTCTCGCCGCAATAGATCACGCTGCCGGGGCCGACGGTGACATAGACCGCGACGGTGGCGTTGGGGTCATCGCGCACATCGTCGTAGTCGGGATCGGGGCTGCGGACCAGTTTGAACACCTCGTAGGTGGTGCCGCTGACGGTGACGGGCGGCAGGGTGAACCGGTCGGCGCCGGTGAATTCGGTGCATCCGGCAGTCAGGGTGGCAAGGGCTGTGAGGATCAGGGGTATGCGCATAATGGCCGTTCTCCCGGTGTTGCTGTCGAAGGGGGAGCAAAGCATATTCAGGTGGGATTTCGAAAATTGCCGGGGCTGGTGGGGTGGAACCCCACCCTACGGCATTTGATCAAGCCCACGCAGGGCGGCGAGGATTTGGTCGCGCTGGGCGGTGGCCTTGGTGTGGTTGAAGGGCATGTGTTTTGGGTCATAGATGGTCAGCGCGGCGTCGACATGCGCCAGCGCGGCGCGGTAGGCGGTGACAGGGCCTGTGCAACTGTCATGGGTGGCACGCGTAGCTTCCAGAATGGCCAGATTTTCCCGCGTCTCTGCCCATTGCACCGGATGGTCCTGCCGGGTGCGCACTTCCAGCGC
>TARA_R110002124_G_scaffold53247_4_pt1 | contig 27136 bp, 23 predicted proteins | sample TARA_R110002124 | Tara Oceans TARA_R110002124 (sample SAMEA4397445) | marine metagenome | biome: Polar Biome; feature: [SRF] surface water layer (ENVO:00010504); material: water (ENVO:00002006), including particulate matter (ENVO:01000060) such as... | depth 5 m
GCCTGGTGACGACGCTCAACTATCTGCCGCACGACAAGGAAGTCGGCATCGTCCTGGCCAAGAACAAGGCCTATGGCGAGACCGAAAAGGGCAGGAAGCTGATCTCCAACATGGTACGGCTGGCCGATCTGACGCGTTCGGCCTTCATCAATGGCGACCTCTCCACGGTGATGAGCCCGCGTTCGGTGATCACCTGGGCCGAAAACGCCACGATCTTCGGCGGTGATGTGGGCTTTGCCTTCCGCCTGACCTTCCTCAACAAGTGCGACGAGCTCGAACGCCCCGTGGTGGCCGAATTCTATCAGCGCGTGTTCGGCGAAGATCTGCCGGAGAGCTCGGCCAATCTGGCCGTGACGGCCTAATCAAGCGTCGACCTCGCCCTTCGACAGGCTCAGGGTGAGGTCTACCGTGAATTCTGCGAACCTTCAGTAGACCTCATGGTGAGCCTGTCGAACCACGAGGTCGTGGCACGACGGGCCTGCGGCCCCCCTGGATATCATGGCACAACCACCGCGCAGCAAAGCCAACAAGCCCGACCAGACCCAGGTGTTCAAATCCGCCATGGGGGCGACGGTGCGCGCCATTGGCGCCAAGCCCGATCTCGAGGTGACGTTCACTTCCGATCGGCCGCTGCTGACCTCGGACAAGGCGCGGCTGGCCAACCTGCCCCGGCTGCCGACCCGGCGCGACATCGCCATTGCCCGCGGGCAGGGCGATGCCATGGCGATGCGCCTGGCCAGCCACGATCCGGAAGCCCACCGCAAGCGGGCGCCGATGGACCCGATTGCCCGGGCGGCGTTCGACGCGCTCGAACAGGCCCGCGTCGAGGCGCTGGGCTGCGTGCGCATGCCCGGCATGGTGGGCAATATCGGCGAAATGCTGGAAGACCGGCTGTTCCGCGCCAATGTCGCGGAGGTCAGCGACAAGGGCGACGCCCCCATAGCCGAGGCGCTGGGCCTGCTGCTGCGCGAGAAGCTGGCCGGCGTTGCCATTCCCCCCTCGGGCCATGCGCTGGTTGATCTATGGCGCGAGGAGATTGAGGCCAAGGGCGGCAAGTCGCTCGAGGCGCTGCTGGGCCGCTACGAGAACCAGGACGAGTTCTCCAAGGCGGCCAAGACGCTGCTGCGCGACCTCAACCTGGTGCCCGAAAGCGAGCTGAACGATCCCGACGACTCCGATCAGGAGGACGGCGAGGATTCCCAACCCGATCAGGGCGAGGCTTCCGACCAGGCGCCCGAACAGGGCGAGGGCGAGAACGACAGCCAGGACAGCGAGCAGGACGAGCAGACCGGCGACAGCGAGGAAACCGGCGACGTCGAGGGCATGGAATCGGACATGGCCGATACCGACGAGGACGCCGCCGCCGATGCGGGCGAGGATGCGCCCATGCCCCCGCCGGGCAAGGATGGCGGCACCGAGCTCACCAACCAGTTCAACTACAAGGTGTTCACCAGCAAGTTCGACGAGATCGTCAAGGCGGCCGAGCTGTGCCCGCCCGATGAGCTCGACCAGCTGCGCGCGCTGCTCGACAAGCAGCTGGAAAACCTGGCCGGCGCGGTGGCGCGGCTGGCCAACAAGCTGCAGCGCCGGCTGATGGCCAAGCAGAATCGCAGCTGGCAGTTCGACCTCGAGGAAGGCCTGCTCGATACCGCGCGGCTGACCCGCGTGGTTACCGACCCGATGCAGGCGCTCAGCTTCAAGGTGGAGAACGATACCGATTTCCGCGACACGGTGGTGACGCTGCTGATCGACAATTCCGGCTCGATGCGCGGGCGCCCGATCACCATTGCCGCGATCTGCGGCGATATCCTGGCGCGCACGCTCGAGCGCTGCGGCGTCAAGGTTGAGATCCTGGGCTTTACCACCCGGGCCTGGAAGGGCGGCAAGAGCCGCGAAGCCTGGCTCGAAGCGGGCCGCCCGGCCAATCCGGGGCGCGTCAACGATGTGCGCCACATCATCTACAAGGCCGCCGACGAGCCATGGCGCCATGCAAGGCGCAATCTGGGCCTGATGATGCGCGAAGGCCTGCTCAAGGAAAACATCGATGGCGAGGCGCTCGAATGGGCGCGCAAGCGGCTGATGGCGCGGCCCGAATCGCGGCGCATCATGATGGTGATTTCCGATGGCGCGCCGGTCGATGACAGCACGCAGTCGGTCAATGCCGGCAATTACCTGGAGGCCCATCTGCGCCAGGTGATCGAGGACATCGAAACCCGCTCGCCGATCCAGCTGGTGGCCGTGGGTATCGGCCATGATGTGACGCGCTATTATCGCCGCGCCGTGACGCTGCTCGATGCCGAAGAGCTGGCGGGCGCGCTGACCGACGAACTGGCCTCGCTGTTCGATGAGGAATTGCCGAGCCAAACGCGCCGCCGCGGGCGATAATGAACCGGGTTCTTGCCTCTCTCGCACTGGCGTTGCTGGCAGGGCTCCAACCATTGTGTGCGGCGGAAGTCTCGGTCAGCGCCACCCAGATCCGCAGCTTCGGGGAAACTCCGCTGGATGGGCCGGTCGGCAAGCTGGTCTTTCGCGGTGGCGTGGCGCTGGTGGCGCAGGACGACACCTTCGGCGGCCTCTCCGGCGTGGCGCCGACCGGGCCGAATCAGCAGGTGAGCTTTGTCAGCGATCGGGGCAGTTTCGTCAGCGGCCAACTGGTCTATGACGATGACAACCGGCTGTTCGGGTTGATCGGGGTCACGGTCGAGCCGATCCTGAATTCGCAGGGCGCCATGCTGCCCCGCCAATATGCCAAGGATGCCGAGGGGGTCGACACCGTCTACCGCAATGGCAAGCCGGCGGCGGTGCGGGTGAGCTTTGAACACCTGACCAGGGTTGCCGATTTCGCCCTCACCGACGGGGCGCCCGGCGGCCCGGCGCGCGAGGTTCCCCTGCCCCAGTGGCTGACCGATCTGCGCACCAACCAGTCGCTGGAATCGGTGTGCGTGGCGCCGCGGCAATCCCCCATTGCCGGCTCCACCCTGCTGTTGACCGAAGACCATGACGATGGCGCGGGCAACCACAGTGGCTGGCTGCTGGGCCAGAATGACAAGGGCGCCATCAGCTATGCGGCCAGCCCGGGCGTCTATCCGACCGATTGCGCCTTTCTGCCCAATGGCGACCTGCTGGTGCTCGAACGGGGCGTGGTCATGCTGACCTTTGTCATGGCCCTGCGGCGGGTCCCGGCCGCCGAGGTAAGGCCGGGCGCGGTGATGAAGGGGGAGTTGCTGCTGAGCGCCAGCGGCAGCACCATCGACAATATGGAAGCGCTGGCCGTGCATGTGGTGCCCGATGGCGAGACGCGAATCCTGATCGGTTCGGACAATAATTTCAACGACTGGCAGCGCAGCCTGCTGCTCGAATTTGCCCTGCCCAACCCGTCTTAGCGCCAGCCGGCCACAGCATGGTCACATTGAATCGGGCCGGTAGCCGTTGCCGATCAGTCACTGATTCGTAGTTTTTGATTTTGCTGATTTTTTGTGCTATGGTGCCTCCATATGCAGTTAAGCCCGTCACCCAGCCCGTGCCGTCAGGCACGATTTTTTTGACAACATCGTAGGATGCATGCGCCCTGGGGGAAGCGGACCCGGAGCGCGTGGGGCTTGTCTGCGCGCGGCGTTCCGTTCGAACGCCAATAAGTAGGATGGACGAACCTTTCCGCCAGGAATTGTCCATTTGGGGCGTCAACAAGGAGTTCCATGAATATGGTAGTCAAGAAGTCACAGCAGCGGCTTGGGTTCAAGACGGGCGAGTATGTCGTTTATCCGGCGCATGGCGTCGGCGTCATCGTCTCCATTGAAGAACAGGAAGTCGCCGGTCTGGTGCTTGAGTTGTTCGTCATCAGCTTCGAGCAGGACAAACTGACTCTGCGCGTCCCTGTGGCAAAGATCAAGTCCGTGGGCATGCGCAAGCTGGCCGAAGACGACATGGTCACCCAGGCCCTGACCACCGTGACCGGCCGGGCCCGTGTCAAGCGCACCATGTGGTCGCGCCGCGCCCAGGAATACGAAGCCAAGATCAATTCGGGCGATCTGATCGCCATTTCCGAAGTCGTGCGCGATCTTTATCGTTCCGACGAACAGCCTGAGCAGTCCTATTCGGAACGCCAGCTGTTCGAGCAGGCGATGGACCGCATGAGCCGCGAAATCGGTGTCGTCAACAAGCTGACGCTGACCGAGGCCGTGCAGCTTATCGAGAAGAACCTGGCCAAGTCCCCCAAGCGGACCAAGGACGCTGCCGCCGACAGCGACGAGGAAGCTGCCGCCTAGGCGCGCCGCTGTCCCGAAAAGACTTGAAAGGCCGGTGGAGACACCGGCCTTTTGTTTGCCTGCGGGACCGCGCTAGCGGACGCCGGGCTCCAGTATGGTCAGCTGTGCCTCGGCGCAGTCGATTTCGGCCAGGACGCCATAAGGCAGCGTCAGCATGGGCTGGGTGTGGCCGAAGTCCAGTCCGGACAGGACGGGCAGGCCCGGCAGGGCGCTTTCGTCCAGGCTGGCCAGGAAGGCGGCTTCGAGTTCGTGCCGATAATCGGGGTTGGCGCCCGGGTCCGGCCGCCCGATCAGGATGCCGCTCAAGCGGTGCAGTATGCCGCAGGCCGCATAATTGCGCAGCCAGCGGCGCACGAGGTGCGGTGCCGGCGCTTCCTCGGAGGTTTCCAGGAACAGGATGGCGCCGTCCCAGTGGTGCAGCGGTGGCCACCACGGCGTGCCCTTGAGCATTTCGAGCACCTCGATGCAGCCACCCATGAGGTGTCCGGATGCTTTACCCTCTCCCTGCAGCATGCGGGGCGGTTCGGCAGGTTCGAGCACGCGGGGCTGCGCCTGCAGGCGGCTGTCGCTCCATTCCAGGCGCTGCGCCGTCCAGCCGGTGGTATTGCGGGCCAGGGGGCCCATCGGCGCGGTCTCGAACAGCGCCTTGCGCAGGCCATCGATAGTGAAGCGGTGCATGCCGGCATTTTCAGCTATCCCCGCCATCAGGCTGGGGCCGTAAAATGATCCCAGCCCGGCCTTGAGACAGGCAAAGTGCAGGGCGGTGGTATCGGAGAAGCCGAGAAAGACCTTGGGGTTGGCCGTAATGATGTCGAGATCGAGGTGGGGAATCAGCCGCACGCAATCATCGCCGCCAATGCTGGCGATGATGCCGGCAATGCCGGGGTCGGCAAAGGCGTCCACCAGGTCTTGGGCGCGCGCTGCCGGATGGGCACTGACCCAGTCCGGCGCCGCCAGGGCGTGGGGCATGGCCACGGCCCTGACGCCAAACGCCTGCTCCAGCTGGCGCTTGCCCGCCTCGTAGCGCTGCGGAAACGCGCCGGGGCCGCCCCAGGATGGGCTGACGATGGCAATGGTGTCGCCGGCCTGCAAAGGCCGCGGCCGGGCCAGAGCCGGGCCGCCTGCTGCTTGCTCGGTCATGCCGCTCCCTTTCCTGTGCGCCCGTCACCGGCCCGTGCCGGGCATAAGTCATGCCCCGAACCGTTACGGCCCGCGTGCACGGCATGATAGCATTTCTGAGCAATAGGCGATGTCACATCGAATGGTGTGCTGACGACTAGAGCCGGCTCATCGCCTCGGGCAGCAGCACCACGCTTTCCTGCTCGTTGGGATCGGTGCGGGCGATCAGCGCGCGGGCGGGGCGGTCGGTCGGGTTGAAGGGCTGGTGCGGCACGCCGGCCGGAATATAGACGTAATCCCCCTCGCGGACCTCATCGAGGAACTCCAGATTGGGGCCATGGTAGAACGAGGTCGAGCCCTCGAGCTGGAAGATGGCGGTCTCGTGATTTTCATGAAAATGCGGCTTGGCCTTGCCGCCCGGCGGCAGCACCAGCATGTGCATGCATAGCCCGGCAGCGCCGGCGCTCTGGGCCGATACGCCGGCGAAATAATCCATGCCCTGCTTGCCGTGAAACGCTTGGCCGCCCCGGATAACCTTGCATTGTGCCATGTCAATTTCCTCCGGACTGGTTGCGCCCTGGACCGGCTGAACGACGGTTCGGACGGGCGCGGTCGGTCGCGACAGCCTGCCAAAAGGCGCGCTGTCGCGCCACAAGATTCAACGGCTCTGGCGTCAGCCATGCTGGCCGTGCCCTGGACCGGGCGCGGCCATATATCAGCCCATGCGGCAAAGCTATCCGTTGCCGGCGCCCTTTAGGGCATCGCCCAGGCGGGTCCTGGCGCTGCCGGGCTTGAGTGGCTGCTGCTGGCTTTCGTGCGGCGCCCAGCCCGAGAGCCAGACGATTTCGAGCGTGGCGCGGACGCGTCCATCGGGGTCGGCATCGCGCTCGGCATAGGCCGTCGCTGCTGCGCTCAGCAGGGTGCGGGTGGCCGGGAGGCGCGGGCGGTCGATCAGCGGATTGGCGGCGCCCAGCGCCTTGAGTTCGGCCATCAGCACGAAGGGGCTGGCATAGCGCACGACATGGGTTTCCACATCGGCCACCGGCAGGGCCAGGCCCGCGCGTTGCAGCAGGGCGCCGCCATCGCGCACCTGCAACATGGGGGCAATGCGGGCCGAGGCCCCGCCCAGCACCAGGGCGTCGGCGGCCAGGAAGGCCTCGCGCAGCTCGGTCAGGGTATCGCCGCCCAGCGTGGCCACCATCAGCAGCCCATCGGGGGCCAGCCGGGCGCGCAGGCGGGCGAGATAGCCGGGGACATCGTTGACGGCCTGCAGGTGCAGGATCGAGACGATCAGATTAAAGTTATCCCCGCTCAATGCCGGCATGTCATCATCACCGCCAAATGCAGCGTGGCGTTCAAAGGCAAAATGTGCGCTGGCGGTCTGACCGGTGGCGGGCAGCCTGTCGACATCGGGGCCGATAATGGCCGCGCGGGGGAAATCGCGGATCAGCGCGCCCAGCCGATCATGCAGGTCGGCCAGCACCAGATCGGTGACGAAGTCGCCGGGGTCGGTACGCCGCGCCAGGTGGCGACCGATCAGGGCGGTATCGAAAATCGAGGGGGGCTGGCTCATGATGACTTGCGGCCGTTGCTGGAAAAGGCACTATATCGGGCCTTATGGAGAGCGCGGACGGGCTTGTCAAAAGCGGAGGCTGGCGCCGACGCCTTGATGCCGGCGCGCGGTGGCTGGGGCGCGGCCTGCTCGACGTGCTCTACCCGCCAGTCTGCCTCAACTGTGATGCGCCCACCGCCACGCCCGATACATTGTGCGCGGCGTGTTTTGCTACCCTGCGGCCGATCACGGCGCCGCTCTGTCCGCGCCTGGGGCTGCCCTTTACCGTCTCGCTGGGCGCCGACGCGCTCTCGGCCGAGGCATTGGCCGATCCGCCGCCCTTTGGCCGGGCGCGGGCGGCGGTGATCTACAACGACGTGGCCGGCGCCATCGTGTCGCGGCTCAAATATGGCGACCGGCCCGAGCTGGCGCGGTTCTGCGCGCGGCTGATGGCGGGGGCCGGCCATGAGCTCTGGGAGGATGCGCCGGTGCTCGTGCCGGTGCCGCTGCATCGGGTGCGCCAGCGGACGCGACGCTATAACCAGTCGCGCGAACTGGCCGTGTCGCTGGCCCGCTTCACGGGCCTGGCGGTGGATGCCGGGCTGGTGCAGCGCATCCGCAAGACCCGCCAGCAGGTGGGGCTGAGTGGCGATGGGCGGCAGCGCAATGTGGCGGGCGCCTTTGCCGTCCACCCCGGCCGGCTGGTCCATGCCGCGGGCAAGCGGGTGGTGCTGGTCGATGATGTCTATACTACCGGGGCGACGAGCAAGGCGGTGACCCGGGCCCTGTTGAAGGCCGGCGTCGAGAGTGTCGATGTCATCACGTTCGCCCGCGTTGTTATTGGCGCCGACTTACCCATATAAAGGCGGAGACCCGTCCTGATGGGAGAATTGCAATTGGCCACGATCGAAATCTATACCACGCCGACCTGCCCCTATTGCCACGCCGCCAAGGCGCTGCTGGCCGAGAAGGGCCAGGCCTTCACCGAGATCACCGTGCTCGATCCGGCCCTGCGCGAAACCATGACGCAACGCGCGCATGGCCGGCGCACGGTGCCGCAGATCTTTATCGATGATGCCCATATCGGCGGCTATGACGATATTGCGGCGCTCGAACGCCGCGGTGGCCTTGATCCCCTGCTGTAATATCGGCGCCACGCGATGAAAATTGCCGCGATCCAGCTGCGCTCGGGTCCTGACCCGGTGGCCAATCTTGCGGCGCTCGAGCCGCTTCTGGCCCAGGCCGCAGCGGCGGGCGCGCACTATGTGCTGACGCCCGAGGTCACAATGGCCTTTGCCGAAAACCGGGCGGGGCTGGCGCAGGCCGCGGCGCCCTTTGAGGGCCACCCGCAACTGGCGCGGGTAGCCGCCCTGGCGCACCAGCATGGCATGCATGTCCATATCGGATCGCTGGCCGTGCCGCTGCCCGACGGGCGCTTCGCCAATCGCTCGGTGCTGTTCGGGCCCGATGGGGCGATGCTGGCCCATTACGACAAGATCCACCTGTTCGACGCCAGCATTGCCGGGCTCAATGCCTATCGCGAGAGCGACACCTATCGTGGCGGCGAGGCGGCGGTGACCGTTCCCCTGGGTGCGTTCACCCTGGGCATGGCGATCTGCTACGACATGCGCTTTCCTGCCCTGTTCAATGCACTGGCGAGGGCCGGGGCCAGCCTGATGGCGGTGCCGGCCGCGTTCACCGTGCCGACCGGACAGGCGCACTGGCATGTGCTGCTGCGCGCCCGGGCGATCGAGACGGGAAGCTATGTGATCGCCGCGGCGCAGGGTGGCCGGCACAGCAATGGCCGGGCGACCTATGGGCACTCCATCATCATCGATCCCTGGGGGCGCATCCTCGCCGAGCTCGACCATGACGAGCCGGGCCTGCTGCTGGCCGATATTGCCGTCGACCAGGTCAACGAGGCCCGCATGGCGATTCCGGCACTGGCCAATGCCCGCAACTTTGCTGCCCCTGCGCCGTTGTAGCGGCAATCCATCGTCCTATATTATTGAAAGACCGAGCCCTTTGGCTCCAGAGGCGTTTGACCGTGATCCAGTATTCGCTCCATTGCTCGAAAGGCCATCAATACGACGCCTGGTTCAAGAACGCTGCGGCGTTCGACGAGCAGAAGGCGCGCGGTATTGTCAGCTGTGCGGTGTGCGGCGATGGCGCGGTCGAAAAGGCCCTGATGGCGCCGGCCGTGGCCCGGTCGGACAATGAGAGGGTTGCAGTCAGCGCTGGCCATCCCGAGGCCGCCAGGATCCGCGAAATGCTGCGGGCCTACCGCGAAAAAGTGACCAGCGAGGCCGATTATGTCGGCGACAGATTCGCCGAGGAAGCGCGCAAGATCCATTTCGAAGAGGTGGCGGCGCGCGGGATTTACGGCGAGGCGACGCACGAGGAAATTGCCGGGCTGGCAGAGGATGGCATCGAGTTCATGCCGCTGCCCGACCTGCCTGAAGAGCACAACTAGTTCCGAGCGCCATTCCGGCGCACCATAACGGAGAAACCGACATGACCACTCTGGACGCAGCCCTTTCGGGCACATTCGCCATTGGCGGGGACCTCACCGTCAACCGCCTGGGTTTTGGCGCCATGCGCATCACCGGCAAGGGCATCTGGGGCCCGCCGGCCGATATCGAGCAGGCCCGGGCCACCTTGCGCCGGCTACCTGAACTCAATGTCAACTTCATCGATACCGCCGAAAGCTATGGCCCCTATGTCAGTGAAAACCTGATCGGGGAGGTACTGGCCCCCTACGACAAGGGCAGCATCATCGCCACCAAGAGCGGCCTCACCCGCTCTGGACCCGATGTCTGGGAACAGGTCGGGCGGCCGGAATTCCTTCGCCAGGGCGTGGCGACAAGCCTGGGTCGGCTCAAGCTCGAGGTTATCGATCTCTGGCAACTGCACCGGATCGACGCCAAGGTGCCGCGCGCCGAGCAGTTCGGCGCCATTGCCGACATGCAGAAGCAGGGGCTGATCCGCCATGTCGGGCTGAGTGAAGTCAGCGTCGATGACATCAAGGAAGCCCAGAAATACTTCAAGGTGGCCACGGTGCAGAACATGTACAATCTGGTCAGCCGCAAGGCCGAGGCCGTGCTCGAATTCTGCGAAGCCAACGGGATCGGCTTCATTCCGTGGCGGCCGATCGATGGCGGCAATCTGGAATCCACCAGTGCCCAGTTCAAGGCCATCATGGACAAGCATGAGGCCTCGGCCAGCCAGATCGCGCTGGCCTGGATGCTCAAGCGCTCGCCGGTCATGCTGCCCATTCCGGGGACCGGCAAGGTAAAGCATCTCGAGGACAATGTGGCGGCAGCCGCGATCAAGCTCAGCGACGACGATTTCGCGACGCTGGACAAGATCGGCAAGGCTGGCTGATATCTTGGCCATGAACTGACCAGGGCCGGCGGCGCACAGCGTTGCCGGCCTTGGCTTTTGCAGCGCCGGCTCGGTCGCGATCGATGTGCGGGGAGGTTTCAGGTCGGCTCGATAGGGAGGGTGGAATCCCCGCTATCGAACCTAACCAGCCGGCAATCTTGGCAGACCGCCTTCGGCTGAGCGTGCCTCTAGCACTGGCAGAAGGGCTTGTCACGCATTTGTCGTGAATGAATCCACCGCTCTGTGTTAGCCCATCACCCCACCCCCAGTCCCTCCCCATTCAGGGGAGGGAAGTCCGCACTTGGTGGCCTCGGTTCTTGCTACTCCCTCCCCCTTGTGGGGAGGGTGGCCGCGAGGGGGTCGGGTGGGGCTCGATCATTGCAGGCCGAGGCCGTTCAGCTCCAGAGCTTGTCGATGGCTGCCTTGTCGCGTACCGCGCCGCGGGCTGCCGACGTGGCAAAGGCGGCATAAGCCTTCAGCGAGGTCGTGACATTGCGTTTGCGCGGCTGGGCCGGCTTCCAGCCGAGCTGATCCTGATCGTGGCGGCGCTGCACCAGTTCATCGTCCGTTACCACAAGAGTGATCGAGCGGTTGGGGATATCGATCTCGATGATGTCGCCTTCGCGGACCAGGCCGATCGTGCCGCCCTCGGCCGCTTCGGGGGAGACGTGACCAATCGACAGACCCGAGGTGCCGCCCGAAAAGCGCCCATCGGTCAGCAGGGCGCAGGCTTTGCCCATGCCCTTGGATTTGAGGTAGCTCGTGGGATAGAGCATTTCCTGCATGCCCGGTCCGCCGCGCGGGCCTTCGTAGCGAATGACGAGCACGTCGCCTTCCTTGATCTGGTTGGTCAAGATCGCCTTGACGGTATCGTCCTGGCTCTCGAAGACGCGGGCCGGGCCGGAGAATTTGAGGATGGATTCATCCACGCCGGCCGTTTTGACGATGCAGCCGTCAATGGCGATATTGCCCTTGAGCACGGCCAGGCCACCATCCTTGGAGAAGGCGTTTTCGGCCGAACGGATGGCGCCGTCCTTGCGGTCGAGATCAAGCTCGGTCCAGCGATTGGACTGGCTGAACGCCTGGGTGGTGCGCACGCCGCCGGGGGCGGCCATATAGAAATTGCGCACGCTTTCGGAATTGGTGCGCGAGATATCCCATTTGTCGATGGCGTCGCCCAGGGTGGCGATATGGACGGTGGGTTCGCTGCGGTTGATCAGGCCCGCCCGGTCGAGCTGGCCCAGGATGGACATGATGCCGCCGGCGCGGTGCACGTCTTCCATATGCACATCGGCCTTGGCCGGCGCGACCTTGGAGAGCACGGGCACGCGACGGCTGAGGGCATCGATGTCATCCATGGTGAAGTCGACGCCACCTTCATGGGCTGCGGCCAGGATGTGCAGCACGGTATTGGTCGAGCCGCCCATGGCGATATCGAGCGCCATGGCGTTTTCGAAGGCGGCCTTGGTGGCAATCGAGCGCGGCAGGACCGAGGCATCGTCCTGTTCGTACCAGCGCTTGGCAATATCGACGATCAGGTGGCCGGCTTCCTGGAACAGGCGCTTGCGATCGGAATGGGTGGCCAGGGTCGAGCCGTTGCCGGGCAGGCTGAGGCCGAGTGCCTCGGTGAGGCAGTTCATCGAATTGGCGGTGAACATGCCCGAGCACGAGCCGCAGGTGGGGCAGGCGGCTTCCTCGACGGCCTGGACTTCCTCATCGGAGTAGTTGTCGTCGGCAGCTATGACCATGGCATCGACCAGATCAAGCGCCTGCAGCTTGCCCTTGAGCATGGCCTTACCCGCTTCCATCGGGCCGCCCGACACGAAGATCACCGGGATATTGATGCGCATGGCGGCATTGAGCATGCCGGGCGTGATCTTGTCGCAGTTGGAGATGCAGACCATGGCGTCAGCACAGTGGGCGTTGACCATGTATTCCACCGAGTCGGCGATCAGATCGCGGCTGGGCAGGGAATAGAGCATGCCGTCATGGCCCATGGCGATGCCGTCATCGACCGCGATTGTATTGAATTCCTTGGCGACGCCGCCGGCTGCCTCGATCTCGCGCGCCACCAGCTGGCCGAGGTCCTTGAGGTGGACATGGCCGGGGACGAACTGGGTGAAGGAATTGACCACGGCAATGATGGGCTTGCCGAAATCGCCGTCCTTCATGCCCGTCGCGCGCCAGAGGCCACGGGCGCCGGCCATGTTGCGGCCATGGGTGGTGGTGCGGGAGCGATATGCAGGCATGGTGATGTCCTCGAAACTCGGTGCGCCCATTGGCTTGGCGCGGTTGACCTTGTTTAAACCCATTCCAAAGCAGGATCAATCAAAAACCGTACCGTACCGTACGGTACTGTCCGGCGCTGTTGCGACCCTGGCCGGGGCCGGTGCATCCTAAGTTCTGCTCCCGCGTTGCTGATCAGCAGGATTTCTGGCTAGGATGGACCCATGGCGAACAACAAACGCAGCTATCGGCTCGTGCAGTCCGGCGACCCCGTGGCCGGCAGCGTGACAGTGCGTATCGCGCTTGGCCCCGACGGCCGCCCGGTCGCCGGCATGTGGTGGACCTCACAAAGCGGGCTCGACAGCGCCGCGTTTCATGATGTGCCCGCGGCGCTGGAGGCGGCCGAGCTTCATCGTGTCCGGCACGATCTCGAAGAGGTGCGCGTCACCCTGGACGGCGTGCAGTGGCAGCCAGGCTGGGGCGAGCTGGAGGGCGCAGATGGGGCGGCGCGCGAACCAATGGGCGACATCAGGCGTGCGGGCCTGTCGGACGACGAGTTCGCGGCCCTGGCCGAAGGCATCGAAGCGCAGCGCGACGCCTGACTGCCCATAGTCAGTTGTTGATGCTGATAATGCCCCAATTGCTGTCGCTGCAGCTGTCGTCAACGCAGACCAGGCTCATCCAGAGCGCACCATTGGCAAAGCCGACCCCCTCGCTGGTGACGATCAGATCGGCATAGTCCTGGCTGGACAGGGCGGCGATGGTGTCCGGGGTCAGCAGGCTGTCGAAATTGTCCACCAGGTCCTGGGGTTCCAGGATGTCATAGGATTCGCCATTGCCGTTGACGGTGATCGGATAGATGCCGAGCTCGGCAATCATGGCCGGGTCGTCAAACAGGAAGCCGTCCTGCAACTGGGCGAACGCTTCGCCGAATTCGACCGATTTGCCATGCAGGCTCTCGATCCGGGCCATGACGTCTTCTTCACTCTGGGCGAAGGCCGGCACGGCGAACGCCATGGGGAGCAGGAGGAGGGCGGCGAGGATAGTGCGGTGCATGACGGGCTCCAGTGCGGATGATCTCCAGCTATAGCGCAATTGTGGCAAAGCAACAGGCCAATCGGGCGTGCAGGCAGGCATGTCGGGTCCGGACAGGTCAGGCGCGCCGCAGGCCTAGATATCGGTGGTCAGCCGGTTGCGTCCGCCGCTCTTGGACCGGTAGAGGGCCCCATCGGCCCGGCCCAGTACCGCCGGCACCGCTTCGCCCGGCGCCGCCACCGTCAGTCCGATGCTGATGGTTACGGTCAGGCCGTCCTGCCAGGGGTGGCTGGCAACGGTCGTGATGAGCGCGCTGCACAGCGCTATTGCCTGCTCTGCCGTCCCGGCAATGGCCAGCAGAAACTCTTCCCCACCAAGGCGGGCGGCGAGATTGTCCGGGCCGACGCCGGTCTGCAGCAACCGAGCCAGCGCCTGCAGCACCTGATCGCCGACCGAGTGGCCGAGCTGGTCATTGATGGCCTTGAAATGGTCGGCGTCAACAATGGCGGCGAACATCTGCTGGCCGGGCGGGCATATCAGGGCGCGTTCGGCCAGCGCCCCCAGGGCAAACCGGCGGTTCTTGAGGCCGGTGAGGTCATCCTCATGGGCCTTGCGATCCAGCTCGTCGGTGCGCAGCAGCAGGTCGCGGCGTTCCGCTTCCATTTCGGCCAGGCGCATCTGGTGCAGGCTGGCCTCGAGCTTGGCGCGTTCGGCTTCCAGCAGGGCCGCGCTCAGCTCGGTCATGCTGGTGACCATGCGACTGCGCGTTTCGGCAGCGATGCTGCGCATCTCGCTTTCAAGGGTGTGATAAGATTTGTAGTGATCGAGCGCTTGGCTGGGCAGGTTGGCTTGCTGGCACAAATCTGACAGCAGCCGGTGCGCCTTGATGACCTGGGGCTTTTCGTCATTGCTGATGAGCTCGGGAAGCACCGCCTGGAAGCGGTCAATCGCCAACTGCGTTTGACCGGCCTGCATGGCCAGGCGCGCCAGACCGAAGCGGGCATCCAGAAGCAGAGAGGTGTATCCATTCTGGCTGGCAATGGCGTGCGAGCGGGTGAAGGCCTGTTCGGCCCCGGCCTGATCACCGGCACAGCCCAACAGGGCTGCGAAATTGCCCAGGCAGATGGCCTCCCGGTAGGGGTGCGCGGCGGCGCGGGCCAGTTCAATGGCGTCACGCGCATAGCGCAGGCCATATTCGACAGCGTCGCTCTCAAGCGCTGCGTCGCCCTGCTCGTGCGCCTGAAACGCCAGGCTGGCGGCGTTGTCGGCCAGATTGTTGAGGATGCAGAACTTGGCCTCGGCACCCAGACCCGCCGAGAGCGGCAGGGCCCGGCGCAGGAAGTCGCGCGCCTGTATGTGTTTGCCCAGATGGCCCTGGGCGGTGCCGATGCGGTTATAGCTCCAGAACAGCAGGTCGGCATCACCCAGACGCTGCGCCGTGTCCAGGCTGCTGACCAGGGCCTCGAGAGCCTCCTCGGGCAGGCCGAGTTCGAGAAAGGCGTGCGCCTGCACGATCAGGGCGCTGGCATGGGCCGCCTGGCCCTGCTCGCCGGTCGTCAGCTGCGCGGCCTCGCCGGCAGCGCGGGCGGCTTCTTCCATTCTGCCCAGGCGCATCGCCTGCTTGGCAAGCAGGCACAGCATGTCGGCGTGAATATCAAGGCGGCCTGCCTGGCGGGCAAGATCGGCGGCCTGGCGGGCCAATCCGACACCGGTTCCATAGTCACCCTGCAGTCGTGCCGCTTCACTCGCTGCGGCGAGACTTTCAAGCGACCGGTCCTGATAATCCGGGTGCAGCATATGGTTATCCTCCCGCGCGAGGATGCCGGTCGGGGATTAAGCTTGTCCTAGCCAATAAGATCAATTTTATACAAACCGCGGCGCGATGGCGTCAGGCGGCAGGGCGCTCCGCCATCACCATGTAATTGATCGCCATGTCGGTGGACCGGCGCCACTCATCGGCCAGCGGATGAAACACCACGCCGGTCTGGGCCGTGACGGTCAGGCCATTGCGGGTGATCAAGGTCTTGATTTCGTCGGGGGTCAGAAACTTGTTCCAGTCATGGGTGCCCACCGGCAACCAGCGCAGGATGCGTTCGGCGCCGATAATGGCCAGGGCATAGGCGCGGGCAGTGCGGTTGAGGGTTGCCGTCAGCATCAGCCCGCCCGGCCTGACCAGGTCGGCACAGCTCTTCATGTAGAGCGGGACGTTGTCGACATGCTCGACCACTTCCATGTTCAGCACCATGTCGAAGCTCTTGCCCTGGGCGGCCAGAGCCTCGCTGGTCGTGGCCTGGTAATCAATCGCCAGGCCCGATTGCTGGGCGTGCAGCGTGGCGATGGCGATATTGCGTTCGGCCGCGTCAATGCCTGTGACCTTGGCACCCAGGCGGGCCAGGGGTTCACAGAGCAGGCCGCCGCCACAACCGACATCGAGAATGCTCAGCCCTTCCAGGGGGCGCATGGCGGTGCCGTCGAGGTTGAAATGGGCCAGCAGATGCTCGCGGATATAGCTCAGGCGCACCGGATTGAACTTGTGCAGCGGCTTGAACTTGCCCTTGGGATCCCACCACTCCTCGGCCATCGCGGTGAACTTGGCGATTTCGGCATCGTTGATGGTGGTGGCGGTCATGACAGGCTCCTTGTTGGTGCCATATGACCCGGTCACCACGGTGCAGGCAAGGTACGCGGCGTCGCGGGCTGTCGATCGGAGTTGATCGCGCCCCGCCTTTGTGGCATTGCAGCGCGCAACAAGAAGCGTACCGGCGGGTTCGGCCGGAGGAACGGGGTAGGGTCTTGGCCCGCATAGTAGTCAAGTTTGGCGGCACGTCGGTTGCCACTGTTGAACGTATCCGCCAGGCGGCGCGCCATGTGAAGCGCGAGGTCGATGCCGGCAATGAGGTGGCCGTCGTGGTTTCGGCCATGAGTGGCAAGACCAATGAGCTGGTCGGCTGGGTCAATGAAGCCAGTCCGCTGCATGATGCACGCGAATATGACGCGGTGGTCGCGTCGGGCGAGCAGGTGACGGCCGGGCTGATGGCGATCGTGCTCTCGGAAATGGGCATTCAGTCGCGCTCGTTCGCCGGCTGGCAGGTGCCGATTCGAACCGATGATGCGCATGGCGCCGCCCGCATAACCGAAATCGACCCTACCGAACTCGACAAGCGGCTGAGCGATGGCTGGGTGCCGGTGATCACCGGTTTTCAGGGCATTTCCCCGCATGGCCGCATTACCACGCTGGGCCGTGGCGGCTCGGACACGTCGGCGGTTGCGGTGGCGGCTGCGGTGAAGGCCGATCGGTGCGATATCTATACCGATGTTGACGGCGTTTACACGACCGATCCGCGCATCGTGCCCAAGGCGCAGCGGCTTACCAGGATTTCCTTTGAGGAAATGCTGGAAATGGCCTCGCTGGGCGCCAAGGTGCTGATGATCCGCTCGGTCGAAATGGCCATGGCCTACAAGGTGCGGCTGCTGGTGCGGTCCAGTTTTGATGATCCGGACGCGCCGCAGGTGGCGCCCGATGGGTCGCCCGGGGTGCCCGGTACACTCGTTTGCGATGAGGATGAGATCGTGGAAAAGCAGATCGTTTCGGGCGTGACGCTCGCCAAGGCAGAGGCCAAGATCACCCTGCGCGACGTCAAGGACAATCCGGGTGTGGCCGCCGAGATCTTTGGCACGCTGGCCGACCAGGGCATTATCGTGGACATGATCGTGCAGAACATCGCCGATGACGGGGCGACCACCGACATCACCTTCACGGTCCCCGACAGCGAGTATGACAAGGCGATCAAGACCATCAAGGATGCCGGCGACCGCATCGAATATGCCCGGATTTCGGGCTCCAAGGGCGGCGCCAAGGTCTCGGTGGTGGGTGTGGGCATGCGCAGCCATGCCGGTGTCGCGTCATCGATGTTCAAGGCGCTGGCGGACAAGGGGATCAACATCCAGCTGATCACCACATCCGAGATCAAGACCTCGGTGCTGATCGATGAGCAATATGCCGAGCTTGCGGTTCGGGCCCTGCATACTTATTACGGGTTGGACAAGAAGGACGCATAAGCTCGGTCGAGGGGGCTGAGCCGCGTCCACCAAAGGGGGGCGGCTTTGCGGGTCGCCTAGGGGTAGATGGTCACGACCACAGGCGGCCCACGCGTGCTGCTGCGGCAGTTGCGCGAAACGATGGCCGAGCAACTGGCTTCGCAGGAGCGGCTCGACAAGATCGTCGGCTTGATCGCCGACAACATGCATACCGATGTGTGCTCGTTCTACGTGCTGCGCGACGACGGTGCGCTCGAGCTGTTCGCCTCCAAGGGTCTGGCGGCCGAATCGGTGCACATGACCACGCTGCGTCTTGGCGAGGGCCTGGTGGGCCTGATCGCCGCCGAAGCCGAGCCGCTCAGTCTGGATGATGCCACGAGCCATCCTGCCTTCGCCTATCGTCCGGAAACAGGGGAAGAACGCTACAAGGCGTTTCTGGGCGTACCGGTGCTCAGGGCCGGGCAGACACTGGGCGTGCTGGTCGTTCAAAATGTGGAACGGCGCCATTATGGCGAAGATGAAATCGAGGCGATGCTGACTACGGCCACAATTCTGGCCGAGATGATCGCCACCTCCGATTTTGACAATCTGATCAAGCCGGGGTCCGATATCGATCTCAGGCGACCGCGCATGTTCACAGGCGTCAGCTTCACCGACGGCATCGCGCTGGGCACCGTGGTGCTGCACGATCCCCGCGTGGTGGTGGTCAATTTCATCGCCGAGGATACCGAGGCGGAAAAGGTGCGGCTGGAGGCGGCGCTGGCAACCATGCGGGTGTCGATCGACGCCATGCTCGATCATGGCGACATGGCCGGTCCGACCGACCATCGCGAAATTCTCGAAACCTACCGCATGTTTGCCAATGACCGGGGCTGGGTAAACCGGCTGACCGAGGCCATCGACAATGGTCTGTCGGCGGAGGCGGCGGTGGAGCGGGTGCAGAACGATACCCGGGCCCGCATGCTGCGCCAGACGGACCCCTATATCCGGGACCGGCTGCACGATCTCGACGATCTGGCCAACCGGCTGCTGCGCATGCTGACCGGGGATGGCCATGCGCTGGCGCACAAGGCCTTGCCCGACAATGCCATTCTGGTGGCCCGCAATATGGGGCCGGCCGAACTGCTGGAATATGATCGCACCAAGCTGCGCGGCATCGTGCTCGAAGAAGGTGGCACGACCGCGCATGTGGCGATCGTGGCGCGTTCGCTGGGCATGGTGGCGGTGGGGCAGGCCCAGTCGATCGTGTCGATGTGCGAAACCGGCGATGACATCATCCTGGATGGCCCGGCGGGCATCGCCCATCTGCGGCCGACGCCCGACATCGTTCAGGCCTATGCCGACAAGGTCAAGGTGACGGCCAGGCGCCGGGCGCATTATGCCGCGCTCAAGGACAAGCCGTCGGTCACCAGGGACGGCGTGGCCGTCACCTTGCTGCACAATTCGGGTCTGGTGGCAGACCTGCCCATGCTCGATGATACCGGGGCCGCCGGGGTGGGGCTGTTCCGCACCGAACTGCAGTTCATGATTGCCAGCAAGCTGCCAAGACTGAGCGAACAGACCGAGCTTTATGCCGAGGCCATGGCGATCGCCGGGGAACGGCCGGTGGTGTTTCGCCTGCTCGATATCGGCGGCGACAAGGTGCTGCCCTATCAGCGGTCGATGGCCGAGGAAAACCCGGCCATGGGCTTCCGCTCGATCAGGCTGGGACTCGAGCGGCCGGGCCTGCTGCGCACCCAGATCCGCGCCTTGCTGCTGGCCGCCAATGGGCGCCCGCTCAAGATCCTGGTGCCGATGGTCACCGAAACCTTCGAGTTCGTGCAGACCCGCAAGGTGGTGGACAAGGAAGTCGACCGGCTGCGCCGCGCCGGACAGCCGGTCCCCAGCCGGCTCGAGCTGGGCGTGATGGTCGAAGTGCCTTCGCTGCTGTTCGAGCTCGATCAATTGCTGCCGCTGGCCGACTTCGTTTCCATCGGCTCCAATGATCTGGTGCAGTTCCTGACAGCGTCGGACCGGGCCAATCCGCGCGTGGCCAAGAATTACGACCCCATCGGCATGCCGCGCCTGCGGGCGATCCGGCTGGTTGTGGAAGCGGCACGCCGCTACAATATTCCAATCACTATGTGCGGCGAGCTGGCCGGCAAGCCGCTCGAGGCCCTGGCGCTGATGGCGGTGGGAATGACACGGTTGTCGATGGGCCCCGCTTCCATCGGGCCGATCAAGGAACTGGTGCTCAATCTCGATCTCAAGCCGATCCGGCAATCGGTGAATGCGGCGCTGAGCGATGGCGCCGACGGGATTTCAATCCGGCAGCTGCTGCAGGAATGGATCGAGCGGCAGAACCTGCCCGTGTGATGCGCGCGGCCTGAATGTGCTGCTGCATCGATGATGTGGCGGGCGTCGGTGCCCTTGCAGTTGCGCGGCGTTGTCCCTAAAGCGTGCCTGCTCAAGACTTGAAAGACCCCAGCCCATGGCATCTCTTCCCCAGGACAAGCTCGACGCCCTCGAGACCCGGTTTCAATATGTCGAGGCGGCGCTCTCGGGTGGAGCGGGGCCGGACGAGTTCGTCAAGTTCAGCAAGGAACATGCCGAGCTGGCGCCGATCGTCGAAAAGATCCGGGCCTATTCCAAGGCGCTCAAAGACCGCAAGGATGCCGAGGCGCTGCTCAAGGGCGGCGACAAGGAAATGGCCGAGATGGCGCAGGCCGAGATCGAAGAACTCGATGCGACCATCGAAGAGCTGTTCCAGGCTGTGCGGATTCTGCTGCTGCCCAAGGACGAGGCCGACGAGAAGTCGATCATTCTGGAAATCCGTGGTGGCACGGGCGGTGACGAGGCCGCGCTGTTCGCCGGCGATCTGTTCCGCATGTATGAGCGCTACGCGGCCAATCACGGCTGGAAAGTGACGGTGATGGAGGAAAGCCCCGGTGAAATGGGGGGCTTTAAGGAAATCATCGCCAATGTGTCGGGCAAGGGGGTCTATGCCCGAATGAAGTTCGAAAGCGGCGTGCACCGGGTGCAGCGCGTACCGGCCACCGAAGGATCGGGTCGCATTCACACATCGGCGGCCACGGTGGCTGTGCTGCCGGAGGTGGAAGACATCGACATCGAGATCCGTCCCGAGGATATCCGCATCGACACCATGCGCGCTTCGGGCGCCGGCGGGCAGCACGTCAATACCACCGACTCGGCCGTGCGCCTTACCCACATTCCCACCGGTCTGGTGGTGACGTCGGCCATGAAGAGCCAGCATCAGAACCGCGCGCAGGCCATGGTGGTGCTGCGCTCGCGGCTTTATGAGATGCAGCGCGAGGAGCGCGACAGCGCGCGTTCGGCCGAGCGCAAGGGACAGGTGGGTTCCGGCGATCGCTCGGAGCGTATTCGCACCTATAACTTCCCGCAGGGCCGCGTCACCGATCACCGCATCAACCTGACGCTGTACAAGCTCGACAAGGTCATCACCGGCGAGGCGCTTGATGAGCTGATCGAGGCACTGATCACTGAAAACCAGGCGGCACAGCTGTCGGCCATGGAGCAGTCCAACTGAACCAGGCTCCGACCATTGGCGGATTGTGGCGCGGCTGGCGCGATGTGCTGAGCCGGCAGGGGTTTGCCACGGCGGCGCTGGACGCCAAATTGCTGACCCAGCACGGATTGGCGCTGACCGCGCTGGAGCTGGCCACAGGCGAAAACCTCGCCGTGACGGAAGCCGGTGTCGAACGCGTTGCCGGCCTGCTGCAGCGGCGATTGAGCGGCGAATCAGTGGCGCGCATCATTGGCGAACGCGAGTTCTATGGCCTGGCGTTTGGTCTGAACGCGGCGACGCTGGAGCCACGGCCGGATACCGAGCTGCTGGTCGACATGGCCCTTGGGGTGATGCCGGCCGACGGTCGGCTGCTCGACCTGGGGACGGGCAGCGGCTGCATCCCGATTGCGGTGCTGGCCAATATGGCCGGCATCAGCGCTGTCGGGGTCGATCTGAGTGACCTGGCGCTTGAAGCGGCACGCGCCAATGCGGCGCGGCATGGCATGAGCGACCGCCTGGAACTGCGACAGGGCGACTGGTTCGGTGCGCTGGCTCGTTCTGCTCCGACGGGGGAAGGCCCGGGCGAGGGGGAAAGCGGCGCGGTTCCTGGTGCGGCGGCATCGGGCCGGTTCGACCTTATCGTCTCCAACCCGCCCTATATCGCCTCGGCCGTCATCGAGACGCTGGCGGACGAGGTGCGTGATTTTGATCCGCGACTGGCGCTCGATGGCGGCATTGACGGGCTGGCGCCCTATCGCATCATCGCCGGCCAGGCGGCCGACTGGCTGGCCGCCTGGGGGCATGTGCTGGTCGAGATCGGCCACGATCAGGGTGCGGCAGTCGCCGGTCTGTTTCTGGAGGCCGGCTTTGCCGAGGTCAGTGTTCACCGTGATCTGGCAGGGCTTGATCGGGTGGTCTGGGCGCACCACGTCTGAGGTCGCGTCAGCACGATGGGGACAAGCGCGCAATTAATGCTGGCAAAGCTGGCGCAAACACTATAGTTTGTGCGTGCTGTCAACGGCGCATCATGAGCGCCACGGCGACATGCCACCCGACACTTCCGGATGCTGCAAGCAGCAGACCAGTTCCCGCATAGCCGGGAACAAGGCAGGATGGTTCGGAGCGCCGTGAGACGGTTTCGGTCTTCATGAAGCCAATTAGAGCCCTATGACTGAAGACTTCGGTCTTGGCGGGGAGCTGCCCGATCAGGCGTTGAGCCGGTCCGCCAGCAGTGTGACGCTTATTTTTCTAGAGTTAGATAAAGCGACCAGATGAGACCCAATAACCAGAACAACAAGAACCGGCAACGTGGCCGGAATGGCGGACGCAAGCACGTCAATCCGCTATCGCGCAATTTCGAGAGCAACGGTCCGGATGTGAAGGTGCGCGGCAACGCGGCCCATGTCGCCGAGAAATATCTGCAGCTCGCCCGCGATGCGCAGTCGAGCGGCGACTCGGTGATGGCGGAGAACTATCTCCAGCATGCCGAGCACTATTTCCGCATCGTTTCGAGCGCCCAGCAGGCCCAGAACGGCGTGCGCCCCGACGGGCAGGATGATGGCGATTTCGACGACGATATGCCCGAGATGAACTCGCGCTTCGCTTCGCCCCAGCCGCAACCGCAGCCACAGTCCCAGCAGGACAGTGACGAGCAGGGCGAGGGTGAACAGCGTGCCCCCCAGCAGGGCGAACAGCGGCCGCCGCGCAATGAGCGCAGCCGCCAGCGCCCTGACCGGGAACGGCCGGAGCGCGAACGCCCGGCGCCGGTTGCCGCAGCACAGGCCGAAGGCGAAGCGCCTGCCGGTGAGCAGCCCGCCACGAGCGGTGACGCTGCGCCTGCCGTCGACGCCAGTGCAGGCGAGGCTGAAGAGACGCGCAAGCCACGCGAACGCCGGCCCCGTCGTCGGCGTCCTGCCGGCGGTGATGCTGGCGCCGACCCGGCCAGTGCCGAGCAGCCCGATGTGGGTGAACTGCCGGCCTTTCTGACCGCCGGCAGCTCCAACGCGGCGGAATAAAGCGACCAGAATTTGACAATGCCGGGCCTCGGGCCCGGCATTGTTATGCCCGGGGGCTGGCGCGCACCTATAATTGCCGGGCCGTCATGTCCGGGCACGGGAAGGCGGCTTTGTCCCCCCGTCAGTTAACGGGTGCTACACTTTGCTTCGGTATTTTTCGGCCTTGGACAAGGCCGATCCCCGCTGTCGAAGTGATGCAATGACCTACCAGATCAAAATGCGGATCCTAGCACTCGCGGTCCTGACCTATGCGGCAATCGCCCTGGCGGTTTCGCCCGAAGTCTTTTTTGACATGATCCGATCCTATTTCAGTCAGGCGATGGTCATTCCCGTCTTTGGCAGCTTTGCGTTGCCGATTGTCGCCCTTGTCACGCATCCGCGCGCACCGCTGGCCTTCCTGCTCGATATCCTGCGCAATGGCGGGATACGGCTGCTGCTGGTGCTGTGCGGGTTCTCCATCGGCATGGCGGCGTTTACGACGCTCAAGCTTTCCATTCCCGATATCGTGCCCTTCTATGCCGACCAGTTCCTGGCCGATGCCGATGCCTGGCTGCATGGGGGCAATCCGGGCGACTATGCGCACGCCCTTGTCCCGGACTGGGCCGAGTATCCATTGGGCTATCTCTATGGACCTGTGTGGTTCATGCAGTGGTTTGCCTTGTTGGCCTTCGTCGCCCTGCAGGAAAACGCGCAATTACGGGCGCGCTATTTCTGGTCCATGGCCTTGTCGGTTTGCCTGATCGGGACAGTGGCTGCGACGGCATTTTCCTCCGTCGGCCCGATCTTCTATGCCGACTTCGTCGACCCGGTCCGATTTGAAAACCTCATGGCCTCCATCAAGGCGAGCGCCATAGGCGATCACATGGCACAGGCATCGGGCTATCTGCTGGCCAATTTCAACAACTATGACGGCGGCGCGGGCACGGGAATTTCGGCGATGCCGAGCATGCACCTGGCGGTCGTGACGCTGAACGCCTGTATGCTCGCCAGTCTCAACCGCATCTTCGGGCTCATTGCCTGGGTCTATGTCGCCCTGATCGAGCTTGGTTCGGTCTTTCTCGGCTGGCATTATGCGCTGGACGGCTATTTCTCCATCGCCGTGGTCAGTCTGATCTGGTGGGCCATTGGCAGGGTTTCGGCCTATGCGCCGCGCCATGTGAGCAGCCAGGCGGAAGCCTCTGCGGCCTAAGCGAACGCCTTTTGTGCCGCGCCTCTTTTGTTCGCCGTGGCGATACCTACATATTGGAGCGAAGGGATGCGCCGGAACCGGGCATTCCAACAAACGACGCTTCCGCCGTGTTCCCGGTGCCTTGATGGGCCGGGCTACGGGCGAGATCAGGAGAGTTGCATGAACATCGAAAAATACACCGAACGGGCCCGTGGGTTCATCCAGAGTGCCCAGACCATGGCGTTGGGCAAGGGTCACCAGCAGTTTGCGCCGATCCATTTGCTCAAGGTACTGCTCGATGACGAGCAGGGCATGGCCAATGGCCTTATCCAGCGCGCCGGCGGCGACGCCAAGAGCGCGCGGGCGGCCGTCGAGGCGGCGATTGCCAAGATTCCCAGCGTATCGGGTGACGGCTCCCAGCTCTATCTGGGGCGCGAACTGGCCCGCGTGTTTGAGACGGCCGAAAGTGCCGCCCAGAAGGCCGGCGACAGCTATGTGACGGTCGAGCGCCTTTTGCTGGCGCTGGTGGTGGAGAAAGATACCGATGCCGGCAAGATCCTGACCTCGGTCGGGGTGACCCCGCAGGGGCTCAACACGGCCATCGAGGAAATCCGCAAGGGCCGCACAGCCGATTCCGCCTCGGCGGAGAACAGCTATGACGCGCTCAAGAAATATGCCCGCGACCTGACCGAAGACGTGCGCGAAGGCAAGCTCGACCCGGTGATCGGCCGGGACGAGGAAATTCGTCGCACCATCCAGGTCCTCAGCCGCCGCACCAAGAACAATCCGGTGCTGATCGGCGAACCCGGCGTGGGCAAGACGGCGATTGCCGAAGGCCTGGCGATCCGGATCGTCAATGGCGACGTGCCGGAATCGCTCAAGAACAAGTCGCTGCTGTCGCTCGACATGGGCGCGCTGATCGCCGGCGCGAAATATCGCGGCGAGTTCGAGGAACGCCTCAAGGCCGTGCTCAACGAAGTGACGTCGTCGGAGGGCAAGATCATCCTGTTCATCGACGAGATGCATACGCTTGTTGGTGCCGGCAAGAGCGATGGTGCCATGGATGCCTCCAATCTGCTCAAGCCCGCATTGGCGCGTGGCGAACTGCATTGCGTGGGTGCGACGACGCTGGATGAATACCGCAAGCATGTGGAGAAGGACCCGGCCCTGGCCCGGCGCTTCCAGCCCGTCTTTGTCGATGAGCCGACCGTGGAAGACACCATTTCCATTCTGCGCGGGCTCAAGGAGAAGTATGAACTGCACCACGGCATCCGGATTTCGGACTCTGCGCTGGTCAGCGCGGCAACGCTGTCGAACCGCTACATCGCCGACCGCTTCCTGCCCGACAAGGCCATCGACCTGATGGATGAGGCAGCGGCGCGCCTGCGCATGGCTGTCGACAGCAAGCCCGAGGCGCTGGATGAACTGGATCGGCGCATCATGCAGCTCAAGATCGAGCGCGAGGCGCTGCGCAAGGAAGAGGACGAGGGCTCCCGGTTGCGGCTGGAGCGGCTTGAAACCGAACTGGGCGGCCTGGAAGAACAGGCCCAGGGTCTGTCGGCCAAGTGGCTGGCGGAAAAGGAACGCCTGCACGGCAGCCAGAAGCTCAAGGAAGAGCTCGACGGCGCGCGCAGCCAGCTCGAAATTGCCCAGCGGCAAGGCGATCTGGCCAAGGCGGGCGAGCTGGCCTATGGCGTCATTCCGGACCTGGAAAAGCGCATTGCCTCGGCCGAAGACAGCAATGGCGACGGCAAGCCCGACGCCTTGATGGCCGCCGAAGTGGTCACCGCCAGCGACATCGCCCAGGTGGTGAGCCGCTGGACGGGCATTCCGGTGGACCGCATGCTGGAAGGCGAGCGCGAAAAGCTGCTGCATATGGAAGATTCGCTGGGCGCCCGCGTGATCGGCCAGGCCGAAGCCGTGGCGGCAGTGGCCAGGGCAGTGCGCCGCTCGCGGGCTGGCTTGCAGGATCCGAACCGGCCCATTGGCTCGTTCATGTTCCTCGGGCCCACCGGCGTGGGCAAGACCGAGCTGACCAAGAGCCTGGCCCAGTTCCTGTTCGATGACGAGACGGCCATGGTGCGGCTTGACATGAGCGAGTTCATGGAAAAGCACTCGGTGGCCCGCCTGATCGGCGCGCCTCCCGGCTATGTCGGCTATGAGGAGGGCGGATTGCTCACCGAAGCTGTGCGGCGTCGCCCCTATCAGGTCGTGCTGTTCGACGAAATCGAGAAGGCGCATCCGGACGTGTTCAACGTCCTGCTGCAGGTGCTCGATGACGGGCGGCTGACCGACGGACAGGGACGAACGGTCGACTTCCGCAATACCGTGATCATCCTCACCTCCAATCTGGGGGCCGAATATCTGGTCGACCTCAAGGACGGGGAATCGGTGGAGCTGGTGCGCGGCAAGGTGCTCGACATGGTCAAGGCGGCGTTCCGGCCCGAATTCCTCAACCGCGTCGACGAGATCCTGCTGTTCCACCGGCTCGGTCGCGAACATATGGGCGCGATCGTCGATATCCAGTTCGGGCGGCTGCAGGAGCTGCTCAAGGAGCGCGATATCAATCTTGAGCTGACGCCGGCGGCCCGTGCCTGGCTGGCCAATGAGGGCTATGATCCGGCCTATGGCGCCCGCCCGCTCAAGCGGGTTATCCAGCGCGCGGTGCAGGATGGGCTGGCCGAGGAAATCCTGGCCGGTCGGGTCAGGGATGGCAGCAAGGTGGTTGTCGATGCCAATGATACCAGCATCGTCCTCTATCCTGGCGAACTGGCGGATGCCGCAGCCTGATTGAGAAGGGGCCGGTCG
>TARA_R110002124_G_scaffold128157_9_pt1 | contig 27074 bp, 40 predicted proteins | sample TARA_R110002124 | Tara Oceans TARA_R110002124 (sample SAMEA4397445) | marine metagenome | biome: Polar Biome; feature: [SRF] surface water layer (ENVO:00010504); material: water (ENVO:00002006), including particulate matter (ENVO:01000060) such as... | depth 5 m
GTCATCGAACGACTTACTGATGACGGATCTCTGGTGCTGAATGTGACCAACGATATTTTTCTAAGCAAATCACCCGCTCGCTCGACTTATTTGGAAAGGCTGGTGATAGCTCTGGAGGATCGGCTAAGCCTGTTCTTGATGGATAGGATCATCTGGTCCAACCCCAGTAAATTGCCTGGCCCTACATACTGGGCCAGTGTTACTCGGCAGCAACTCAATGTTGGCTGGGAACCCGTACTTTGGTTTGCAAAGAACCCCTTGAAGGTCAAAAGCAACAATCGAAGGGTGCTGAATGCTCATACCCCTCAACAGGCAAAGCTCATTGCTCAAGGCGGTGAGAAAAGGGAAGCAGTGTATGGGGATGGTGCCTACAGGTTAAATCATGGCAGCTTTGGGAATCGAACCTTGGGCTCAATTCCCAAAAATGTAATTCATCACTCACATCACTGCCCTTGGGGCAGTCGTTACCGCCAATACTGCAAAGATCAGGGGCTCCCCCAACATAGCGCTGGAATGCCCTTTGCGATTGCTGAGTTCTTCATCAAATTTTTGACCGACGAGGGAGATCTAGTCGCCGATTTGTTCGGCGGTCGTGTTATGACAGGGCGTGCCGCCGAAAGCTTGGGACGTCGTTGGTGGGTCACAGAATTGATGCATCAGTACCTAGCGGGCGGTGCAGGTCTATTTAAAAGCGCCGCAGGGTTCGCTGAAAACCCTGCATTGAGATACAGATTCGGATCTACAAATTAAAAATCTAAATTCGCAAATAAAGGAAAGGGGCTTTAATGATAATTCTTAATGAAACTAGCAAGGCATATTTTGAGCTGATTAACGCTCATATTTCAAAAGATCAAAAGGTCGATCTCGACAAAAACTTCAGCAGCTCAGTTTATGGTTCTATACGGCATGCAGTAATTGAAGACAAGGATACAGGCAAAAAGATTAAACTTAACGGGCTTGCCATCGCCAGTGAGGTGGGGGAATTGATGGAGAACGGGCTTGACGCCAAGATAATCATTCTCAGGCTCAAGGCACAAAACACCGCTGTGATTATGTGCGCTTACTCAGACGGAGTATTAAAGGACGACTACCCTTATCTTGAGAATCAATTCAAACAGCAAATGAAAATTCAAGATATCAACCGAAAAAAGACCGCCGCACTCGGAATTTTTGGCTTCTTCTTTATGACCGCTATTGGCTTATTGATGTTCTTTCCGTTGTTCGCAGTCCCAGTTTGTATTTATCTCATTTATAAAACGATGTTCAGCATGAAAAAGGAGATGAAAAAGGATCGCGCTTCTTTCTTGTCCCATGCTGATTTTCTTGAGCAATGGGTTCCAAAGCTGAAGTGAGACTTGCGTACTGACATTCTGAATCGCAGCCCGGCATAGATTCCGGCTGTATACTCCAGGTTAGTGGCCTAAGTATTTACTAGGAAAACCTCACTAGGAACCTCAGGCCACCCCAACCGAATCATATCAAATTCTCGATCATGCCAGCACTGTAGAAACAACAGGCCGTCTTCGTCCTTCAGTGCATAGCTTATAGCCGCTAATGCTGCCTTCCCAATATCGGTTTCTGAAACGCTCTTGTCACCCGATTTAGAGCCACCACACTTGATTGATACTAAAGAATCGTCTTTATGCGCGCTGTATCCAACATTCATACCCTACCCCACCAGTGTAAGTCTGAGGTTGGAGAATACCATCCAAAATGGTTGCTCAAGCCTTAACTAGTGAACCTTGTTTAGGAAGTGATTTCACTAGCGCTAGACTGACCACTAAACCTATGTGGTTCAGTGTATTGAGTAGTGGGGCGTGCATACCTGGAGCTGGTGCTTGGGCATAGTATTTCATGAGCATCAATTGACACACCTACTCGGAGGGCAAAATCATCACAATTCAAAAAGGATGAATATTATGATTACGCCTAACTCAGTAGAAGATAAAGGCAGCTTCTACGTCAGCTATAACGCTCTTGATGTCAGCATCTATGGCGACGTCACGACTGCCCTCGTTTATGGGCAGATGGAGCAATTCTATATCCTTAAAGGGGATCATCGAGATGCCTATTCTCAAATCCAAAGTGACCTATTCGAGGACTACTTGGCCTACTACATTAGAAACAATAACCAACAGCACGACTTTTCATCATCGCTACCCGAAAAATATCTTCAAATGAAAAATGACACTACAGATCAGGGTGCAGAATAGATTCATCGAATACGGGTCACCCCGGTGACTTTGACCACCCACTACACCTTATAAGGATCTCTAATGTCTAAGCAAATCAATGCTCGTGAACTTGCAGAAATTGTTGCAACACTGTTGGTAAAACCAGAGCTATTTGGCGAGTTCGACATGCCAGGTCAGCATTGTAGTTTTATGGAAGATATTGGCCGTGTTGTCGCGACACATTGTGGTGGTCAAATCAACGGAGTAGACGGCGGCTCTGGCGACCCCAGTGATCGCTTTAACGATGATCTAGGCCCTCTACTCTCTGTAGCCGCTAACGACTCGCTCCCGAGCATCAACAAGAATGTTTGGGCCTATCACGATCTGAGCGGTTGGGAAGGTGTAGAGGTAGATGGCGTTGAAACCGGCACCGAAGTTACAAGCGAGTAAGCTGATGCTGTTCGCTTTGACATTTCCACGCTGCTGATGGGCGATAGCTAATACATGACCATCGCTGGAGCCAGCTAATAAATGGCTCCAGCATTACTACTGAATAGAGGGTTTTTCGTGAAGCGCAATTTGCGACTAATTGAATGGTTGGGTGCAGCGGCTGGCATGATTGGCGCTTTGTTGATTGCGAGTAATACAATCTACTCACCCTACGGCTGGATTGCGTTCGGAGTCAGCAGCGTCTCGCTTGTTGTGTTTGCCGTGCGCCTGAAGGCATGGGGCCTACTCTCACTTCAGCTGTGTTTTTGTCTCACGAACGCCATTGGGCTTTGGCGCTGGCTTATTGAGCCTGCACTCTCAGCGCTATAATTGTTTCCATCAGCCTCGCAGCTACCAACAAGGTAATATTTATCCGTGACAATGATAATGGGATTCTCTCCCTATAACAGCAAAGACCAGCTTGAGCCTGGCTTGTACTGGCTCGCTTATGAGCGTCTTGATGAAGACTTGGAGGATGATGAAGATTTCATCGGGGTAACGCTTCACCGACTGAAGAAGAGCTCTTCCGGAAACGTTTGGGCAGCGGTTGGGCCTGAAAGCATCGATTTTATGCCGGGCGACGTAATCACTCATTACGCTCCATTGAGCAAGCCTGATCACCCACTAGAAGTCACCGACGACATTTTAGACCAGGCTAATGTCGATAGCGCTGTTGAAAGGCTTCTTGAAGATGATTTCCGGATTCCCACAATCTATGCTGACAAATCGTATATCCGTGTTCAAGACGATAACGACGGCGATAGAAGCGAAATTAATCAGCTTCAGATTTACATCGCTCAGGATGCTGACGTGCATGTGATCCTTCCTAGATCCTTTGATTCATTGCGGTTCAGGACAAGCCTGGGTGGCGGAAATAGCCTTCGTGTTCGGAACGCTTTACTACTGGTTGCAGAAGCAATCCGCAGAGATAATATTAAGCGCCGACGTTAGCCTCTAGATGATCAGTCACTGATGACACATAGCGTTGAATGGAATACTGAAGCCTACTAATTATCAAGGTCGATGCTAAACATGAAATCTGAAAAACCTGTTTCTACAGACGTCCAGGGCCCTATGAATGGCAAAAAGTACACACACCCTGCTTTTGGCATGGCTTCAGTCTCACGGACCAATAGCGCCACGGGGCCTGTTAACTTATTCGGCAGCGCGATCAAACACTCATCAACGATCAGTTTCAAGGTTCATACGGCCTACTCTCAGAGAACGCTTAGCAAGGACTGGCATTTCGAGGACTGTTTGCTCCTTGAATTTAATATGAGCCAGTCACAATGGACCACATTGATTTCCTCAGTGAACTCCAACTCGGTGCCGATTACGTTGAATTATCGAGCCGCTGAAGGTGCTTCTTTGATGGAGTGCCCACAAATAGAAACGGACATGTCTTTGCAGCAATCCTTGAAAGAGGAAGTCAGACAGGCCGTAGAGCAAAGAATCAAAGACGTCGAGGAGCTGACTGCGCTCAGTTCGCAGCTTCTGTCTTCAGGACGTGCAAGTAAGGTTCAGCTATCAGATCTTCACAAAAAGCTTGTGTCATTTTCTGAAGGGTTGCCGAATACGATGGCTTTTATTCAGGGTCAATCTGAGAAAGCGATAGATGAAACCGTAGCAAACGGGAAAGCTGAACTCGAAGCATTCACTGACGACCTTGCATTCCGCAAAGGGGTCGATGTGTTGAAGCATAGCGCTATTGCTTCTGAGATCATTCCCTCACTAAGTGTCTATAAAGAAGTCTGAGCAATCACTCAGAGGGGGGCTGCACTCCCCTCCTCTCGACGGCTATCCTCATGTACCTTATGGCTCTCGTCAGAGCGTCAACGGCCCAATCAGGGCAACGACGAGAGCTTTCCTTTTCCGGATCGTTAAGCCAGGATCGCACGGTACGCTCGCCACAAGGGCGCTGAGTAGCTGCGGCAATAAGCTCTGCGCCTTTCGCTTGCGTAATATTTTCAGACTTCAGCAGCTGTCTGAGCTTTTCTCTGTTATCCAATTCGTTCACTCTCATTGCATAATAGGCACATGTGCCTACTCCCTAGTTTTAGGCACATGTGCCTATTATGCATTGCCTTGAAGTTCGATGGTGCTTCACAAGTGGTTTCTGAGAATTGGATTTGACTACCAAGATCAGCTGGTGCGTGAATTTCGCTGTTCCTCGATCTCCGGTTTTACTGCGCACCATACCCAGCCTACTGCGACTAAAGTTTTAGCTCTCAAATTCGCAAGCAGCAAGCGAATAGACGTACACCCATTTAGGGAAACCCATTGACGCATCACCAGGTGCAAGGCCAACCGGCGTCCGTTTCAAAGTGCCCTTCTTAAACATTGACCCTAGATCCCGGCTCAACTGAGCGCAGTAGGGTGCTCCAATGAACTTCATCACGGCATGAGCATTTGTGGCCTCAACATATGCGACAACAAAATCTGAATCTAGGACATCCACTCTTTGCCGCCCAGCTATGCCAGATTGCATCCAGCTGGCAATCCAGCTGCACCTATGGGCTGGTTTCATTTCCATCTCCAAGATAAGTCCAAGGCTATGACAACGACCTCATTAAACTCTCAAAGGGTGAAGTGGTAATCGCGTCCAGCATCATTGGCCTAACATCTTCTGGCCGGACATTTTCTATGCCGTTTTCAGCGAAGAACCCACAAACCTCTTCATCGGTCACATACCCTTTTCCGGCCATAGCTTTTCGCTTGAGCTTGTACTCCTGCTCGGCTTTTTCATTCCAAGCCCATTCACGTAGCGGTCGATACATTCATGATCCTCTTTTTGGCTTTCGTATTAGCTTAACGGCCAAGAAGACAAACTCAATTCAACTCTGCGTTATCCCCCACTCTGGCTTGTTGCCTAGCAAACTGCCGAATGCGGCCGGTGACATCTCCAATACCCACAACGTTTGGGCTCTGATTCCAATTCACATAATAGGACTCGACTACCTGTCTTGCTATCCAGATGACACGCTAGCTGAACGCATATATTTGTCTCATTCAAAACACACGAAAGGTACGGATCATGAGTCATGCAATAGCGCGAGCATTGACACTAGCAGCGACTCACTTTGTCGATTGCAGGCTTGAAGACTTTGATGCTGACGAAATCTATCCGCACCTTCAGGAGTTGAGCGGGCGAGGAGACTTTGTTCTCGCTGGCGATGTAACTGACTTTTCTATTTGCTGTGATTACCAGCATATGACGCTCGAAGAGCTACTGATGCGAATAGAGGTAAGCGCGAATCAAATGGTGGAGTTCGGGAAGCTAATGCTTGACGCGGCTCATAAGGGCTTAATGGAGGTAATAGATGATCCTGCCTTTGACCCCTACAGCTTGGACCTTTCAGAAATCGCAGAAGCATCCATCTAAACGCAACACTGAAGTGAGAATACCCATATGCCAAACTACGCATTCCAGATTACCAGCGAAGACATTGTAAATGTGCTTCGTTCGGAGTCTCTTCTCGTTGGAAACACGAACGGCAAGCCCTTCGAGGAAATGGCCGAGGATTTGATCGAAGAGCTTGATTGTGATCGCATTGAGGGCATAGCTCTAGCTGCCTCTAATGAACTTGAAGAGCAAACGTCAGCTGCTTACGAGGCGATCCAAAAAGAATTGGTCGAGCTGGGAGTGCTCATTTTCTGAGCCCCGAGCCTAATATTAGCTATTCCTGAATTTCCGCGCATGCGCGGAAATCTTAGGCGATTACCGACTTCCCCAGCATGGCTTGATATCCATATTTGCGCGACCCCAAATCCTGTACTGCTAGGTGACCCTCACTTGCGATGGTGGCAATAGTCTTTTGATTCCCCGAGTCGTTTGTACTCAGCCCATAGTCGTTTAGACCTTCCCACTTCGTTTTTGAAAGGCCGTCCTTAGCCTTGACGGAAATATCACTGTTATGGGGCGGCGGGATTTAAGTTCATGACAAGGCCATGGACTGGGTAGCTCAAATACGGCAAACCTCAAAGATGACACAGCATTTCGCTAGATATCATTCCTCCATCGAAACAAATACCAGAGGAAATACAATGGCTGTGAAGATTGAGCTCAACAAAGTAGATCAGCATATTAAGGACGTATTGCTGACTTACCCTACCCTGTACAACAGTCGCTTCTCTGTTCTCAATAGTATCTTTATGAGAATGGGAAATGGTTACGAGTGGAATGCTCGGGGTGAGCTGACTTGTGACTCAAATAAACCGCTCATGCAGAAAATGGATTTTTCTGACATCGAAGAGAGTAAGCAGATTATTGATCAGGATCTGGCGTTGAATCGCCAGGGCAAAATTGGTCGTAGCCACGCTAGTAGTGCTGCTCGACTCATGCGCAAAATAGTTGAGCGCCGATTGATTGAGGCTCAAATCGACTTGTACGCAGTCGAACATGTGATGCAGGAAGACCAGCAGTTCGGCGTAGAGTGGTTGAAAAACTTCAACCCAAAATGGTGTTTGCTGCGCGACGCGCCGTTTGGCTCTATCGACCCTGATTGGGCTGCCGCAGCCAAAGAATTTGCTAGCATCGCTCGGGTAGCTATCTTTCGTCACCTTTGTATGTACCACGAGGATTTCGACAGAGCGAATGCAGACGAAAAGTGGCTCGATGTCTTCGACCAGCTTGAGGTCATCATTGACAAGCTAAACCTCAACACAGAAACAAAAAAGCGAGAAGCAGAAATCCTGGAGCTCCACCAAGAATTGGTTGATGGCTTGTAGGACCAAGATCGTACGAAACCCCTCTTTGTAATTGCCAACCTAGATCATGGGGGCTGAGCTATCGGATCATCAGATATCAATTTTAGCCGCCCCCCTCAATTGCCTCTCACTGGAGTTATCCAGCGCATAGCAAATGACACACCAAGCCAGCAGATATTATTTCTCCATCAACTCAAAAGGAGAAGCCAATGTCTCAGTTTAAAAGTATGGAAATGCCCGAGCTGTCAAAGTGGTACACAGAAAATGTGGGGTATGACCTGGCCGAAGATGACCCTAGCATCACTTTAGAAGCCTTCCGCAGAATGTGCGAAGACATCGAGCGGGAAGCGAACGATGCTGATCAGGACTTTACGCCCCCGCCTCGGGACAACTTCCAAGAGGCTATTGAGCTGTTAACGAAAGCTGAAATCTTTATTGCTGGCTTTGAAAACGACGAGAGTCAGGAAGGTGTAGATGAGCTTCTGGCAGAGATTCGCAGCCTTTTGTCCCAAGATCCACGAGAATCAAGCTCTCTGCCTCCGGCATAAGAAACTGGCATCTATGGGGCCCCATGAGCTTTACAAGGCCTTAAGCGAGGCCTTTGAACACCTCAGTTAAGATTGGGCCTATATGCCTTACAGCGCGCCCAGGGCGTTGCAACACCTGGCCGGCTTCAGAGTGAGCCGCTAATATAGTTTGAGAAAGGCAAAGGTAGGAAATGAGCGAAACAGCTATGAATAGTCCAGATAAGAAAACCATCGAAGAGCAGATGGGCGAACTCCTCACCTCCCTCGGCGAGGTAAAAACAAATACGGAGCTGACTGCGGCACTGCAAGCCAATGCTGAAGCTATTCGGGGACTGGCCGCTGATTGCGTTAAGACAGACCTCTTTACAAGAGCCGCTGAACGATACAACAGCTTAAAGGAGAGAATTGAAGCCGACCTGCCTCAAAATGAGTGGCTACTCAGCTCTTGGACTCACCTTATGGATAGGATTTCTGAATCACCTACACGGATTCATGTTATCGGATCAGTCATATTGGTCATGCCGCTGGTCTCAAGCTATGTCACCTATCTTGAACAGCCATAGTGGGCATTCAGGACTCTATTGCCTTGTTCAAGCTTGGTAATTTAACAGCCTAAGGAATGTAAAAATGAACAAAGTCATGAATCACCCTGAAGTCTCGGACTCCGAAATTGTTGCTGATTTGTTTCGTCTCGCTCGGTCAGGTCAAATCCACGCTGTACCAGAGCTTATCGAAGCGGCAAAGCAGTACCTGCCCTGTGAAACCGAAGAGCGCATCAAGAGCTGCATAAAGCAGCTCGCAAATATACTTTGGGATTGCGACTACCAGGGTTATCAGTCTGAATCTCAAAAAGGCGTGGCATAGCGCCTGAGCTTCAGGCTTGAAGGTTGATCGAGTTTCGAGGCTAGGCCTTAAAAAACCCACATATTCGGCACAAAAAAGGCCAAGGAATTGGCCGGCAGATTGATGAACCTATCACTCATGTGCCCAAACATTGCCAGCACTGACACACAGAAATCGTAATATTGTTATTGATATTTTGTGTTACACGGAACTGTTTATTAGGACATTCCAGCCGCTGAGTGTGCATCAATAAATTCAGCTGTAATGCCTTCATCATGGTTGCCATCACCGCACGCATAGTCGATAACGCTTACTAGCACGTCTGAAATATCGTTATGCCCGTACTCAGCTTCGAAAGCCGCAACCCACGCAGATTGTGCCGCCGCAGCCTTGGCTTGTGCTTTAGCAGCAGCTTGCGCCAGTCGAACTAACTTCTTACTTGCCATGAGCATTTCCCTAGTCAGTGTTAGTAATGGTTTCACACGGGGTACTTTGAAGAATTGATACTTTTAATATAACGTCCTCCAAAATAAAATCCGTCCAAATAACCAGAAGAGATAGACGTAATCAAAGCCTATACACCAACCCGATCAGAATAGAATTCAATTTAGCACCTAGCAAAAATAGACCTAGTCATGCCGGTGCCTACCCTCAAATACGCCCGTTTTTTGGTCATAAAATAAAGAAACACAGGCAGATAATTTGGGTGGGCGATTACCAAGGATAGTTGAACTGAAACCCGGAACTGACGTTCTAGGGTTGATTATTATCCACTTTTTTTACGTGACTTCTGATTTTCGTTGTGATTATCCAAACGGCCATAAATACTGCATACAAGCTAAAAACAGCCAGAAATGACCAATAGCTAGTCCACATAGCGCCCGCATAATTTTCTGATAAATACACAAGTACATATGCCAAGAAAATACTAACTCCCAAAGTATTTAAAAAAACCATCCTAAATAGCCTTCTAATAGCTTTCGCTTTGAATTCAATGCCACATTGATTGTTTAGCCCAGCCAAGCTCTTTAGCTTAGCTGCCAAAATTATAATCCACTAATGACGCAATTCAAAGCTTAGATATAAAGCCAGTCAAGGGCAACTATACACTCTGCTAGCGTATCAAGAAAAAATCTGAATCATCTCAGATGACACACTGCTTTATCGCTGATCATGGCTCCACCAACAAGGAGATCCACATGAAAATTTTGTCTTACTTAAATAACAATAGCGTGATGATCAATGGCTTCTCATACGATCACGCTCTCTTCACGATGTCTCATACCTGGGTGAGGAGCGTAATGGCTGGTTTGAACGCTGCGGCAGTTTTGGTTATGGGGGCCTTTTGTGCAACCTCATTACTCAAATCAGGTTTTATATCGACCGTTGCTGTCCAGGCCGAACAAATTATGATCGCCATGAGTGCGATGTACGTTGCCCTGCTTGCTTACTCTTTCTTCAACCTTTTTAAGGCGGTCACGGGTGATTTTCTGAGTGATTTCCGGAATGAGCGTGTGAACTCATGGCTCGAAACAGGACATCTGATTGACCCAGAAACAGCCGTTGTTCTTCGCATGATGAGCATCAGCCTGACCATGGTCCGTTCAGTTCAGACAGATAGCGCAATAACGGTTTATGCCCTGGGCGCTCATGACGACTATCCCGCTCCGTTTCTTATTGAAGCCGAACTGTTGGACTTTGGGCATGAAGCTAAAACACGAATGATCCACTCGAAGAACGAGCAGCGTAACTGCTTGAATAAGTTTTGTGCTGAGTGGACGGCTGAGGCTGCGAAGCTGCTCGGCCTCGATATGCACCGGCCAGATCCGATTCTAAGCGACGAGGATGATTTGGGTTATGCGTTTAGCGAATATGACTTCCCTGAAGTAGGCCGTGCAAAAGCCCCACTGTCAGGTCATAAGCTCTTTGCAAGTGCCGTGACCGTACCTGATAACACTCTAACCAGCTGAGCCCAAATATGGACAACATCAACCGTTGTGGGCCGGCTACTGTCGCGGCAAACCAGACATTATTACCGTCTCATTTGTGCCGTATGGTTTCACTCTGCATGTCTGGAGACTACCAAAGTGAAATCGTTAGGGAGCGAATCAAGAAAGTATGCATCCCCCGGCTCAATCAACACCGCCGTGAAGTACTGGTTGGGTCATACCTGAATCGACACTGCCGGCCCGAAGGGTACGTCAGTAACTTGCTATACAAGGCATGGGTTATTCGCCAGGCATTGAGCTCTGCTCATGAAGGCTTGCGACATACCGAGAGAAGCAACGTCATCGCGTTCCCCACTACACGGAAAGCTGAAAGGTGTGAATCCTCATGATTTCAGACTGCAAATTGAGGGCCACTATGAGCCCACCACCGCTTTCGTTCGCAGTGCTGCCCAAAAATGATGGGGATTTACAGATCAAAATTGGCGACCTTTTATGGGACCAAGGTGAAGCTGAATGGCAGGAGGCTTCAGAGGATGAAGTAGGCGACTATGTGTCTGATTACTATTGTGTTGCTCGCTCAACGCTAACCCAACATTTAATAAATATCAGCTCATATTGTAAAAGCTGAAGAGGTTGTCGAGTTGCCCTCGCCAAGTCCTCAAGCGTCACCACGTCGCGTTCTCCCAGCTTTCCGGAGAAAGTACAAGGACTTGAGTAGACGGCCTGGTGATTCCTGATTACCTTTTAAGGTATTCGACCAAGACGCTATCTTAGAGCCAAATTAAGCGGCGTCAGGAGTCGATTGAAATGCTTAACTTCAAACGTGAAGGTACTGATGAAAACCTTAGAGAAAGCAGAGAAAATCTATCAAACCTTGTATGGCAAGGACCTTTCTTACGGTTTGACTATAAGGCTAATCATGTTTGGCCACCAAGGATCAAAAAAACGTTTTTTGAAATACCACCTGCCAGGCGCCGTGCCGGTTTTTCTCGCTGGATTGCTCACGCTTGAATTCACTAGACAAGGCAATCCAGTATGGAACAGCTTGTTGATTGCGCTAGCGAATCTCTACATGTATTTCCATTTCTGTTTACGGCCAATCTGGATACAAAATGGAATTGAATATCTTCGTTATATTGACAACATGTTTGGTCCAAAAACTGCGAGAGCAGCAGTAGAGTTTTTTCTAGAAGGTGAAATCTGCGATATTGTTGAAATGGCGAAAATAAAAAATGAATACAATCGCTCAAACTTCAAGAAGTTAGATGATTTGAAGAATGAGCCTCCGCTGCAATAGCAGATCTCATGGGAAGTCATTATGAGTAAAGTACTTACTCTAGAAATTGATTCAATCACAGATGGTGAACTAGCCATTTTGCGCCGCTTGGAAAATAGACCAATCGAGCTAAGGTGGGGGCGCAGCGGCTGGGTTCCCGAAGGCTTGCCCAAACCAGCGAAGCGTGCAGACTTCGACCGAATATGCAAAAGGGTTCCGTCATTAGTTGAAATTAAGTTGGCGAAACTGACCATTGTAACTAGTGCATGATTTGCCCGGCCAGGTGATGAGTTGAGTGACAGCCGATTGATAGGACGTAGGATCTATTCGGCACAACGTGCCCAAACTGATACCACATTGAGAAGCAACTGCACCAACTAGAGTGGTTGTGATGCAATGCATTTCGTAAAATCCAACAATTGCCGAACCACAATAAGGATCTAGGACAGAATGTCCCTACCCGATGTTAAGCGACAGGACCGAATCATGTTGCGCTTGAGCCAAGAGCTTTATGATGCAGCGTCAGACTTGGCCGATCAGCACAACCGCAGCTTAAATGGAGAGATCTGCACATCGTTCAGCAAGTGGCTATACGAGCACGATGCTCTCATGCTGGTGAAGGACAGGCTGCTAGCGACAACAACAGAGGATACAATTCTCTCCATTCTCAGACGAACACCTTCTTTTGAGATTGGTACAGAAGTAGAGCGGGATACGTGCACATGTCCTGTAAGGCTTAAAGAAGATGTAGGCCGGGCCTTGCGAAGAGCGCACACCAGTTTTAAAGCCGGAGCTGACGGTTTTCTTTCACTAAACGCTTTCATGAAAATGGTGCTGGCCTGGTGGATCAGCTATAGCTTCCAGGTTTCTGAGTGCTCAAAAGCTCTTTATAACAACTTCATGCACAGCAACTCACATCCACGCATAGCATTAACCCTGCCAGGTTCGGTCCAGATTAGGGAACCTCAGTGCGCTTGAGGCCGGTAGGCTATCGTACCAACAGGCCCTGACACTGAAATAGTCTGATTAAGGTTTGTAGATAAGGGAGAACGCCATGCCATCAGCCTACAAGATCATTCTCAATACCGACCTTTTGCTTTTAATTGTCGGCCAAGGACCCCAGAGCCAAAGTCTGACAAATTCAGCAGCATTGGTAATCTCGGATTTGAACACATCCCTTCAGGGCCTCGGGCGCCGGAGGGTCTTCTATAGGGACAGCATCAACAGGTTTGATGAGATCCGACACGAGAACGGAGTATTTTCGGGGTTCGCGCCTTGCGCGCCCTCCCAACAGTCATATTTCGCCGATATTTGCTCAAGCGCACAGACATAGTCAGTGCGCCACATGGGCACCATGGGAACCGAAAACGGGCTGAAAGCTACGATCAGACTCTGAGTAGGATTCACTCCAGGGGAATGCTCCATTCTCATCCGAGAAAACGAGCTGGACCGCGCTTATGGAGCCAAGGCCAGCAAGCGTATAGTAATCGCGACACAATCCTAGCTCGACAAGTCCATCTGCATCAGTAATGGGCATAGCAATGACACTGAAGCCCAAGATGGTTTTAGATCTCTCACTACGCAAGAACTCCCGATCAAAGTCGTGACCCTCACAAAGTGAGGCGATGACTTCTTTAACTACGGTCACAGGCACACCTGAAAAAACGAGCTCCGGTAGTTCGTGCAAAAACATGCCCACTGTAAGAGAGACGCTGACTTCGGAACCATAAGTAGACGGGGAGCTGAACTGACCAATAAACACATTTTTGCTTTTTACCGTCTCTTCAATGAAATCCATATCTTCACGGTAAGCTGGGTTTGTTTCTACCAGAGAGAGAATCTCGGCCTTGGTCTTAGGAATCGACATATTATTGCTCACAACTAATGGTCACTCATTCAACCATGGCCGCTTTGCTGATGCATCTGTACTCAAGTCACTTACTCATACTTGGAGGAATAGAATTACGGGAGAGTCAGCACTAGTGCGGTTCAGACAGCAATTGAGTTTGCAAGAGAGATCGTTTTGGGTGAGCCCTAATCGCTAGGCAAGACGATAATTGGCGGTCCCAGTGTTTACGTTAACTGATGATCGACAACATCCAGTATCTTGATCGCATTCCTAAATCAATTTCCCGGATCAGCCAGGTTCACATCCGCAGCGCTTCGCGCAGAACCGTCTTTCTCGCAGCTCGCCGACGCGCTATGCGGGCCTTCTCCAGAACGCTGTAAACGGCGCTGTGTGCTGCTTAAATTCAGACCCAAGTTCACTCGCTGCTTCCAGTTGGGCAGACCGTAGACCTGCGGTATCGCCCGTTACACAAAATTGTTTTTACGCACCTAAACCTGACTAGCCCTAAAAAAGGGAATTCCGATACCCTTGGGCCCTCAGGTTTAAAGCGTGATTCTGATGCTTGGCTATAGGCTAGGGATTGCCAAACCCTAGGCCAAGCACGAAAGGTGATCTGTTGCTCGTGTAGGTGATGAAACCGACCGCAACTGATCTAGCAAATAACGGACACGGTAGGTCCGGATTTGTGTAGTTTTGAATTTGAGTCGATATAATGGAAATAAGAAAACTCCAAGAGATGCAACTCGAATCTCATTTCCCGTGATGGAGTTTAGGAGGTTTTATGGTCGGTCTGCTTTTATTTATTTTTATTGCCGTTAACGTTTTCGGCTGGTTTTTCTATGGCATCTACAAGATCGCTTCCCCAGCAAAAGAGTTAGAGGAATGGGAGATTCCCGCAGGAAGAATTCACTTATTTAACGGTGATCGTTACTTTGATAGCGAACCGGACAACCCCTATAAGCATGCACAGCTCGATTGGGACAGTGGCAACCTGGGTGTTATGAGTTCAGATGAATTAGTCTCTTACGAAGAGTACAAGCCAGCTCTTGTGGGCACTATTCGTATAGCAAAGCCTGAATCAGACAAAGGGGAAGTTGTAGCCATAATCGACAACGTGATTGCGGAAGCTCTAGGGTTAAATCCTATAGGTCTTACCAGCCTGGCTTGGTTGACTACCGCTCCAAATTTCGAGTCAGCGGCTCTCAGGCGCCATTAGGCGCATCCTGAATTCCCATTATGGGGGCTCGCCCCCGCCCCTATTCTGAGCCCGTCCATGCGCACATTTCCAAGCTCCATAATTTTTGCTCTCTTGTTGGTCATTCCATTGGCAGCGGGAGCATCCAACCTATTCGTAACGGACAATGATCCGAGGTTAACGCCGGCATCAATTAGCGTGCAGGACCAGTATGGTTTCGTAACTGTTTTCATCGACGGATACATACACTTAGCAACTGCCAGAGCCTTCGAGGAAAACGCGACAATACAAAATGGTGCTTACGGAATCGTGGTTCTTAATTCGGCTGGCGGAGACGTTCACGCAGCCATGAGGCTTGGTAATGCGATAAGGGAAAAAGGGTTTGCAACACAAATCGGCGCGGTAGTTGATGACGTAATCAAACCTGGGATCTGCGAGAGCGCCTGCCCAATCGCATTTCTGGGCGGCAGATTTAGAATTCTTGATACCGATACGGGCTCTCTGCGTGTTCACCGGTTCTACAAAGCGGCCCAAGGGGACTGGGCGTCAGATAGCAGGAGCCTGTTTGATACTGAACGCGAGCTCAGTGATTACCTAGAAGAGATGGGCGTTAGCCTGGAACTGCTAGGAATGATGAAAAGGACACCCCCAGAGCAAATGCGCACAATTCCCAAGGATAGCGCCTACTATTGGGACGTCAGTACCGGTCGAGAGCAGAATGACTGGGATATCAAGGAGGATGAGGTAGTGGGTATCTCTGATTCCACATTGGGATCAATGAAGATTCGCATCTCATGCACAGCCAATGGTCCCCAGGTAGAGACTTACATAAAACCTTGGTTCCCAGCTGAGGCATTGCTCAACTTCGATCAGCATAGCCTCACTCTAAACGATGTGACATACCCTGTAGCAGCCGTAAAGATTAGCTACCAAGATGCTGACCAATTCTTGGTTATGACCGTGGATAGCCTAGAGAGCGGCTATATCAATGACCTAAGGACTGCTTCCCGAATTGGATACCTGTTTAGCTTTGAAAACGGCTCGGGTCAACACCGCGTCAGCATGCCGAGCGTTGATGTTAGAGAGAAGATATTTGGTCTCATAAAAGAGTGCACTACCGCACATTCAGAACCTCAAGCTCATGAGGCAATGCTTCTCTGAATGAGGGCGACAAAACCGTATTATTAGCCGCCAGAACACGACTACAGGCTAAGTGCGCATCGCTGCTATTCACGAACAACCTACTGACTGCCGCTCCATTTCTAGGCGCGACATTGCAAAGGATTTTGGCGCCAACCTTGAGAGATACCAAATTGATTTTTTTCCGGACGGAGCCGCTCACCACGTCCAAAATGGCATGCGTATCTAACGATACATCGTTTAGGTCGTTGATCATGGCACACTTCGGTGACCTTAGAAGAAGAGAGTATCTAGCTACGTTTAACCAAGTGAATGGCTGCAAATTTGTGTTGGGCTGACCATCAGTATCCAGAGAAAATGAATTGTCGGGGTGGACAACCCTTGAAACTGAACAGATCAGCAGCTTGAGACCTTCAGATGCATCAGTGTCGATGTTGACCTTCACTACAACTGGACGTGCATCACCTTGATTTCGGCCATCGTACGCTCTACAAAGGAACACGCCCTTAGATGAGTCGTAAGTGCAGCTAGACACCCGCAACTTTTGAGTGCTGAGCAACATGATTACGTTTACAGCCACACCGACGAGAGGTGCCAGCAGGTCCAGACCTGTCATATAATTTCTCCTGATTTTGGACAATTATTAACGTAAAGTGCTTGTGTCATTTTGATTACCATTTTTTCAGCGTCATAAAATTTCAATTGAAATACAGCTTTAGATGAGGTTTCCAATGCTCGTATCGGTCTTCTACAGGAATAAGTGCGCTAAGAGTCAGTTTCTTAGAATTGCGATCAGAGAAATGTTTTGGGAGTTTCATGAATACAATGTTGATGACCCCGATTCAAAGGAAAAGCTAATCCAGCTTAAGAAAGGTCTTGGGTCAGGCTTTGAACCGATCACGCCAGCTATCCAGACAAAAGAAGCGTACAGCCACGAATTATTTGGGATCATTGAATACTTGTATGAATGCAATCCAACCGGTTCAATGTATTCTGATCAGCCCTCTACTCGCTTAGTAAGCAGGACAATTCTGTATCGGGTTTTTCGCGAGCTCACACCGATATGGGAGCGATACCAAACGTCAGGATCACCAGACGAACTAGTGGCGTACTTTAGAAAATCTGTACCCTTGATAGAGGCTGTTATTCAAGGCGTCAAAGCCTATCGAAGCAATATAGAGATCCCATGCTACGTTGACATTTTGCTTGCGATACTGACGCTGGAGGCTAACCGGCACATCCCTATCCCAAACAAAGAAATACGTGATTGGATCTCGACGATGTCTAATCGAAAGTCTTTTGCAGAACTAATACCTGAATTCCAAGAAGAATAAATCACAATCACAGGGTCCCAGATTTTGGTTTGGCGTGATCTCGTTTGCCTAGATCCACCAGCACAACCAGGCATTTACTCAAATGGTCGCAAAGCTGGCCTGAGCATTAGCTACAGGCTCTAGAAGGTCTGGGGACTTTAGTAACGTTGTTGCTACCCACTTAACTCCCAGACAGGAGCATGGGGGGCCGGGCTGATGCAGCGAGTGGTAACCGATCACAAAGGCTTCGGAATGCGTTCCGGATAAATTAATGACCGGTCAATGAAAAGTGACCATACGCGCATGGCCGAAGATACATAAGTGCTACCTTACTCCTCGCTCAGACACTGAGCCTTCTGGACACCCCCCCATCCTAGAAATTAGTCCAACGAAGGCCGCATATTGCGGCCTTTGATTTTACTGTCCTCAAATTTTGATTACTGATGCCTGGTATTAATTAGACACCTGACACAACAAGGACAGGTGTTTAATACTCCCCAAGATGATCTAGGGAGACCTTAGCGATGAAACTATATTCAAGCTTTAACCAGTCCAAACTAAAAACCGTTAAGTCACACGGTCAAAAGATTGAAGAAATGTTTTGGGACCAAGCTAAGAGGACCGTTACAGTTGTAAAAATAAAAAGGGTAGGCAAAACAAGCGAAACTACAGAATGGGGTTTTGCTGTGCTACACAGCTATAACAGCATGTTTATCTGCCATTACTCCATCAAATATGAAAATTTCACAATTTCTAAGGAGGAAAGCATAACGGACTTTGAACCAGGTTTTTTGGACTGCCCAAAAGCTTACCTGGACATGGCTACAGAGACGAACCCAGAGTGGCGCGAGTTTGTACGCTCTTACTGCCAAGCTAAAAAGCTAAAGAGCAGCGAGATAAGAAACGGTGATTTTGTTTTCCTTGAGCGTCAGCTTGACAGAAATGACTTCTATGAGCCTGTTTCAGTTTTGCAAAAAACTGATGAAGGTTGGTTTGCCGTAAATACCAGTTCTAGCGGTCGTCAGTTTGTGTCAATAGGATTTAATGAAATATTAACGCACTGCCCTAGCAAGGTAAGCCTGGAAACGCTCGATCCTATCAACCCCGACTCATACGGGCCTAATTTCAAAGAGGCAGGTTCCATATTGTATGCGACGAAAGGGGACCGATCACGACTCATCGGCCGCAAAATGACCAAAACAGAAATCCTTTGCGACCTAGCCGTATCAGTCAAAGGTGCTAATTTCTACCTGCCAGGGCAGTCCCCTTTCTGCTAGCAAAGAGACGAGCAATCCGCGCATGCGCGGAAAAATGCGTAATAGATGATTCGTACGCGATGACACAACCACCTAGCAATCATCATGTCCCTACGTTATAGGGAAAACAGCATGAACACACAAACTACATTTTTCTCCTCCTCCGAAGAAATAATGAAAACCTCATTAGCTAGCACGGATTATTCAAGCCGGATTTTGGCAGAATACAAACAGAAAGAGCTCCTGATAGATGAGGCACACGCTTATATTCAAGAAGCCATAAGAAAAGGGGTTATAGGGTATTTCCATCAAGGTGCTTCAATAGTAAACGGACATGCTTCTTTCTCAATGCCCACGTGCGTAGAATCCGCAAAACTCGCTTTGCGAGTTGAGTATTGGTTAAAAGTGATTGCAGAAATAAAATTATTCGACCTAATGCCAGCATCGAAGAGGATTGAAGCAAATAACCTTTTCTCAGGTGTTAACTGTCCACAATTTGACGAGTCAACACTATTACCAACTCTTCAGGACCTACTCAGAAAGCAAAAGGATTTCTTCATTGAAAGAATTGATGGGATCTTTATGGGGCTGTCCAAAACCCACTTCACAAATAAGCCTTCCGGCTTTTCTTCGAAAATGATAATCGCTGAAGTATTTGATGAATCTGGATATGTTAAATCTAGTGAGGGGGCCTTAATAAGCGACCTGCGAGCGGTCATCGGTAGGCTGACAGGTCGTGGCGAACCCACAGAATTCGCAACAAAAAGACTTATAGAACAGGTTGCTAGTAAGCATATAGGCAAAAAGGTTGATATCGACGGAGCATCTATATCTATTAGGACATATAAGTGTGGAACCGTACACTTTGAAGTGGCAGAAGAAATAGCTGACCAGTTAAATTCATATTTAGCTGAATTGCATCATGCAGCTATTCCATCAGATTTCCGACCTAAGAAAAAAACAAAACGGAACTCTCAATTCTCAATGGAGCAAAGAATGATTCCATTGAGTGTGGTCGAGCGAATAATGTCGCTCAAGGTTGATCGTGAAAATCGTGTTTTTTCTAACCTTGAACTTTATAAAAATGATATTGAACCAGTCAGGGAAATACTATGCCAAATCGGCGCGATTGATGTCAGAAGCTCGAAGGTTCACGTATCAGCTAATTTCAATTATGACCCGAAGCCTGTATTTGATTTTCTATCATTAACCGGTGTATGCCCAGACGTTAAAAGCCATCAGTTTTACCCCAGCACTGGTGTTGTAGCCGAGGATGCTGCCGAACTGCTGGACATTCAGAACGATGATGAATGCTGTGAACCATCAGCGGGCAATGGTGACCTGGCCCGCTTCCTACCTGACGATGCGTTGTGTATTGAGATTTCACCATTGCGCTGCGAGATCCTCAAGGCAAAAGGGCATAACACAGTTAGAAGTGACTTCATAACTTGGTCAAATACACACAAAAGCACACTGTTTGACAAAATTCTTATGAACCCCCCGTTCTCAAATGGCCGTGCAAAATTGCACGTTGAAACGGCACTGGAACACTTAAGAGAGACCGGCAGGCTAGTTGCCATTGTCCCCTCAAGCATGAGAAACAACTATCTATTGGATGGGTTTGACATCAAGTGGTCTGATGTCTACTCAGAGCAGTTTGAAGGTACTTTGGTGCAAGTCGTAATCATGGTAGCCACAAGGCAAAAATTTTAGGGATGACACATTCAAAATCAAAAGATCATAATTTAAGGTCTTTCAATTTAAAAACTATTTTTAAATCAATAAATGAATGATAACTATGGGTGAATGGAAATGCTGATACTTACTCGAAACAAAGGGCAATCACTTAACATAGGTGATGACGCTGAAGTGACAATTTTATCGATAAAAGGAAATCAAGTTCGGGTAGGTGTAAACGCACCTAAAAATGTATCGGTCCACCGGAAGGAAATTTACGACCGCATTCAACGTGAGAAAGAAGTTAAAACTTGATGGTTTCTGTACCTACCCGCTCATAACAAGGGCTCTGAGGCCCTCTCTGAATAGTTTAGAGGCTTAGCCTAGCAAGTGTTAGGCTAACCGGCCCACTGGCGCACACGCCCAACGTCTACGTGTATGAACCCCCTAGTAGGGTAAACCCCAACACCGCCCACTCTGATCGCCAGAGCTAGCCGGTTCAGATCAGCTACTGACACGCCATCTATGCGTATGTCCGCCGCATTTCCATGCACGTGCTCTGAATTTTTGACTGCACCGCTTACGGTGCTGTTGTATTCAGGTGTTCTATAACCGCTCTGAATAATAATGTGGTACGGAAGGTTATTCGCCTTAAGCCAGGTTTGAATGATGTACAAGAGGTCAATAAGCTTAGGGTTGATCCTAGTCGTAGCATCACTCGATACGTCCCTTAACAGGTGGCAAGCAATACGGTAGCCCTCTGCTTGGAAACCGTGGCCGTAGCGATAATATAAAAATGTTGCTCGCTCGCCTGTGCTTGCCCTCTCCAGAGTCAGCCACCGATCACGATCCAGAGCCACCTGGCGCCAGTCTTTGGCCAATGCAGTTCCTGACATAATGACCATAGAAACACCTGCTACCAGGGGAGCAGCCATAGCAAGGAATTGGCGGCGCGAACGTGATTTTATTAGGGCCATAAGGATTCACTAGAAACGTTGGTACCGATTCTAGGGATCTAGATCAAAGGCTCAACTCAACTCGTTGCAGTTACCCACTCTGCTACAACATGGCTCATAGCAGGTATCACCTTTTGCAAGAGTTTCGGTTTACAGCTTTGCCTGGCGGTGATAAAAAGAAGGTGATCTATGTAGCACTTTTTGTGACTGCACTGTAATCAGCCATGCGTCTTCGTGTGCCTTTTTGCAGACCTGAACCTCTCACGTCTTCGTGATGGCCAAGGTAGACATTCAAAATCATCATTTCTCAAGCTCGCCTTTGGCAAGACATTCCTCTTGCCTCCAGGCTTGGTGTTTGTCTCGCTCGCGCAACTCAAACATCACTCGATCAAACAGGAACTTCGTTTCGCTGTGATCAAGGAGCATTTATATGTCAACGATAATCAACACCAACGTTTCTGAATCTCGCTCAGTAGCACGAGTATGGATTGAAGGTAACAAGCTTGCTTGTGCCGGCGTTGAAATCGGTATTTCCTACATGGCAAGACTGAATGATCAGTTGGGCCGTATTGAGCTTGTCCCTGCTCCGGCAGATTTCAAAGGCAAGACATACACAGTGAGCAAGCGAACACTCAAAGAACGTATTTATCCGCTCCTTGAGATTCGTGATGACATGCTGATTAAACTGTTCAAGGTTGGAACCAAGGTACGTGTAGCTATTCAAAATGGCCGCATAGTAATAACAGCCTCTCATATTGCACAACGTGTAAAAGAGCGTGTTGATCGGTTCATTAATAAAATCAAAAATAGGGAGCCTTTATCTACTACTTCGCTGTTTCACGGAGGTGGTATTCTTGACAAGGCTTTACATGCTGGTTTTAAGAAGTTGCAGTTAGACTCGGTGGTGAACATTGCTATAGAGTTTGACGGGCAATACCTTGACTCATCAATTAGAAACAACCCTGAGTTATTCTCTAAAGAATCCACATTCATTTGTGGAGATATTAGAGAAATCAACCTGATGGGTAGTAACTTCCCAACGTCAGAAATATTAACTGCTGGAATTCCTTGTACAGGTGCAAGTTTAAGTGGTAAAGCTAAGAATGGACTTTCGAACGCTGAGGAACATAATGACGCTGGTGATTTGTTCTTCCATTTTCTGAATTTTGTCAAGGCGTTAAACCCTGTGATAATAGTCATTGAGAATGTAGTTGAATATTTAAAAAGCGTGAGCATGACAGTTATTAGAAAAGTTCTTTCTGGTCTTGGATATGTTTTTAGCGAAGAGACATTAAGTGGCTTTGAGCATGGATCTCTCGAAAACAGATATCGTATGTGTCTTGTTGCTAGTACTCCAGGCGCTTGCGATCCAATTGACTTTAGCAATATTGAAATTGCGCGAACAAGGGAAGCAAAAGTAGCAGATATACTTGATGACATTCCGGCAAGCAGTAGTCGCTGGAAGACATACAGTTATCTGGCTGACAAAGCTGTAAGGGACAAAGCTGCTGGAAAGGGCTTTGCAAGACAGTTACTAACTGGCGATGAGGACCATTTCGGAGTGATTGGTGCCGGTTATGCTAAGGCAAGAAGTACTGAACCTTTCATAATTGCAAAACATGATCCCAATCTGTCCAGGTTACTAAATGTGCCTGAACACGCAAGGGGGAAGACGATACCAGAATCTGCTGTTGAGGGTCTGAGTGATACAAAAGCTCATGAAGTTCTCGGGCAATCAGTTATTTTCTGTGTTTTTGTCGCTGTAGGTTTGCTCATTGCTAAAACCATAAAAGGTATGTTTCGTCAGGAATTGACTTCTGAAGAAACTGCTGTACTTGTTGCTTAATCTATAGCAAGTAAAATTTATTCTCTAATCCTGACAAATGTCAGAAACCTCCCTATTGGGGCACTAGCGCCCCTAAGGGATGCAGTGCCCCTTTTTTTTAAGGAAATTAAGATGGCAACTGCAAAAAACGTAAGCAACTTGAAAGTAAAGGTCGTAGTTGATTCCTTTCCTGCGTCTCCTCGCGATGACTCCGGATTAGGGACTATGGTTTGCGAGCATTCCCGCTATGATCTTGGCGACAAAGATGGTCTTTATGAAGCGGTAAACTTCGTAGAAGAATGCTTCTCAGAGCGTCAACTAGAAAACATGGGGTTTGACCGCACTTGTTTGAAAAGTGTAGAAAACGCTCTGGTATTTTCTGGCAAGGCTTTGGTACTTCCGCTGTACTTGTACGATCACAGCGGGATCACTATGCGGACTACACCATTCTCCTGTCCCTGGGATAGCAGCAAAGTTGGATTCATTTTCTATTCTTTTGCAGACATGCGTAAAGAGTTCGGGTATTTACGAATCAATCATTCGCGCAAAATGTTTGTAAATAAACAGCTGAAATCTGAAGTTGAGGTTTACAGCCAGTATTTAGAAGGTGATGTATGGGGTTTAATTGTCGAAGAAGACTCTGAGGTTAAAGAATCAGTCTTCGGTTTTTATGGTGGCAATCCTTTAATCAACGGCATGTCATCCTATCTTTGTGAACAAACACTATCGCTAGTAAAAAACGGTAACTTCGAAAGGGTTTACTCCTAATCGCAGCACACTGTTTTGTTTCCACCTGGGTTGTAACAAGCCTCGGCTTGGTATGCAGGAACTCCTGCAAAACGCCAAGCCTTAGAGCTCTTGGCGTAATTTTCTCTGCGCCTGCGCTCTACAGGTCGGTAATTGTCATGATTAATCTTAATAACTTTATTAAAAAAGTCCTTTTTAAATGCGATCTTTTCGCTTTAAATCATGGACGAAAACTTCGTTTCACTCCCCGCTTTATTAGAAAGCTACTTGCAAAGTCTCTGATACATCGTGCTTGGCTAGTTGGAAGTAGAAACCCTACCGCAAGACCAAAAACCAGCCTTAGGGTTCGTAAACTGGTTTTGAAAAGGACTATGTGGAACCGGTTTTTTTGGTTCTCACTAAACAATCGCTGCCTACAATTCATTGTTGTGGCATTGCGATCTAAGTAGTAACTCGGCCTGGGCCTGATCTTTCATCAGGCCTTAGGGTTTGGTGATTTTCAGGCTTTGACCTGCCTTAAACGCCAAGCCCTTAGAGCTCTTGGCGTAATTAAATTTTGCCTGCGCTCTACAGGTTGGAGAAATACCATGAAGTACAAAATCATCGCTGCAATATTTGTATCAGTTGTTTCATTGGCTTGGGGGGCGCATGACTCCTATGAGTTGATTCAACAAGATGCTCGGGCTCAAGACCGCTTATGCAGTCATAGCCCACAGCTGGATCGCTGTATTCAAAGGGCGTTGGCTGCTGAAGGAGTGCAATACGTTTTTAATGGTAAGCACTTCGAAGGCAAAAGCACCGCATCTTATGCAGCAAACCAGTGAGGCACTGAGCATGATTACAGATACCTTACGAACAATATTTTCAGTGCAAGCTGCTGAAATGCGCTCTCACTTGAAAGGTGGAAAACTAGATCCCTTTCTTGAGGAGGCTGCTTCACGTTACGACTTGAAGCAGGAAAAACTAAACACCATGCTTTCTCACTACGAAAGTGATGGCTTGGGAAGTACCTACCGACACAATGAACAATTTGCATTCGTTCTGCGCGACGCTAGTGCTCCTGGTCGTTTTCGTTGTCAGTATTTTGACCGCCGTGGTTTTTTCGGTCATTCCACTTTCAACTCAGTAGGAGATGTATTGGTAGAGCTTTGTGACATGGGCTATACAGTGCCGGAGCCAAAATGCACTGTAGATGTCTTTTCACAAACCAATGATTGGCTGTTGGGTACACAGGTGACCGCGTTGGTTCAGTCGGTCAATTCTGGAAACCTAACGATGGCTGAAGCGGATGAGCTTTATCTTGCCTACAAGCAGGATTTGCATATCGCGGATGCTGCGTAATGATGATTGCTTGAAAATAAAACCCTCAGCTAATTGCTGGGGGTTTTTTCGTTCCGAATTTTTTTCATCTGAGTGAGCACACAGCTATATACCATTTCGCAGGCTGTTGAATTTCGTTAAGTATCCCCTGCCCCACCCGCTCTAAATTGTGACTCATATCTCAAATAATACCCGATGATTTTCGTCGGTTATTTCATTTCTATCTTTATTCCAGCCTAATGTACCCTTAGTGTTGCAGCGTTTCTTTCGGTTGAAGGCGATAGACCTCATGTCAGACAATTCTGATTTCCCTTGTGGCCATATTGAACTTGCTCGCCACAAGTCATTTGAGATTGATGATTCTTCATTACTTGATGACCAAAGTACTGAACCTCAATTCGAAGCGATCGGTCGATGGAAGACCTTCGAAACATACTCAATGCGCCGAATTTTCCCGATAAAGGATCAAGCAGGTAGGACTATCGGCTTCCGCCCCATGATCCAACAAGGGAAAGGCTCGAACCGTAGAACGATTTCTACTGTTTTCAGGGTGAACGACTTAGTAGATAAAGCCATGGCCATGGCCATGGCTATGGACTGGCGTGACAAAAAGGAAGCTGAGCTTGGAATGCTCCCTGGCCGCGTCAGATCAAAATCAGCTGACCGTTTCGTTCCTGGGATTTCACTTGTTGTCAGCAAAGTTGAGCCATACCGGGCATGCTGGAAATGGAGCAAGGAAGGTCACAAGGCACTAAAATCATACATCTCCATTAAGCGTGGCTACCTTGATTCTTATGTGGATCTAGTATCAAGAATTTGTGTTGTCCTTGAGATTGAACAGCCCCATATTAAGTCTGCGCCCATGTGTACGGCTAAGCAGTATCTGCGACTTCAAAGAATGGGAATCGAGGGTCTGCCTGATCGCCGGCGCGCTGATAGAGCTTGCCCAACATCTGCCAAGTAACATGACTTGAGTAGCAGATCTCAACCTTCCCCCTTACTCTTCGCTCATCGTAATCAAATAAACCTAGGGCATTCATTTGCCCAGTGCTTGAAAAGTGAAGAGAGCAATTGAGATTCTTACATGTCATAACCTTGGGCTTTACAGCCATCATGAGTCCAATGGTCAGCCTAGCTGCATCCATCCAGGTGTTAACCTCCAACCATGCAGACGGAAGGTCTGTACCTGCTGAGATTTACGTTAGCGGCCCTCTAACTGAATCGGTAACCAGGAATGTAGTTAACGCTTTAGATCAGCACGAGATCACCAAAGGAACAATCTATCTAGACTCAGAGGGAGGCGATCTATCTGCATCTATCATGTTTGGTGAGTTCATCCGAAGGACCGGTTTCAATACAGCTATTGGCCGGCAAGGCCAAGCTTACGGTCAGCCCTCACCGGGGTCTTGTCAAAGCGCTTGCGTAATGTCTTTCGCAGCCGGCAAGTATCGTTTTGCAGATCCTCGCGCCTATATCGGTATCCACAGGTTCTATTCACATTCGGCAGGCCCTGAAGATCTAGCCTTAGGCCAGGCCGTTTCAGCAAATATTACCTCCTATCTGGTTAGGATGGGTGTGTCGCCTGTTCTGTTTGAACGAATGGTCAATGCTGGCGCCGGCATGCAGAAGCTATCCATCGCTGACGCAGAGTCATTAGGCCTTGTGAATAACGGTCAGCTCTCTCCGAAATGGGAGATACGCGGGAAAGATGGCCAGATCTACCTCTACGGTATGCGCGAGTCATGGATGGGGACAGGAGAAATAAACGTCAGCTGCTCCATAAACAGACCTATGACCTTCACCGCTTTTTATGGAGCAGAGGACAATACAA
>TARA_R110002124_G_scaffold2112_7_pt1 | contig 26958 bp, 24 predicted proteins | sample TARA_R110002124 | Tara Oceans TARA_R110002124 (sample SAMEA4397445) | marine metagenome | biome: Polar Biome; feature: [SRF] surface water layer (ENVO:00010504); material: water (ENVO:00002006), including particulate matter (ENVO:01000060) such as... | depth 5 m
CTATTAATATCTATTGATGTCTTAAAATTGGTTTTTGATATGGCATTGGGAATATCTTCTAAAGGATTTGTGGTTTCAATTATTTCTAAGACACGTTCGGCAGCGGCATTACCTCGTTTTACATTGTTATTGGCTTTGCTTAATGCTTTAATAGGTGTTAGAATATTATATGCTAGTCCCATAAAAGCTATAAAAGAAGACGCTAACAACGATTTATCAATCAAAACCATTCTACCTCCAAACCATAATAAGAAGGCAATGGTTACAATACCTAAAAATTCACTTAGTGGTGTTGCAATATTTTGACGATTCATCATTTTATTCGAAAAATTAAAAAAGCGTTTTGTAGAATCTGTAAACTTTGAATTAAATAAAGATTGAGCGTTGAAACCTTTAATGATTTTTAAACCATTAAGTGTTTCCTCTAAAATGGATAGAAAAATCCCTTGTTCTTTTTGAACATCAGCTGATTGCTGCCTTAGTCGTTTTGCAATAACAGAAATAATATATCCAGCAGTTGGAATAAAAACAAAAACAAAAAGTGTCAGTTTTACACTAATTGTGAGCATAATGGCAATTGAGAAGATTACACTTAGAGGCTCCCTTACAATAATTTCTAAAACAGATAAAAATGAATTTTGAACCTCATTAACATCACTGGCAATACGCGACATAATATCACCTTTTCTCTTTTCAGAAAAGAAACTAATTGGTAAGTTTACTGTTTTAGTATATAAGGTGTCTCTTAGATCTTTTAGAATGCCATTCCGTAGGAAGGTTCCAAAATATAAGGCCATATAGTTAAATATGTTTTTAAGTAGAAACACCACAATAACTAAAATAATAATAAAGGTCAAGGCCTTTAATTGATCATTTTCCGCAAATGTTTGTATACTGTAAGTTAACGAGTCTTTTAGATAACCGCCTATATTGTTTAAGCCATTTAAAACAGGTTTTTCAGTAATAACATCATGATTTTCACCAAAAAGAATATTAAGCATTGGCATGAGTACCACAAAAGAGAGTGCACCAAACAAGGCATACAGTATATTAAAGATAATATTTAAAATCGCATAGCGCTTATAAGGTAGTGCATATACGAGTATTTTTTTTAAGTAGTTCATGTATTGTGTTAGGCTAGTTTCATGTCTTTAATAATGGCATCTAATTTTTCTTCTAAATTCTTTTCAGTATCAAGAAAATCCGATGCTTTTTTCAGTGTGGTATTTACACTGATATAAAACTTAATTTTAGGTTCAGTACCACTAGGTCTTAATGCTATTTTACTGCCATCTTCTGTATAGTATATCAATACATTAGATTTAGGAATATCTATTGTGGTTTCTTGACGCGTTTGAAGATTTTTTGAAATTGATAATTGATAATCTTCAATTAGTATCACTTTAGAACCATTAAGTTCTTTTAAAGGATTTTTTCTGGCATCAATCATCATTTGATTAATTTTTTGTGCACCTTCAATTCCTTTTTTAGTTATAGAGACTAAACGTTCTTTAAAAAATCCATGTTCAACGTACAAATCTATTAATTCTTCATACATGGTTTTGCCTTTAACTTTAGCTTGAGCAGCAATTTCACAGGCCAAAAGTGTAGAGGTTACAGCATCTTTATCACGGACAAAATCACCAACCATAAAGCCAAAACTTTCTTCTCCGCCACCAATAAAATCCATAGTAGAGAAATCTTTTATCATTTTAGCAATCCATTTAAAACCTGTTAGGCCTATTTTGCATTCTACATTATAGGCATTTGCCAAAACAGACATCATAGGTGTAGAAACAATTGTAGAAGCTACAAATTGATTATTATTTATTTTGCCAGAAATTTCCCATTGTTTAAGTAGAAAGTTTGTCATTAAAACCATGGTTTGGTTGCCGTTGAGAATGACTAATTCATTTTCTAAATTACGGGCTACAACACCTAAGCGATCACAATCTGGATCTGTACCAATAACAATATCGCCATCAACTTTTTGGGCAAGTGCTATTGCCATTTTTAATGCTTCTGGTTCTTCAGGGTTTGGTGATACTACAGTTGGGAAATCGCCATTAGGTTCGCGTTGTTCTTCAACAATATTTACGTGAGTATATCCTGCTCGTTTTAAAGTTTCTGGAATGGCTGTAATCGATGTACCGTGTAATGATGTAAAGACAATGTTTAAGTTCTCTTTCGCTTCTTTTGAAGTTTCAAAACTTCCGTTTTTTATAGAATTATCAATGAATATATTGTCAACATCACTTCCTATATATTGAATTAAATCGTTGTTAGCGTTAAATTTAATTTCAGAATAGTCTAGTCGGTCTATTTCGGCAATAATTTCTCCATCTTGTGGTGGTACTAATTGTCCGCCATCTTGCCAATAGACTTTGTAGCCATTATATTCTGGTGGATTGTGTGAAGCAGTTAATACAATACCACAATGACAACCTAAATGTTTAAGAGCGAATGATAATTCTGGTGTTGGTCGTAAGTCTTCAAACAAATAAACCTTAATTCCGTTGGCAGAAAAAACGTCAGCAACAACCTTTCCGAAAATCTTACTATTGTGTCTGCAATCATAAGCAATTGCGACTTTTAAATCTTCATTCGGAAAAGATTTTTTTAAATAATTACTTATGCCTTGTGTGTTTTTACCTAAAGTATATTTATTAATTCGGTTGGTACCAAGTCCCATTACGCCTCTCATTCCACCAGTACCAAACTCTAAGTTTTTATAAAAACTTTCTTCTAAACCTTTAGGGTTTGATGCTATGAGGTGTTTTATTTGGTTTTGAGTGTCTTCATCAAAAGCTGGAGTTAACCACGCATTAACACGTTCTAAAATTTCAGGTTTAATATAAATCATTTGTAGAAGTTATGATGCAACAAAAGTAAACATTTAGAATGTTACTAATTGTAACAGTCTTTTAAATTAGTATCAATAATGAGGAATCAAAATTCTTCTTTGATATTATAACGTTGTTGCTGACGTTTAGAACGTAAAATAAGTTCTCCTAAAAAACCTGCAATAAAAAATTGCGAGCCAATAATCATTGTTGATAGAGCTAAGTAAAATTGCGGTCTCTCAGTAATTAATCTTCCTGTAGGATTGAAAAACAATTTATCTAAACCTAAATAAAATGCAAAACCAAGACCTATTATAAACATAATAACACCAAGTGATCCAAACAAATGCATTGGTCGTCTTCCAAAACGCGTAATAAACCAAATAGTAATTAGATCTAAGAAACCGTTTATAAAACGATTCATCCCAAATTTGGTTTTTCCATATTTACGTGCTTGGTGTTGTACTACTTTTTCACCAATATTTGTAAAGCCAGCATTTTTGGCTAAAACAGGAATATAGCGATGCATTTCTCCATAGACATCAATATGTTTTACAACAGTATTACTATAGGCTTTTAGTCCACAGTTAAAATCATTGAGTTTTACGCCAGAAGTCCGTCTTGCAGCCCAATTAAATAGTTTAGAAGGTAAATTCTTGGATATTACAGAATCGTAACGTTTCTTTTTCCAACCAGAAACTAAATCGTAACCTTCACTCATTATCATTTTATAGAGTTCTAGGATTTCTTCAGGATTGTCTTGCAAATCGGCATCCATAGTAATAATTACATCACCTTCTGCTTTTGCAAAACCAGCATGAAGTGCTTGAGATTTTCCGAAGTTTTTTAGAAACCGAATACCTTTTACATTAGAATTAGCCAAAGAAAGCTGTGTAATAACTTTCCATGAATTATCAGTACTACCATCGTCTATAAATAGAATTTCGTAAGAAAAAGAATTGGATTGCATCACTGATACAATCCAATTGTGTAATTCTTTTAAAGAGTCTTCTTCGTTAAGTAGTGGTATAACTACTGATATATTCATATTGTTGTTATCTATTTATAGACTTCAAAAATACAGAAATTATTTAAGGGTTTTAGTGATCACTTCTCATAATTAATCCTGCTATTAATGATACAATCAATCCAAAAATTAATGATCCTAAAATAGAAGACAAACTAAAGAAAGTTGAGTTCATAAAAATATTACTTATTCCCATTGCTTGGTCAACCTGTTCCTCGGTCATGTTTGGATTACTCTCCATCATTTGATTATAAGCAGTCTCTCTTTGCATTTCAATAAATTCAGGATATACAAACTCATAGTGAACATAAGAATATATTGCTGTTATTACACCTGCTATTACTGCAATTGCTAATCCAACTTTTATTGCTTGTCCGATTGATAACACATTGGCATTAGCATTTTTAAAAGCTTTAATACCATAAACAAAAATCAGAACACTTATTACTAAGCTTATTATAGATAAAGTCCAGTTTTTATCCATATTAGCAACATACATAATTATTAAGCCTGTAATACTAAGTAGAGCTGAATATAAACCATAAGTATATGCAATTGGTTTAATTGAAGGTGTTTTGTGTTCCATAATAAATTTAGTTTTATAGTTAATTGATTAGTAAGTATTCAAAGATAGATAAATGTTACAGAAATTATGAAAATAAAAAGTATTAAAAAGATTGTACATTTATAAAAAATACTTAAATTTGCACCTCGAAAAAATCGAATTTATTTAAAGCATTTAGTGATGAAAGCAGGAATACATCCAGAAAATTATAGATTAGTAGCGTTTAAAGATATGTCTAACGAAGATGTGTTTTTAACTAAATCTACAGCAGATACAAGTGAAACTATTGAAGTTGATGGTGTTGAATATCCATTAGTAAAATTGGAAATTTCTAGAACATCACACCCTTACTATACTGGTAAATCTAAATTAGTAGATACAGCAGGTCGTATTGACAAGTTCAAAAGCAAATACGCTAAGTTTAAGAAATAAGCATAGCTTACCTATAAACGTTAAAAGCCTTTCTGTCAACAGAAAGGCTTTTTTGTTTTATACAATTAAGCTACTTTTGATATTATTCTAAATTTAACATTCTCATGAATTATATATTATTTGATGGTCCATATCGTAATAACCTCTTACCATTTACATTTACAAGACCAGTTGCAGATATTAGAGTAGGGATTCTGACTATTCGTCAGAAATGGGAATCTTATTTAGAATATACTACAACAACCGTAACAGAAGATTATTTGGCAGATAAGTTTCCTATGGTGGAGATGGAAGAAAACATTATGATTAATGCATCATTCTTACCAAATATTGAAGTCAGTGAGTTTATAAAGAATTTAAAGCACAATCAGGCTTTGTTTAAAGGTGAAGATGTTATAGCCTTTTTTGCTAAGGAAGGAGAGGAAGTAAAAGACTTTTCGACGTTTGAAGCTGTTGAGTTTACAGGAGATATTTTAACAATTGAACATACTTGGGATATTTTTTCTAAGAATGGAGAGGCAATAATTGAAGACTTCAATTTAATAACAAAAGATAAGCAATCACAACCAATACCTACTTCGGTTAATACTATAAATTCTGAAAACATTTTTATAGAAAAAGGGGCAACATTAAATTTTGCGACATTAAATGCAAGTTTAGGGCCAATTTATATTGGCAGAGATGCAGAAGTTATGGAGGGTTCTATTGTTAGAGGTCCTTTTGCTTTGTGTAATAATTCAACTTTAAAATTAGCAAGTAAAATTTATGGTCCAACTACAATTGGGCCACATAGTAAAGTAGGAGGTGAGGTTAATAACTCTGTAATTTTTGGTTTTTCTAATAAAGGACACGATGGCTTTTTAGGAAATTCAGTCATAGGTGAATGGTGTAACCTTGGTGCAGATACTAATAATAGTAACCTCAAAAATAACTATGCTGAAGTTAGACTTTGGGACTATAAAACCGAAGGCTTTACTAAAACAGGATTGCAATTTTGTGGATTAATGATGGGAGACCATAGTAAATGTGGAATAAATACTATGTTTAATACTGGTACAGTAGTTGGTGTAAGTGCTAATATCTTTGGAAGTGGTTTTCCTAGAAACTTTGTTCCAAGTTTTTCTTGGGGAGGAAACAAAGGATTTGTAACGTATAAAACCAATAAAGCATTCGAAGTTGCTGAGGTTGTAATGGCAAGACGCAAAGAAGAATTCACTGAAAAAGACAAAGCTATTTTAGTGCATACATTTGAAGAAACAAAACAGTATAGAAGAGAATAGAGTTATGTTTAAAACCAAGTTAACACTACTTTTTGTATTCATCTTAACTTATGGATTTTCTCAAAACAAAGTTGTTGAGATAAAAAAACTTGAGATTAATACAAAACTCGATCACTTTGCTGCTCGTGTTGTAGGTGATAAAGTTTATTTTAGCCATAACCTAACTTCTAAAAGAGGTCGTGCACTTAGAGATAAGTACGATGGTTTTATTTATACCATGTACGAAGCTTTAGTAAATGATGATGGTGAAATAAAAGATGCAAAGCCAATTGTTAAAACTGAATTAGGCCGTTTTAACATGTCTGCGGCTACTTTTTCTAAAGATGGAAAGTACATGTATTTTACAACGAATAATATTGATAAAGGAAGCAACAAATTAAAAGGAATAGAAACCTATAATCTTCAAATTAAACGAGCTGAATATATTGAAGGTAAAGGATGGACTAATTTTATGTCATTACCATTCTGTGATCCAGATCATAATTTTGCGCATCCTGCATTGAGCCCAGATGGTTCAACACTTTATTTTATTGCAGATGTAAGAGGAACAAAAGGGAAATCAGATTTATATAAAGTTTCTGTTTCTAACCATAAAACCTACGGTGAAATCACGAAGTTAAATGAAACTATAAATTCATCTCGTACTGAGATTTTTCCATTTGTTAGTGCAGATAATAAACTTTATTTTACTTCAGATAGACGAGGAGGAAAAGGTGGTTTAGATATTTATAGCTACGATTTAAAATCTACAGATTCAGAACAAATACCAGTATCGTTAGAGCAACCTATTAATAGTAGAGGAGATGATTTTTCATTTTTCTTAAATGATGATTTAACCACAGGTTATTTATCGTCTAGACGCTTAAAAGGTGAAGGTGGTGATGATCTGTATTACTTTTCTAAGTTCTAATTTTTATAAACCGATTTTAGTTCTAATAGGTTAGTGGCATTAATGCCTAGACCATTCACAGTTTTTCTTGTAAACCGAACGACTTCATCGTAGAATAGAGGAACAATAGGTGCTGAAGCCATTACAAGAGAATCCATTTTGGTATAAAGTTGAGCGCGTAAATTTGGATTGGTTTCTAAATATGCTGCATCATACATATTATCGAATTCTTCACTTCTAAAATGCGTATAATTTGGGCCATTTGGTGCAAAATTCTTACTATAGTATAGCGATAAATAATTTTCTGCATCAGGATAATCAGCAACCCAACTGGCTCTAAAAAAATCGAGTTGACCATTGGCTTTGGCATCTTTTAAACTCGATGGAGGTATGACATCTACATTGACATTTAATCCTGTCTTTTGTAGTTCGCGTTGAATAAATTCACAAAAGCTAAGGTAGTTGCTAGTGGTCGTTAGGGTAACTTCCGGATTCTCATTTCCAGTTTCAGATTTAAACTCAGATACAAGTTGTTTTGCTAGTTCTGGTTGATAAGAAAAGCCAATAGAATCATCAAAACCAGGCAAGCCTTTGGGTATAAATCCACCATTTGCAGGTATGCCAATACCATTTCGTAAATAGGTCATCATTTTACTCCTGTCAAAACCAATATTTATAGCTTTTCTAATTTTTATAGCTTGAATTTCATTAACATTAGTTTCCATAAAAAACGCTAAGTATTCGGTGTTTAAATATGGTCCACGTATCATATTTACATCCTCTAAATAAAGCTGACGTAATTTCCCGTCAGAAGTTAAAATTTCATCTTTATAAGAACCATCTAAGCCAGATATAAAATCAATATTCCCTTGCGCAAATTGAAGAAATTCACTTTGTTTATCTGGTAAGAAGGTTACAGAAACGGCTTCGAGATATGGTAATGAGTTACCATCTTTATCAGTTTCAAAATAGTTGTTATGCCTTCTAAAAACCAGTTTTATATTTTCTTCCCAGCGTTTAAATTTAAAAGGACCTGTACCAATTGGATGTGATCTAAAATCATTACCATAGTATTCAACAATTTCTTTAGGTACAACAGAACAATATTTCATTGTTAACAAACCCAAGAAAGCAGGAAATGGTTGCTTTAATTTAATTTGAAATGTATATTCATTTAAAGCTTTAAAGCTTTCAACTTTGTTTAAAACCCAACTACCTGGTGAAGCGATTGATTTATCTTTCAATCTATTAAAACTATATTCAAAATCTGAAGATTTTACTGTTCTGGTAGAATCGTTTCCGAATAATTTATCCTTATGAAAAAACACCTCTTTTCTAAGATTGAACGTATAAGTAGTTGCGCTATCACTAACTGTCCAGTTTTTAGCAATACAAGGTTTTACATTTAGTTTGTCATCCATTTGCACCAAACCATTAAACAACTGGTGTGTAGCCCAAATGTCTGCCAAGTCTTTAGAAAATGCAGGATCTAATGAGCCAATATTTTTGTGTTCGTTATATCTAAAAACGAGATGGTCTTTATTAGAGTTCTCTTTAGAAGCACAAGACAATCCGATAAAAATTAATAAATAACTTAGTAGCTTCTTAGATGAGAATTTAATGAGTTTTAGCATATAACTAATATGTTGTAAATTTGCAGCCACAAAATTATAAGAGACTTTAGCTTTTAAATATTAGAGGTAAAGGTAATTTTAAAAAGATCCTGAAACAAGTTAGGGATGACAAAACATGGAGAACAAAAAAGTCGCATTTTACACATTAGGTTGTAAACTCAACTATTCTGAAACATCTACGATTGCAAGAAGTTTTAAGGATGAAGGTTTTGATCGTGTAGATTTTAAAGAGCATGCAGATATTTATGTAATTAATACTTGTTCTGTTACTGAGAATGCAGACAAGCGCTTTAAAACCATTGTAAAGCAAGCTCAAAAGGTTAATTCTGAGGCTTTTGTTGTTGCAATTGGTTGTTACGCTCAATTAAAACCAGAAGAACTTGCAGATGTTAATGGAGTAGATTTAGTTTTGGGTGCTACAGAAAAATTCAAAATAACAGATTACCTAAATGACTTAACTAAAAATGACTTCGGAGAAGTACATAGCTGCGAAATTAAAGATGCAGATTTCTATGTAGGTAGTTATTCTATAGGAGATAGAACCAGAGCGTTTTTAAAAGTACAAGATGGTTGCGATTATAAATGTACCTATTGTACAATTCCGCTTGCTAGAGGTATTTCTCGAAGTGATACCATGGATAATGTGATAAAGAATGCAAAAGAAATTTCTGCACAGAATATTAAGGAAATTGTATTAACCGGTGTTAATATTGGTGATTATGGTAAAGGGGAATTTGGTAACAAAAAACACGAGCATACCTTTTTAGACTTAGTTACAGAACTTGATAAGGTTGAAGGTATTGAACGTTTAAGAATCTCTTCAATAGAACCGAATTTATTGAAGAATGAAACTATCGATTTGGTTTCAAGATCTAGAACTTTTGTGCCTCATTTTCATGTACCATTACAGAGTGGAAGCAATGAGGTCTTAAAAAATATGAAACGACGTTATATGCGAGAGTTGTATGTAGATCGTGTTTCAAAAATAAAAGAGGTAATGCCACATGCTTGTATTGGTGTGGATGTTATTGTTGGTTTTCCGGGAGAAACAGATGAACATTTTCTGGAGACTTATAACTTCTTAAATTCGCTAGATATATCATATTTACACGTATTCGCCTACTCTGAGCGTGATAATACGGAGGCAACTGCAATGGAAGGAGTAGTGCCAAATAATGTAAGAGCCAAGCGTAGTAAAATGTTGAGAGGTTTATCTGCTAAATTGCGACGAGCATTTTATGAAAACCAATTAAATACCAAACGTACTGTATTGTTTGAAGGTGAAAATAAGGAAGGTTATATTCACGGGTTTACAGAAAACTACGTTAAAGTAAAATCACCATGGAATCCTGAATTAGTGAATACACTTCATAAAGTCATTTTGACTGAAATTGATGAAGATGGTATGGTAAGGTTTGATTTTCTTAAGAAATCTAAACTAAAAGAAATTGTATAATCTATTTCTTACACTATCTTTGTTTCTCAATCAATTAAATTAATTCAAATCATGAGAAAACTTTTTTTAAACTTATTAGCCTTTACATTTTTAATAGTTGCAACCTCTTGTTCTAGCGATAATAATGACAATCCAACACAAGTCGACGGCACATGGAAACTTACTGCATGGAATGTTGGTGAATCATATGACTTAAATAATGATGGAACAGCGAGTTCTAATTTATTAGATGAAATGGATTGTTACAATAATGAAACCATAGTTTTTGCAAATAATACAGCGACATACATGTCAACATCTTATGCTGATATATATTTTGAGGCTACAGTTGGTGGATCTACAGAAGGAACTTATACCATTGAATGTGAGCAAGAAATTGAAAACTCACCTGCTGCTTATACTGTAAGCGGAAATACAGTGACTATAACTGAAACTTATGAGGAAGATGGTCAAGTTTATGAGGAGGTTATAGTTGCCACTTTAAATGGTAATACCCTATCATTTGTAATACCAGATGGTTATTATGTTGAAGATGATGAGTTCGAAGTTTTAGTAGAGCAAGATTTAACCTTAGTTTTTACCAAGCTATAAATTTAAGTGTAAGACAATAAAAAACCCGAAATTTTTTAAGTTTCGGGTTTTTTATTTAGAAGTCTTTCAACCTATATACGAATGCCAACTGGTAGCATGCGCTTATATTTTCTGTTTCTTCTTACAAATTTTGCGATTTCAGGGCTTGTAGGTACTACACTAATATTACGTTCTTTAATATTGGTAAATACTAAATCAATAAACTCTAATTCAAACTCGTCCGTCCTTATAGCATCTGGAATAATCATTTTGGTTAAGAATATCTTTCGTTCTTGTAAAGAATATTCTATAATAGCCATCTCATTTTCAACCTTTAATTCAAATTGACGTAAAAAATCATTGTCAATCAATTGAGCAGTTTCTGTCATAATTTCTTTATTTAAAAATTAACGGTTGGCGTGTAGATACTATATTTTATATAGTTTTGCAGTGCAAAGGTACAAAAAATAGAATGAATTCCTAAGTTTAGATTGTTAAACCCTTATAAAGTAAGGAATTAAAGTACTATCTTTTATGTTAGAATAATTCTGATTTTAATAAATGCAATGAAATAGATGAACCCAAATTTTACACACATATATTTAATGCCTGGTATGGCTGCAAATCCTACCATCTTTGAACATATTAAGTTGCCAGAATCTCATTATAAAATCCATTGGCTAGAATGGCAAATACCTAGTAAAAATGAAACTTTGTCGGAGTATGCGCAACGAATGTGCAAATTCATTGAGTATGACGATATAGTACTATTAGGTGTTTCTTTTGGAGGTATTTTAGTGCAAGAAATGAGCAAGTTTCTAAAGCTTAAAAAGCTTTTTGTTGTTTCTAGCGTAAAATCGCATCACGAATTGCCTAAACGTTTAAAACTACTTAAAGTAACTAAAGCCTATAAAATTCTACCGACACAATTAGTTAGTAATATAGATTTATTGGCTAAGTATGCTTTTGGTGAAACCATTAAGAAGCGTGTAGATTTGTATAAAAAGTACCTCTCAATGAATGATAAAACTTATTTAGATTGGGCTATTAAGCAAATCGTTTGTTGGGATCAAGAAGAACCACACCCAGATGCTATATATATTAATGGAGATAAGGATATTATCTTTCCGTATTCATCTAAAGGAGATTGTATTGTTCTGAAGGGAGGAACACACATAATGATTATTAATAAATACAAATGGTTCAATGAAAATTTACCAAAACTTATAGAGTCCTGAATTTGAAAGAGTTAAATAGTTTACTTACATTTAAAAAAAATATGAATGCCATGCAAATCTTTAAAAATATTTTAGCAGCTATAGGAATAGTTTTTATATCAGGTCTTTTTATCTTCTCAATGCAAAAAGCACCATCTGATGTTACCATTAGTAAAGAACAACCTATTATAAATGATTATAATGTTTATGCTTTAGAAATGCCAGAGGATTTAAACTTTGCAAACGAAGCTGTTCCAATTGAAAACCCAGACATCTACGAGCGTATGGATAGAGAGCTTTTGGTGAATACATATTGGCAATCTAATGGCTTATTAATGTTTAAGCGCGCTAAAAAGTATTTTCCAATTATTGAGCCTATTTTAAAAAAGAATGGTATTCCGGATGATTTTAAATACTTAGCTGTTATAGAAAGTGGATTAACAAATGCAAAATCACCAGCAGGAGCAAGTGGTGTTTGGCAAATTATGAAAGCTACAGGCAGAGAAAATGGATTAGAAGTTAATGCTAATGTGGATGAACGCTATAATTTGGAAAAAGCAACCGAGGTGGCTTGTGATTATTTAAAAAAGGCTAAAAATGAATTAGGCTCGTGGACACTTGCTGCAGCGGCATATAATGCTGGTAATGCTGGAGTTTCGAGACGATTAAAAGAGCAGAGGGTTGGTGATTATTACGATTTGTTATTGAGTGAGGAAACAGGTAGATATGTATTTAGAATTGTGGCATTGAAAGAAATTTTATCACATCCAGATAAATATGGCTTTAACTTTAATAAGAGCGATTTATACAAATCTGTGCCAACCTATAAGATAGAAGTGGACTCGGCAGTAACCAATTTTTCTCAGTTTGCAAATCGTTTAGGGATTAACTATAAGATATTAAAATTGCACAACCCTTGGTTAAGAGAGAAGCATTTAAATAATAAATCTAGAAAATTATATACAATAGAAATTCCTAAAGAGGGTTACTATAAATAGTTCTAGATGATTCATAAATAAAAAGACCTAAACAAATTTTAATGTTTAAGTCTTTTTTTTAGTTCTAAAACATGATACTTTATCGTTTGCTTCTGCGATTTTGTCTAGAAGAAGTTGGCTGACCATATTGCTGTTTTGGTATAGCCGCTTTCTTCATTTGTTGTTTCATCATTTTAATCTGGTCTGCAAGCATATCTCGTTTGTCTAGCTTTTGTGCTTCAGCTAATAATTTCTGAGCTTCCGGCTTACGACGCTTAGAAAATGCAATTCCAGCTAAATTCAATTTTGCCATAGCTAAATCATGGTCCATAGACAAGCCAAGCTCAATAGCTTTTTTAAAGTATTTCTCAGCTTCATTCATGTTGGTTTGGGAAACCATAATACCATTTAAATAATTTAAGTACCCTTGCTGTTTTTTTACTAAAGCACCTTTAGGATTTTTAATCTTATCTAACCATTTTTTAGCACCTGTAAAATCTTGTTTCCTTAATTTTAGAAAGGCTAACAAAATCATCTCGTTTTTAAAGTACAAGAAAATAAATATGGTAGAAAGTAAGATGTACATTATTCCATTACCTATTTCTCCTTCAGTGAATTGATATACTGCGTAAGCAATAATTAAGGCAACAATGGCTAATTTTATATTTTTATTGAACATGTTTATGAGTATTTTTGAAGTGTGCAAAGGTAATAAAAACAAAGAATTTAATTTCATTTTTTGTTTTAAAACAAAGAGTTTATTGGCAGAAAATTAAATTAGGTATATTTCTATATAAATAATTTTATTTACCTGCTTGCTAAAGTGAAAACTTGTTGTATATTTGCACGCAGTTTTGAGATAGCTCTTAACTATTAAAAAGATTATTCAGATTTTAAATATATAGACAATGCCAAAAAGAACGTTTCAACCGTCGAAAAGAAAGAGAAGAAATAAGCACGGTTTCAGAGAAAGAATGGCTTCTGTTAACGGAAGAAAGGTTTTAGCACGTAGAAGAGCTAAAGGAAGAAAGAAGTTGTCTGTATCTACAGAATCAAGACATAAAAAATAATGATTAACAATTGTTAATATTTTAAAGGCGTTACTTAGGTGTAACGCCTTTTTTTGAACCCTATTGATAACTATTTTTGCAACGCTAAATAACTTTCAAAATTTACTTAGCATAATACTAAACAGAAATTCTCATGCCAAAAAACAAAAACATCAAATCTATTTTGCTTATCGGTTCTGGTCCAATTATTATAGGTCAAGCCTGTGAATTTGACTATTCAGGTTCTCAGGCTTTACGTTCATTAAGAGAAGACGGAATAGAAACGATTCTTATTAACTCTAATCCTGCGACTATAATGACAGATCCAACGATGGCGGATCATGTTTACTTATTGCCATTAACTACAAAATCTATAATTAAGATTTTAAAAGAGCATCCACAAATAGATGCTGTTTTACCAACAATGGGAGGACAAACTGCTTTAAATCTTTGTATAGAGGCAGATGAAAAAGGAATTTGGGAAGATTTTAAAGTCGATATTATTGGTGTAGATATTGATGCGATTAATATTACAGAAGATAGAGAACAATTTAGAGAGTTAATGTTAAAGATTGGTGTAGGCATGGCACCACAAGCGACTGCGAATTCTTTTCTAAAAGGAAAAGAAATTGCACAAGAATTTGGTTTTCCTTTAGTAATTAGAGCATCATTTACTTTAGGTGGTGATGGAGCTGCGATTGTACATAAAGAAGAAGATTTTGATGAAATGTTGACCAGAGGTTTAGAGGTTTCGCCAATACATGAAGTAATGATTGATAAGGCTTTAATTGGCTGGAAAGAGTATGAGTTAGAATTACTAAGAGATAGAAACGACAATGTTGTTATAATATGTACTATAGAGAATATGGATCCGATGGGAATTCATACAGGTGATTCTATAACATTGGCTCCTGCAATGACTTTATCAGATAAGACATTTCAGAAAATGCGAGATATGGCAATTAACATGATGCGAAGTATTGGAGATTTTGCAGGAGGTTGTAATGTGCAATTTGCTGTGAGTCCAGATAATGCAGAAGATATTATTGCCATTGAAATTAATCCACGTGTTTCACGCTCGTCTGCATTGGCAAGTAAAGCTACTGGTTATCCTATTGCTAAAATAGCATCAAAGTTGGCTATTGGTTATACTTTAGATGAATTAGATAATCAAATAACTAAGTCAACATCAGCATTATTTGAACCAACCTTAGATTACGTTGTGGTTAAAATACCACGATGGAATTTTGATAAATTTGAAGGTTCAGATAGAACTTTAGGGCTTCAAATGAAATCTGTAGGAGAAGTGATGTCTATTGGTCGTTCTTTCCAAGAGGCGCTTCACAAAGCCACACAATCTTTAGAAATAAAGCGCAACGGTTTAGGAGCAGATGGAAAAGGCTATAAAGACTATGATACTATAATTGAGAAATTAACGTATGCAAGTTGGGATCGTGTATTCGTTATTTACGATGCAATTGCTATAGGAATTCCTTTAAGTCGTATTCATGAAATCACTAAAATTGATATGTGGTTCTTAAAGCAATATGAAGAATTATTTCAACTCCAAAAAGAAATATCTACATACAAAATTGAAACTATAAAACGTGAGTTATTACTTGAAGCCAAACAAAAAGGTTATGGAGATAGGCAGATAGCACACATGCTAGGTTGTTTAGAGAGTGAAGTGTATAATAAACGAAGTGAGCTTAATATAAATAGAGTATTTAAATTAGTAGATACTTGTGCTGCCGAATTTAAAGCACAGACACCTTATTACTATTCAACCTTCGAGAGTGAAGTTGAAACAGCGGATGGACAAGTATCTGTTCATAACGAAAGTGTGGTAACCGATAAAAAGAAAATTATAGTCTTAGGATCTGGTCCAAACAGGATAGGACAGGGTATTGAATTTGATTATTGTTGTGTGCATGGTGTATTAGCAGCAGCAGAGTGTGGTTATGAAACTATAATGATTAACTGTAATCCAGAAACTGTATCTACAGATTTTGATATTGCAGATAAACTTTATTTCGAACCTATTTTCTGGGAGCATATCTATGATATTATTCAGCATGAAAAGCCTGAAGGTGTTATTGTTCAGTTAGGTGGACAAACTGCATTAAAACTTGCAGAAAAACTAGAGCGTTATGGTGTAAAGATTATGGGAACTAGTTTTCAGTCCTTAGATTTGGCTGAAGACAGAGGAAGCTTTTCAAATATATTGAAAGAGCACAATATTCCTTATCCAGAATTTGATGTCGCAGAAACTGCAGATGAGGCTTTGGCTATAGCAGATGTTTTAGACTTTCCAATATTAGTAAGACCATCTTATGTTCTTGGTGGACAAGGGATGAAAATTGTGATTAATAAACAAGAATTAGAATCCCATGTTATTGATTTATTAAAATCTATTCCTGGAAATAAATTATTACTAGACCACTATTTAGATGGTGCTATTGAAGCAGAAGCAGATGCGATATGTGATGCAGAAGGTAATATTTATATTATTGGTATTATGGAGCATATAGAGCCTTGTGGTATTCACTCTGGTGATAGTAATGCTACCTTGCCACCTTTTAATTTAGGTGAATATGTGATGCAGCAGATAAAAGACCACACTAAAACAATAGCTTTAGCATTAAATACGGTTGGTCTTATAAATATTCAATTCGCCATAAAAGAAGATATCGTATATATCATAGAAGCAAACCCTAGAGCATCTCGTACAGTACCTTTTATTTCTAAAGCCCACAAGGAGCCGTATGTAAATTTTGCAACTAAAGTAATGTTAGGAGAGAAAAAGGTGACGGATTTCAACTTTAACCCTCAGTTAAAAGGTTATGCTATTAAACAACCTGTTTTCTCTTTCAATAAGTTCCCGAATGTGAATAAGCAATTGGGACCAGAAATGAAGAGTACTGGTGAAAGTATCTTATTTATTGATAGCTTAAAAGATGATCAATTCTATGATTTGTACTCGAGACGTAAAATGTATTTAAGTAAGTAATCTCATACTTTTCGATAAAGAGTAGATTGTTTTTACTAATAATTAGTAACTTAGCTAAGAATAATATTGTTATATGAAAAGATTTTTACTTTTATTAATTACATTTTTTACTGTTGGCATAGCTTATTCTCAAGTTGTACTCAATCAAGTTGATAATTTCGAAGATGGTACAACTCAGAATTGGGGAGAGTCTGGCGTCTCAGCTGCTCCAGTAGAAAATGTTGCTACTGATGGTCCAGATGGTGTCGATGATAATTATCTAAGAGATTATACTACAGGAATATCTGGTGGTTCTGGCTCGAGACTTATTATTAGAAATATAGGGAATCAATGGTCAGGTAATTTTACAATAGCAGGTGTTGAGTCTGTTTCTTTGGATGTAAGAGCATTAAATCGCGATGTAAATGTACGTATATCAATAACAGGACCTGGAGGCAAATTTTCTTCATCCGCAAATATTCTAGTTACTGCCGGAAATGGATGGAATCAAATAACCATTCCTATTTCTGCAGCTGATATGTCTTCTGTTTCTGATGGAAATGATGGTGGTCCTGCTGGCACTGATATTGCTGCTACGCTTGCTGCTGTATCAGAATTTAGAATTTTGAGTAGTTCAAGCCCTTCATGGAGAGGTGAAATCACTGATGCTGAGTTGCATATGGATAATATTACTGCCTTAGCGTCCTTAAGTACACCTGAATTTGAAAATCAAAATAATGAATTTATTATTTCACCAAATCCTGCAAAAAACAAGCTTAATATACAAATACCAAGTGCAGCTAGTGTTATAAAATTAGAAGTATTCGATGTATTAGGAAAGCGTGTTTACAATGGTTTAGTCACGCAATTAGAATCTTCTGTTAATGTGTCTAATTGGAAAAGTGGTGTTTATTTGGTTAGAGTATCTAATAATAAAATTACGCAGACTAAGCGATTTATTAAACAATGATTTAGTAGTTTGTAAAAAATATAAAAGCCGTTTCTGAAAAGAAATGGCTTTTATATTTAAAATCTATTTTCATACGATTGTCCTTTAGTTGTTCATCAACATTTTTATAAATACTATTTAAGCTTACCTTTTTCTTAGCTTCGCTTTCGCGTCGTATAATAGATTTTATAAAGCGCTTAATATCCATTTTAGTTGATAATATTAAACTAGGGACAGTTACTGTTTTTCTTGATTCTTCAATAGCAACCATAGAAAAGTATGATGAATTAGAATGCTTCTTTTTACATGGTCTTATGTTTTCGAATTCTACACGCATACCTGCAGCCATTGGTGATTTACCAACATAATTAATAGAAGCTTTCATGGTAACCAACTCACCAACCTCAATGGAATTTAAGAGGTTAACCTTATTAACAGAAGCCGTGACTCAATAGATTCGAGAATGTTTTGTGGTACAAGCAAACGCTATTTAATCCATTAAACCGAAGATGTAGCCTCCATAAATTTCACCAGTGAAATTGGTGTTAGATGGCAACATTAATTCGGAAATCTCAATTTTAGAGTTTTCAGTTGTTTTATACATAAGGTTTAAGATTTATGTAAATTAAACTTACCACTATAGCTATTCCGAAACTGAGAAAGGTTCCAATGAGAATATATTCCGTGAGTTTACGCTCCTTAGTTGCGGTTAAATCGCCAAATCTAAAAACAGACTTAGCCGTAATTAAAAACCCTACAGCTTCCCAATGACCAACAACTATAAAAATAAAGACTAATAGGCGTTCTAAAACACCGATATATTTCCCTGCATCTTTAAGAGATTCGTTGTCTTTGGTGAGTTTTGAGATGTTCCATTTAGAAAAAATAGTTTTCATTAAAATGGATGTAGGCTTAGTTAAAAATGCAATACATATAATTAATAAAAGATCTAGATTTAGAGTAAATTCAAAGTCACTTTTAGCGAATATTGGTACTAATATTGCTATAGTACTAACATGCAATAACTGATCTATAAAAAAGAAAAGTCGTCTTGTCTTTTTCTTCTGTAGAGTTAGTTTTAGACCATCTATAATGAGATGTAAAAGACCAATACTAAAAATCAGCACTGTATAAGATAAATCCCAAACAATCAAAAACATTAAAGCAATATGAACAGCGACATGTATATATAGCCAAACCGATTTTAGTTTCCTTTTTTCTTTATCCTTAACCCAATTTACTGGTTGCAAAAAGAAGTCGCCTATGAGATGAGCGAGAATAAGTTTTAATAATATTAAAATCATAGTTGGGCTATTTTTTGTCTATATATACTGTCAAGATCTTGAATCTCATCTAAATAAGCCCTTTTCTGGCGCTTACTCACAGCATCTTGGCTTATGTTAACTAGCTTAGCTAGTTCTGTCTGTATCATTCTAGGATGTTCTAAACTCAGTTTAACGATCTCCGCAGAGTTAGTAGTCCAATTATCCATTGCTATAAGTGCTAGTCTAAAATAAAGATTAATTTCTTTATTAAGCTTTTCGCTACTTGTTTTTAATTTGAGATTCTGTTTTTCTTTTTTAAGCGTTTCAAATGTTTCTCCCGAATATATAAAGGCTTCTCCATTTGATTCACTTACAGAATTACCTTGATAATTTTTTGTACCTATACCAATTGACATACGTACATCTAAACCTTTTATAGATTTTAAAAAGGCTTTAATATATACAGCTGTTCTAAAACTATCTTCTATTTTGCTGCATTCTAACTGAAAGCTATCACCTCTGTAAATATCATAGAAGGATGCATCACTAGATAATTTTGATAATGCAGATTTTAGGGGAATAAGCCATAATTCTTCGCTTATAGCTTTACGCGATTTTATGATATCACCTGTAATGATACTTGTCATAATATTTGTATTTAAAACAAATATATGCCTTTTTTGTGGAATAATTTAATATATTCCTTTTTTACTGCATAATTAAAATTATTCCATTTTTATGGAATATTTTACAAGTTATCTTCGGTTGCTCGCTTAATAATACTTTCAGGAAGTGATTTATTGGCTTTAGCACCCATTTTTTTAATTCTCTCTACACGAGAAATTAGGTTGCCTTTACCTTCAACGAGTTTATTCATAGCAGAAGAATAATCTGTTTTGGCAGCATCTATCTTTTTACCAACACCTGTTAAATCGGTAACTAGACCTTCAAATTTATCATATAAAGCACCAGCTTGTTTCGCAATTTCTATTGCGTTTTGCTGTTGCTTTTCATTGTTCCACATAGAATCAATTGTACGTAATGTCGCTAAAAGGGTAGAAGGTGTAACGATGACTATATTTTGCTCAAAAGCTTTATTGTACAAACTATTATCTTCATTAATAGCAACTGCAAATGCAGGCTCAATAGGAATAAACATCAACACAAAATCTGGTGATTCTATATCATATAAATCTTGGTAATTCTTTGCAGATAACTGATCCACGTGCTTTTTTATAGAATTAACATGCGCTTTAAGATTTATTGCTCTTACTTCATCATCAGAGTTAACCATACGCTCATAATCCGTTAAAGACACCTTAGAGTCAATAATCATTTTTTTAGAACCTGGAAGATGCAATACCACATCTGGCATTACACGAGAACCATCTTCGAGCTGAAAACTTTGCTGCACAAAATACTCTCTATCTTTTTCTAAACCAGATTTTTCTAAGACACGTTCTAATACCAATTCTCCCCAATTTCCTTGAGTTTTACTATCGCCTTTTAAGGCTTTAGTTAAATTAGTTGCCTCTATAGCCATTTGTTGGTTGAGGTCTTTTAGGCCTAATAATTGTTCTTTTAAAGCAGAATGCATACTAATACTTTCCTTTTGAGTATCATCTACTTTTTTTTCAAAGAGTTGAATTTTTTCTTGTAACGGATTTAAGATCTGTTTGATGTTTTCTTTATTCTGAAGCGTAAACTTCTCAGATTTTTCGTCTAATATTTTTGTAGCTAATAACTCAAAATCTTTTCGCAATTGTTCCTGTCGTTCTTCTAATTCTTCATCACGTTTTAGATTTTGTTGTTGAAGATTTTCAAACTCCGTATTACGTCTAGACAATTCTGTGTTTAAAAAGTCTTTTTTTTGGCGAATTTCTTCTCGCTCAGTTTTAATCTTTTCAATATTTTGTTTCAGTTCCCCAATAGTATTACTGAGTTGAAGTTGTCGTTCTTCGAGCGTGCTTTTATCACCTTTGCTTTTTAGTTGTGCGAATTTAAGCCCAATAAAAGTGCCAATACCTGCTGAAACTAAAATGGCTATAAATAATATGAGAGTGTCGTTCATGAAAAGAAATGAAATTTAATCAAAGATAGGGATTTTGTCATTTATACAGAGGTGAAGAATCTACTTAAAAGTAGATTCTTCAGACATTATACTTTTATGAATGATTTTTTTTTAATTCTTAAAGTGGTATTGACAAAAATTAAAATTTTGATAAGATTTAAAAATTGATAGCTTGTTTTAAGGTCTAGATTCTAAAATTAAATTCAAACTCTATGCCAATGCCTATTACATCAACATCGTTACTCCATTAGCTACAGCTCCCATTTCGGTAACTACTTTGTCTGGTAAGTCGTTTAATTCCATTCCTTATTTTTATGATTAGATTGTAAATTTCTTTTTTTGCTATTAAACAGAAATAATAGTGTAAAACACTATTTGTAGATGCGATTTTTGTACCTAACTGGTAGTTAGTTGTGAATAGGTGAAATTAAATAAGAAGAGAGAAAGCCGTTATATTATTATTTAATCCTAAAATTTCCAATAGTTTTATCAAATACAATTAAATCTTCTGGAAAGAGTGTATCAAAAACACCTTTCGAGATTAAATTACAAGGTTGATCACAATACAATTCGTTTGCTTTCATAACAATCATAGTATCGCATAACTGAATAGCCAAATCAATTTCATGAGAAGAAAATAAAATTGTTTTACCAGTTTTCTCAGTCAATTTTTTAAGCAATTTTAATATGTATGCTTTATGATACATATCGAGATGTGTCGTTGGTTCGTCTAAAACTATAACATCTGTATCTTGAGCAAGAGCACGAGCAATCATTACTTTTTGTAACTGACCATCACTTAGCTCATAACATCTTCTGTCTTTTAAATCAGTAATGTTTACTTGAGCCAACGATTCTCTTACAATAGTATTATCTTTATCTGTAAGATTACCAATCCAATTGGTATAAGGGTGTCTTCCTAAAGCGACCAACTCATAAACAGATAGATTTTTTGATGTTAAAGGTTCGGTTAATACAATACTGAGCTGTTTAGCTAAATCTTGAGTAGAAGTTGTATTGATGTTTTTATTGTTAAGTGAAATTGAACCAGATAAAGCTGGTTGTACTTTAATTAATGTTCGTAATAGTGTCGATTTACCAATTCCATTAGCACCAACTAAACCAATTAATTGCCCTTTCTTAAGTTTAAAATTGATATCAGATGCAATTACAGTTTCAGCTTTCTTGGTCTTGTAACCTATTGAAAGTTGTTCTGCTTTTAGGATGATATGTGATGTTTCTTTCTTCATCTAAAACATCATTTTACGTTGTTTGACTAATAACCATATTACAACTGGTGCACCAACTAGAGCTGTTATAGCATTAATGGGTAAAGTATAATCGCTAGTAGGTAATTGCGATATTATGTCGCAAATTAGCATTACTATGGCGCCAAATAAAAATACGGCTGGTAGTAATACTTTATGATTTGAAGTTTTGAAAATCTGACGCGTTAAATGCGGAATAGCCAAACCAATAAACGCAATTGGTCCAGCAAAAGCTGTAATTGTACCTGCAATTAAACTTGTGGCAAGTATGATAATGAGTCGACTTTGTTTCAGGTTTAAACCTAAACTTTTGGCATAATTATCTCCTAGCAAAAGACTATTTAAACCTTTAATGGAAGCTATACTTAAAATAAGTCCAAAAGCATAAATTCCGAAGAAAATCAGAAGTTCACTCCAAGATAGATTACTTAAACTACCAAAGCCCCAAAAAATGTATTGTTGTAATTGTTCTGCTGAGCTAAAGTAGGAGAGGACACTAACCACAGCAGCTGTAATGCTGCCAAACATTAAACCTATAATGAGTATAGCCATTGTGTCTCTTACTTTACTCGATACAGCTAATACCGCAAGTAATACCAAGAAACTTCCTAAACTAGCGGCAATTACAATACTCCATTTAGATATTAGAGCTGTAGCAAACAATCCGCCAAATAATCCTGAACCTAATATTACTAATGCCACACCTAAGCTAGCACCAGAACTAATTCCTAGAACAAAAGGACCAGCTAATGGGTTTCTAAACAAGGTTTGCATTAATAAACCAGAAATTCCTAAACCAGAGCCTACCAAAATAGCTGTAATAGCTTTGGGTAATCTATAATCTATAATAATAATGTCGTAGCGTATAGTACTATCAACAGTTCCGAAAAAAATATTAAAAATACTTTTTAGAGGAATACTAACAGAGCCTAAGCTGATATTTACCACAAAACAGAGCAGCAAAACCGCTATCAGTAATATAAATGAATATGTGTAACTCGTTTTCATTTCTGTTAAAGACCTCACAGGTTTTCAGAACCTGTGAGGTCTCTTGTTGTGTTATTTTAGTTTCGTAAAAAAATAGGGTTCATAATCGATTAACAATTCAGGATGTGTAATTTTTATTAAATCTTTTAGCACCAAATCTGGTCTTGCTGTTCCTAATTCGTAATACAGCACGCCTCCTGTTTCACCTGTTTTATTGGCAAATGTATAAATGTTTTTCTTTTTGAAAGCTTCAAAATTTGTGAATAATGAATTGGCTTTTTCTAATTGCTCAAAGCTAGAATAGTAAGATGGATTCAACCATAAATCTGCATCTTTTGCTTTAAATAAAACAGATTCAAAACTCAAGGCTAAACTCCCGTTTCCAGTAGTTTCACTCCAAAGATAATTGACATTGGCATCCTTTAAAAATTGTGCTTCTGGACTAGAACCATTTGGTAAATACCATGCGTCACCATCCATAGCACCACTTAAAACCGTAGGCTGATGTTTCGCTTGTTTTGCGATGTCTTTTGCAGCTAGATAATCACGTTCAATAGCATTGAAAATTGAATCGGCTTCTTTCTCTTTATTAAAAAGAACACCAAAAAACTTAATCCATTCGGCTTTTGCCAAAGCTGAAGATTCTACCCAATCGCCATTATAAATTACAGGAATACCTGCTTTTTTAATAGTTTCAAACGTTTTGTTTACACCATCAACACCAAAACCAATTATAACATCTGGATTTAACTCTAGTAACACTTCGGTATTTATACCTTCATTTTTCCCTAATTCTCTTATTTTTCCTTCGTTTATAAGTTTTCTAGTATGTTCTGAAGAAATATAATCTGTACCAGGAAAGCCAACTAAGGTTTTTTCTACACCTAATAATTCTAAAGCAGGAATATGCGTTGTCGAAGTAACTACCGTTTTATTAATAGGTGTAATTATAACACCATCATAATCTTTCTTGTTATATATGGTTTTGGCAGCTTGCTCTTTTGTAAGTAATAAATAGATATATTTTTTTTCAGCCTCTGGCCAAGCTTTTGTTATTTCTATAGTTTTAAAATCATTTGATCGATTGATTTTAAACCCTTTAGCGTGTTTTAATACCAATTGATTGATCTCAGAAGTTTCTAGGACTTCGGTTTTAGTCTTATTTTTACATGCACTAACGATTAAAAAAAGAAATAAAAATCTAATAATTTTCATATGTAACCTTTGTAACTCTTTTTCACATTATTGGTTTGTAATTTTGATAAAACTAAATATTATGAGAGACGATTCAAATTTAACACTATATATCGTTGCAGGAATAATCATTGCACATTTTTTAATAGGCTTCATATATCTTATTTATAAATTGAATAAGAAAAACAAGGATTAACCTTATAACGTTATTTTAAAATATTATTTTTGCGCCGAAATTAGGTTCTAATCGTTAACCGATTAGATTAAAAGGGAATCAAGTGAAATGATGCTCGATTGAAAATCGAAAATCTTCATTCTTGAACTGTTCCCGCAACTGTAAGCTATAAAGCTTGTTATTACCTTCAATGTCACTGGATATTTATCTGGGAAGACCAATAACAAGACGCAAGTCAGGAGACCTGCCAATTTCAACATAGAAGTCAAACTTTCGGGATAAAAGTTTACATGCATAATTCTGTATGTTCTCGAGTAATTAAAAATTAAAATGAACAAAACAAAAGTGTTTTGCAACATACTTGGTATGTTATCTATTGGTTTTGCGCAATCGCAAACCGATTCTACAAAAGTTGAAAAATTAAATGAAGTGGTTGTAACAGACTCTAAATTTCAACTAAAACGTGAAAATTCTGGTAAGGTTATTACCAAAATTACTTCAAAAGATTTAGAAAAATTACAAGGTCAATCTATCGCAGAAATTATTGGTAGAACTGTTGGTGTAGAAATTAATGGAGTACGCAGTAATGCAGGTCAGAATCTTAGTTATATTATTCGAGGTGGTCGTAATCGCCAGGTTTTAATACTAATTGATGGTATTCAGGTTACAGATCCATCGCAAATTGCAAACGATTATGATTTACGTTTATTAAATGCAGATCAAGTGGAGTCGATTGAGATTTTAAAAGGCGCTTCAAGCACATTATACGGTTCTGGCGCAGCAACAGCAGTCATTAATATTAAGTTGAAGGAAGCTTCTAAAAAAGCTTTCAATTTAAGTTTAAGAAGTTCAGTTGGTACAAACCAATCTGCGGACGAAAATAATTATGCTATTGAAGATTTTAGAAATAGTATTTCTGTAAATGGAAGTACAGGAAAATATAATTATTTAGCAAGTTTTGGGCAACAATTTACGGATGGATTATCGGCAATTAAAGGAGGGACAGAATCGGATGCTTTTAATAGTTATAATGGAAATTTAAAACTGGGTTACACTTTTAGTAAAGCATTGAAAATTAACACTTATGCAAGTTTTGATAGATACAAAGCAGATTTTGATGATGGATTTAGTATGATGGATGCTGATAATCGTTCGCTTTCTAAGCAATACAGAATAGGTTTGTCGCCCGAGTTTAAATACAATAATGGAAGTATTACAGTTAACGCAGCTTACAATGATGTAGAGCGGGAGATAGAATCTGGTTTTCCTTCTATATTCAATTCACAAAGTGTTATTGTTGATGCTTTTAATCGCTACAATTATAACGATAAGTTTTATACAGTTTTGGGTGTTAATTTTCAAGATAATCAAATGGAAAGTTTCTCAATTCCTTTCGGTGAAGCAGAATTTAGTCAATCTATAAATCCAGACAATGCACATTTTACGATTACAGATCCTTACGCTAATATCGTGTATGTTTCCGATTTTGGTCTAAATGTTAACGCTGGTATTCGTCTCAATAATCATAGTGACTACGGAAGCTATTTGGTTTATAATATAAATCCATCTTATAAAAAGGAGTTAGAATTTGGTTATTTAAAGGGTTTAGTGAGTTATAGTACTGCTTTTATAACACCATCTTTATATCAGTTATTTGAGCCAAATTATGGAAACACGGATCTAAAACCAGAAGAAAATCAAACCTTCGAAATAGGTGGTGAGCTCTATATAGAAGATAAAGCGACTTTAAGTCTCGTATATTTTAATAGAAACGAAGAGCAGTTCATTGATTTTATTGACACTGGAGGTTTTGTGTTTCAATATCAAAATATTAGCGAATCATTTACAGCTAGTGGTTTAGAATTTGTGGCTAATATTTCAGCAATTAAAAAGTTAAATCTGAATGCTAATGTTACTTATACGACTTTGGATGAAGATTTGAGTTTAAGAATTCCTGAAGTTAAAGTGAATATACGTTTAGACTATGAAGTGTCTAACTTAACCTTAGTAAGTCTTTCTTATCAGTACAATGACGATAGAGACGATGTAGTCTTTAATAATGCCACTTTTGAAAACGATGCGGTAACTTTAGAATCTTATGGCTTATTAGATTTTTATATC
>TARA_R110002124_G_scaffold277321_5_pt1 | contig 26937 bp, 30 predicted proteins | sample TARA_R110002124 | Tara Oceans TARA_R110002124 (sample SAMEA4397445) | marine metagenome | biome: Polar Biome; feature: [SRF] surface water layer (ENVO:00010504); material: water (ENVO:00002006), including particulate matter (ENVO:01000060) such as... | depth 5 m
ACACTTCCCGTAAACACGGGACAGGCTTCACCCCTGACATTGTCAGGGCGGAGAAATCCTATTACCTAATTCGGGTTAAAGATGCTCTTTTGTCAATTTCAGATTTAATCCATCATTGATCCACTCGAAAAGGAATATTTTACTAGTGATACAGGCCACTTTATTAACCTTTAGGTTGCAGAGCGTCTTCTTCCCATTCTTTGAACGATTGCTCTATGGCCTCTGCAAATACCTTGGATTCCTGAGCACCACTTATGCCATATTTACCATTGAAAACGAAAAAAGGAACTCCCTGTATTCCAATTTGTTTGGACTCCATTAGATCTCTTTTAACTTGATCAGTGAAATTGTCATTTTTTAAAGTTTCCTCAGCATTGGTTATCCCTACTTCTTTTGCTAAGTCAGCAAGGATGGATACATCATCAATGTTTTTCCCCTCTATAAAATAAGCTTTTAATAAACGCTCTTTCATTTCCAACTGTAGACCTTGTGCCAAAGCAAGGTGTAATAATCTATGGCTCCTGAAAGTGTTAGCTACTACGGCTTTGTCCATTTTGTAATCTAGCCCTTCGATGCCTGCCTGTTGAGTGACATATTCTGTCATTTCTCTGGCTTTTTCTAATGTCACACCTTTGCTTTCTGACAGGTATTGCACCACAGATTTGTCCATATCTGTTTTTATTTCAGGGTTCAACTGAAAACTCTTATAAATGACCTCTATTTGGTCTTTCTTATCAAATTTTGCCAATGCATTTTCAAAACGGCGCTTGCCTATATAGCAAAAAGGGCAAACAATATCACTCCAGATTTCTATTTTCATCATTTAACTGCCTTTTGTTTTTTTAACTCAAAGAATTGTATGAGAGCCTGTATTGAGTTTGTAACAAATCGCTTACTTGATAGGTTCTACTGCTTAAAACAATTTGCTGCTTCAGAAATTAATTTTCTTTGTAGATTTGTTGAGAAACCAAATAGGAAATGCGCTTTTATTGATGTGCTGATTTTCTTGCAAGGTTTTTGTTTTAATTTATAGTAACTTGACTTATATAATTTATTAATTAAAACCCCTATATCAATATGAATGAGATTATTACTACAATTAAAAAATTGATAGAAGTAAGGGTTAATATTATTAAAGCTGAAATTGTCGACCAAATAAGTTTGGTCGTAGCGAGGGTTGCGGTCATTGTTTTGATCGTTTTATCTGCTTCTTTTATTTTGCTTTTTGGTAGTATTGCACTGGCTTTTTATTTTAGTGAATTGTACGGAAGTAGCTCAATTGGCTTCTTGATGTTAACAGGTATCTACCTAATAATATTTTTGTTATTGGTATTGTTAAGGAATGCCTCTGGCTTTCAAAGGGTACTTAAAAATTCCCTATACAGGTATGTTTTCTTATTTAAAGGTAGAAAAGACGAATAATGAAAGAGGATTTGTTAAAGCAGTCAAAGGAATTAGAACAAACGCTGGAGAAGCAACTCCAGTTTTTGAAACAAGATTCTCAGGTGTACCTTAAGGTTGGTGGCTTAGCCCTATTAGGAGGGGTCCTTGCTGTCTATTCCATTCAGCAGCTAAAGGGAAAAAATAAAAAGAAGTCTTTAAAAAAGAAAAAGAGCGCTAAGAAGAAGGGGTATAGCTTTTTCGGGACGCTTAGAAGCAGGCTATTTTGGATGTTGATAGACATTGGAAAAGCAAGGTTCATGAACAATCTTATGGCTAAAGTGGACCCGGGAGATGAACCGAAATAAGGAAATACGTGAATTGCTTTACCGAAGGAACAAAAAAGGCATTAAGAGCCTTGCCTTATTAATAGACCCGGAGAAAATTGACAAACAACCTTCTCTGGAACTTCTTAAGGAGCTTTCTCATGGTCTAATCATCGATTTCTTTCTTGTGGGAGGAAGTCTGGTAAATACCAATCGCCTCGATCATTGTTTGCGCAGGTTGAAAGAAGTGACCAAAGGAAATGTTCCTGTGGTCTTGTTTCCGGGGAGTGTAATGCAGCTTTCTGATGAGGCAGATGCTGTCTTGTTTCTCTCTCTGATTTCTGGAAGAAATCCCGATTTATTGATTGGGCAACATGTATTGGCTGCACCTACTCTGTCTAAGAGTAAACTTGAGGTTCTCCCTGTTGGATACATGTTGGTCAATGGAGGTGCAAGTACAAGCGTGGAATACATGAGTCAAACCATTCCTATTCCTAATAATAAGCCTGATATTGCAGTGGCTACTGCCTTAGCTGGAGAGTTTTTGGGATTGCCTTTGTTTTACCTGGATGCTGGTTCTGGAGCAAAGATTCCAGTGTCTAAAAAAATGATCAATGCTGTGAGTAGGGAGATTAATTCTCCGCTTATGGTAGGAGGAGGCATACGTTCCCTTCAAGAGGCAAAAGATGCGTGGAATGCGGGTGCAGATGTACTGGTTATAGGTAATGGGGCAGAAAAAAACCCCAGTTTAATTACTGAGGTTTTGCATTATGCTAAATTTTATAATTCATCACTGAACGTTAATTAACGATTCTCTTCGTCTCATTTTACCTGCAGGTAGACCATACATCATCTTAAATCTTCTACAGAAATAAGCAGTGTCTTTGTATCCGACTTCTTTTCCGATGTCTCGTATACTCTTTTTGGTGGTTCTCAATAACTCCACAGCCGCTTCCATTCTTTGGTATTCAATATAATCCTGAGGATTAATACCTGTTAGCATCTTAAAGTATTGGCCTACATAATCTTCTGAAACATTGGCTACTTTTGCCAACACTTTATTGGACAAGTCTCCACCAATATTCTTCTTGATATAATTGAACATGTCGATCAATCGAGGATCCTTGAAATAAGTACTATTGGTAGATAATTCTTCTACAAACAGTCTGTTTTTAAGGATGTGACGAACCAATTCCACTACCAGTAATTCAGTATAAAGTTTTATTACCCTTTCTTTTCCAGGTGTGTTTTGTTCGGATTCCTTTACTACATCTTCGAGTATGGAAGCTATTCGATCGTTGAATCGAATTACAAAAGCTGGTATACCAAGTGAGTTAAAGAAATTGACAACATCGAATACCTTTGCTTCAAAAGTAACTGAGGTGATGCAGTCGTCTTCAAGGTTTTTAATGTTTTTAAAACTGATAGTTTGAAGGTACTTCTTTTTGTTTTCCAAAAAATTATCATTGTTGGTCTCGTTCCTTTTGGTAACTGTACCGAATGATACTCTAGTTGGCCTTCCTGCTGGAATAAATAGTATTTCCCCCTCATTAACAGACTCTTGGTCTTCACCATAATTCAACGATCCTCTGTGTAAGAGGATGGCTGTATTTTCTGAATCTGTATAATCGGTTATGGTTACAGGTCGCTCAATTTTAAAGTTATTTCCTTTCACGTACCTTACGCCAACCGACTCTATCACCTTATTGTAATATTCCATGATTAGTGCATTTAGAGTTATTTTTTGTAAAAGTATATTTTTTTTCTGATTTGTTATGACAATTTGTAATAAAAAATTAGAATAAACTAAATTCCGATTTGAAAATTACTATATATTTTTAAATATCCATAACTTATACAATTAGCTTAAAAGCTTTCTGGATATAACTATTTTCTGAATTTCTGAAGTACCTTCATAGATCTCTGTAATTTTAGCATCCCTCATCATCCGTTCTACGTGGTATTCTCGCACATAACCATAACCTCCATGGATTTGGACGGCCTCATTTGTGGTTTTCATGGCCACCTTTGAAGAGTACAATTTGGCAATTGCACTTAACCTTACATAAGACTCTTTTTTGTCTTTTTTTAAGGCGGCTTTATAACATAACAAACGTGCGGCTTCTATTTCCGTGTCCATGTCTGCCAGTTTAAATTGAATGGCTTGGTGTTCACTGATAGGTTTACCGAAAGTTTTTCTTTCTTTGGCATATTTTACAGACAGTTCCATTGCTCCTGCTGCTATTCCAAGGGCCTGAGCGGCAATGCCTATACGGCCTCCATTTAAGGTTTCCATGGCAAACTTAAAACCAAAACCTTCCTCTCCTATTCGGTTTTCTTTGGGAACCTTCATATCCGTAAACATCAATGAGCAAGTGTCAGAAGCCCTAATGCCCATTTTGTCTTCTTTTTTACCAACTTCAAAACCTGCCCAACCTCTTTCTACTATAAATACTGATATCCCATGGTGTTCTTTTTTTTTGTTGGTTTGTGCAATGACAAGATAGATGTCTGCTGAATAGCCATTGGTTATCCAGTTCTTTGTGCCATTGATCAAGTAATGATCCTCTTTCTCTACGGCAGTGGTACTTTGAGAGGTGGCATCGGATCCAGCTTCTGGCTCTGACAATGCAAAAGCTCCCAAACATTTGCCTGAAGCAAGTGGTTTTAAGTACTTTTCTTTCTGGGATTTTGTTCCATATTTTTCCAAACCCCAACACACCAAAGAGTTGTTTACAGACATGATCACGGCAGCTGAGGCATCTACCTTAGCGATTTCTTCCAATGCGATTACGTAGGAGAGGGTATCCATTCCACCACCGCCATACTCTTGAGGAACCATCATTCCCATAAATCCCATTTCAGCCATCTGTGCAACCAATTCTTTTGGGAATTCACATTGAATGTCCCTTTCGATTACTTTTGGCAAAAGTACTGTTTGTGCAAAATCTGAAGCCGCTTCCTTTATGGCCAGTTGTTCTTCATTCAGGTCAAAATCCATACTTTTGAATTGTTTTAATACCTCTACAAGTAAACAAAAGGACTTTTAACGCGGATTTAGCAATAGAATTTTCTGGCCTTATAGGTAAGTTTTTCATTAGGGAGAAAAACAGCTAAGGTTGATAGATTTTCTAATGAATTAAGCTCGGGATAGATTGTCTATTTCCTATTTTGGATTCAATTCTATTCATTTGACGCATAGTCCTTAATAGTAATACCCAGAAAATAAAAAAGGGGCAACGCTGCCCCTTTAAAAATTTAAATATTTCTTTGTTTTAGTCTCTGTTTCCAAAAAAGACGAACATGTAATAGGCTAAAGTGGCCATTGATGCCAAGGCGGCAACCACATAAGTCATGGCTGCCCATTTCAATGCGTCTTTGGACATATCGTACTCTTCAGGAGTTACTACATTCCTTTGCTTTACCCAAGCCAAGGCTCGGTTACTAGCATCAAATTCTACAGGTAGCGTAATAACACTAAATAAAGTCAAGATACTGTAGGCACCAACTACTACTACGCCAACTGCTTCATAAGGAAGGCCAAATAAGGCTATACCTCCAAAAAGAGAGGCGATCAATACTATATTTAAAATTTTGCCACTGATATTTTGAATAGGTACCAGGGTTGATCTTAATTTAAGCCATGCATAAGAATTTGCATGTTGAACCGCATGGCCACATTCGTGAGCTGATACAGCTGTGGCTGCAGCATTTCTTCCATAATAAACATCTGTGCTCAGGTTAACCGTTTTGTTCATTGGGTTGTAATGATCAGATAATTGCCCTTCTACACAATTGACTTTTACGTTATGGATGTTATGATCCGCCAACATCAACTCAGCAATTTCTTTACCGGATAAGTTGGCCTTTAAAGAAACCTGCGAGTATTTTTTAAACTTATTCTTTAGCCTGTTACTTACCACATAGCCAAGAATTGCAAATACAACTACAATTAGTATGATTCCCATGTTTTATTTTAATTTTCTATTTTTCTTCTACAACGATTTTATTGATTCAAGGTTACTTTCTTTTTCCTGAAAAGGTAAAGAAAGCTAATCCCTCCCAAAATCAAAACAATCATTATTTGAGAGGTATGAACTAACATGGCAAATACCTTGCCCTGCTCCTCTGATATGCCATAATAGAGGAGTATAAAAGCGACCATGGCGTGAAAGGTCCCTATGCCTCCTTGTACTGGAGCTATCATACCAATGCTTCCCATTACTAAAACCATTAAAACGGAAGTAGCTGATAATGAGTTGGTAGAGGGAATAGAAAGCGCCATCCAATACATCATTAAAAAATAGATGGTCCAAATAAGTACGGTAGCAACCCAAAATCCAACTTTGTTTTTCATATGAATCAAGGTTTCTAAACCACTGACAAATTGGCGTAAAAACTGACGAATTTTACCTATTAATGTAGTTTTTTTGAATTTTAAATAGGTAAGCACTGCCAATATCAAGAGGATTAACATAAGAAGTATCGCCCAATAAACGTATTCGGATACGAAGGATTTAATGGCGCTTAGAGAAACTAGGCTTTCAAAAATTTCGATAAATATCCCTCCTTCCAGAAGGAAGGCCAAAGCAATAATAAAGAGCATAAAGACCATGTCTATTGTTCTTTCCAGGACTACGGTCCCAAAGATTTTACCGAATTTAATGGGATAGACTTTGCTTACCCCACCACATCTGGCCACCTCTCCTGCTCTGGGGAAAAGAAGATTGATCAAGTTGCCAAACATCAAGGACCAAAAGATTGGTATGGTTTTTACCTCAATGGTTTCATTGGTAGCAATTAAGTTCTTCCATCTCCATGCCCTAAGCCAAAAACCAAGCAGTCCTAGAAACATGGCTGCAGAAAACCAAAGAGCATTGGTTCCTTTAAGGGCTTCTAAAATGACTTCCCCTTCAATATCCTTGTAGAGATAATAGAAAATCAAAATCGCAGCCACTAGGGGCACGATAGCTTGAAGACCGCTTTTTAATTTATTGCTCAAATTACTTTGTTTTGGGCATCAGGGAAAATAATAGTGGGTTTGTATTTTTTTGCTTCTTCAAAGTCCATTGAGGCATAGGAAATGATGATGACTACATCTCCAACTTGCGCTTTTCGAGCCGCGGGGCCGTTGAGACAAATTTGGCCTGAGTCTCTTTCTCCTTTTATGACATAAGTTTCCAGACGTTCACCATTGTTGATATTTACAATCTGAACTTTTTCATTCTCAATGATATTAGCTGCTTCCATTAATGCCTCATCAATGGTGATGCTGCCTACATAATGAAGTTCCGCTTGGGTGATTTTTACCCGATGAATTTTTGATTTTAATAACTGAATTTGCATGTCAATAGTTAAATGTGACCAGAACGAAAGATAATATTGTCAATTAATCGTACCTGTTCAATATATGCCGCAATACAAATGGCGTATGATTTTCCGGGTATTGGCTGTTGGACAAGGCTGAAATCTGCTTCATCAACGAGTTCCAGATACTCGGGGTTTATCTCAATTGGATTTAAAATTTTCTTAATTGCATTTTTTTTAATCTTCAACCAGTCCCCCCCCATTAAAAGTTCATCTTTACATTTAGTCAAGGTTTTGTAAAGAAGAGGAGCGATTTTTCTTCCTTCCGGACTTAGTCTTTGGTTTCGAGAAGAAAGTGCCAACCCATCAGTTTCCCTAACCGTGGGCACAACTTCTATTTCAATACCGAAAGATAGGTCGCTTACCAGTCTTTTAACGACAGAAACTTGTTGAAGGTCTTTTTGGCCAAAAAAGGCAATGTCAGGCTGTACTATATGAAACAGCTTAGACACAACTATAGCAACACCATTAAAATGACCAGGTCTAAACCTGCCTTCAAGCACTTGCTCCATAGTCCCAAAATCAAACTCCATAAAAATTCCTTCAGGATAGATTTCTTTCTCCGAAGGAACAAAGACAATATCCACGCCTTCCTCACTCAATACAGCTAAGTCAGCTTCTAAGGTTCTGGGGTATTTCTGAAGGTCTTCCGGGTTGTTAAATTGGATGGGGTTTACAAAAATTGTCACAATAGTGACGTCCATTTGTTTTTTAGACTGCCGGATTAATTCTAAATGCCCTTGGTGCAATGCCCCCATAGTAGGGACAAGGCCGATCGCTTTATTTTGGGTTTTAAAGGCCCTTAAGTGCTGTTTTACAGCAGGTATGGTTTCGTGTATTTCCAAAGTCTGTTTTGAAATGGAATAGGAAAATAGGTGCAAAAGTATATTATTCTGAATAAAAACAATGGAATTTGCTGATTTTTTTGTAAATTTGTAGTCCCGTTATATCCCTAAATTAAACACACACGATATGTCTAAACTTCGTATCCTTTACGTAGCAAGCGAAATTAACCCTTTTCTTCAAACTTCTGAAGTTGCTAATTTTGTAAGAGCCCTGCCTCAAGCGATGCAGGAAAAAGGAATGGAAATCCGAATTTTGGTACCGAGATTTGGATTGATTAATGAAAGAAAGAATCGGTTGCATGAGGTTGTAAGGCTTTCAGGTATCAATATATCAGTAGGTGAGGAGGAAAAACCATTGATAATTAAAGTTGCATCTATCCCCAATGCTAAATTACAGGTATATTTTATAGACAATGAAGACTATTTTCAGAGAAAGAGCGTTTTCTTTGACAAACAGAATAAATTTTATGAGGACAATGACGAAAGAGCCATTTTCTTCTGTAAAGGAGTTTTAGAAACCGTAAAGAAATTAGGTTGGGCACCGGATGTTGTCCATTGTAATGACTGGATGACTAGCCTTATTCCTTTGTATTTGAAAACTACTTACAAGAATGAGCCCTTGTTCAAAGAAACAAAATCTGTTTATGCTATTTATAATAACGGATTTAGTCATAAATTTGGGGACGATTTATTCGATAAAATAAAAATGGTAGACATCGATGACCAGCTTCTTGCCCCATTGAAGTCCAAGGACTACGAAGGGTTTGTGAAATTGGGTATGGAGTATGCCGACGTTGTAGTAAAAGGTGAGGATATTTCCGAAAGCTTGGCTGCCATAATTCAACAATCTTCTAAAGAAAAACAGTTTGAAATTAAAAGTGATGAACAAGACGAGCTTTTTGAAAGCTATTACAATATCTATACGGACCTTGCAGGTTAAATTCCTCGGGGCCCTGTGCTCAATTGTTATTTTCGCAGGAGCTTGTTCAGACCCATCCGAGATTGGATTGGTACTGGATCCCGGCTCCAACCAGATAGGGGTATTCTATGAAGAAATACCCCTATCTTCTTTATTGGTACTTGAAGATTCTTTCAATACTACAAATCAGAGCCGAATGGTGGTTGGAGGTGATCATAGTGACCTTTTTGGAACCACAGAATCAATAGCTTATAGCAGGCTTTCCTTTAATCCTGATGGTGTACTTCCGGAAGATGATGCAATATTTGACTCTGCAATTTTCAACTTCAATATTGTTGACCTCATAGCAGATGATTTTGAGGAAGAAAAGGAATTTAAAGTGCATAGGTTATTAGAAGCCATTGAAGATACCACCTATTACAGTTTTAGTTCTCTTGATTATGAGGAGAATGTAGCACTGGCTGAAGGTGCTTTTGTGTTGCAGGCTGATACGGTCAATCAAGTAAGAATGGACCTTAATCCTGATTTTGCTGCGGAGCTTTTTGGTAAGCTTACTACACAAGATCCGGTATTTGATAATATTTTTGCTTTCAGGGAGTATTTTCCCGGTATAGTGATCAAAGGAGATCCAGCCCAGAACACGTCCATTTCTTTAGCTATAGGAGGCGGGACAGGTATTACCATGTATTATCATTACGAAGATGATACGGTGTCAACAGCATACCCTATTAACACCATTCAATCAAGGCATTTTAATCAAGTGATTAGTAATAGGCAAGGAACTGCTACAGAACAGATCGTGGAGAAAGATGTTGCCTATGATATAGAAGGTGATAAAGTTGGGGTCAAAGCCGGTTTGGGGCTAAAGATGAAACTTGACATGAGCCCTTTGCATGAATTTCTGGACACACTCGAAAATGTTACCTTCAACCAGATCCTATTGGAAGTAGGGCCAGTGGATGAATATCCAGAAGGAAAGAATCCTTACGGAGCCTTGGTAATGTATTTTGCAACTGATGGCGGTGAGTATTACCGAAGGTTTGATGGAGTAAAAGTGGCTGTTCAAGGCGAAAACAATACCCATACAGGTTTGGATGTGGATGGGAATGTTGTCCCCCTGACGGGAAACCAGAATGGCTTGGCTTATAATTCTGAAACAAGGGTGTATGCCAACCAAATTACGTCTTATGTAAATGCCATGTATCGTTCAGGATTGGTGAAAACAGATTTGTTTTTATACCCTAATACTCCAAGTACAGAAAGTGGTGTTGTTAGTTTTGATGCGTTCAAACGTTCTCTAAAGGAGTTTGTCGTTGATAAAGATAATATCAAAGTGAAAGTATATTATTCAAAAATCAGGTAGTGGGTGAATTGATCTGCTAAATCAAACTGATTATTTTATAAAAAAAGTCGGAAGCAAGAAATTGCCTTCCGACTTTTTTATTTTAACCCAGATAGTTAAACCCGAAATATGCAATAGACAATCTATTACGTGCTAAAATCTCCAAACAGCCCGATTTTCTTGCGATTGCAACACTTCCCGTAAACACGGGACAGGCTTCACCCCTGACTATTGTCAGGAAGGAGAAATCCTATTACATAATCCGGGTTAAAAGAATCCTTAGCCAACAATAGTGTTTCTATTGCATCTTGAAGCCAAGGTTCATTCGCGATATGAAATGCCCAAAGACTGAAAAAATTAAGTCTTTGTCTGGTTTTGTTTTCCTTCTTCTGCTCTTTCGAGTCCATGTAAGGTAAAAAAGGTTTAGTCTAGAAGGACCAAGTCAGGTCAAGATTGTACTTTTTGAAATAATAAGGAAGTCCAATTATTGCGGACCTTTTTTCCTTTGAGGAGTAATCCATGTTTTTCTGCTTCCTGATTTATGTCTTCTATATCAGTTTCGTAGAACCCACTTAGAAGCAATTGCCCCTTAGTAAATAGCTTTTCAGCGTATACCTCCATCTCATCCAACAATACGTTTTTATTTATATTGGCGAGAATTAGGTCATAAGCCTTTTCAGTATTTACAGATCTAATTGCCCCTGTTTGCATGGAAAGATTTTTGAATCCATTTATCTCAAAATTTTCATTTCCATTGTCAACACTCCATTCATCAATATCAAAAGCTGTAACGAGGGAAGCCCCCAGTTTCATTGCCATTATGGTCAGAATACCTGTTCCTGAGCCTGCGTCCATCACTTTTTTGTTATCATGGCTAATTTCATTTTGCCATTCAAGCATAAGGTAAGTGGTGGAATGATGTCCTGTTCCGAAAGACATTTTCGGATTGATGACAATTTCGTGTTTATGTTCCTCAATCCTGCTGGGGTGGAAAGTTGCCCTCACATAGACCATGTCTCCAACAGATATAGGATCATAGTTTTTCTCCCAAGCTTCATTCCAGTTGATTTTAGCCAAGATACCCTCTTCAATTTTAATCTCAGCAACATCCTGGTATTGGGCGATAACTTCTTGCCATAATTGCGTGTTAAGGTCATTTTGAGGGATGTAGGCATCAAATCCGGCCGTTGTTTCCAAGAAGGAATCAAAGCCTATGTTGGCCAATTCTGCCATCAGAATTTCTCTATATTCTTCCTTACAGCTGATTTTAAACTCTAGGTATTCCATTGAAGAATTGTGTTGAATTGAAAAATATAAAAATGCCCCGGCAATTTACTGCCTGGGCAACTGTCCTCGAATGAAGAGGATAAATATTTAGAATGATTTTGCGATGTCTACAAAATCTCTGGATTTTAATGAAGCACCACCGATCAATCCTCCATCCACATCCGCTTTAGAGAAGATCTCTTTCGCATTGTCAGGCTTGCAACTTCCGCCGTAAAGTATAGAGATTCCTTCGGCTACAGTTTTACCATATTTGGATGATAAGTGTTGACGAATTGCAGAGTGCATTTCCTGTGCCTGGTCAGAGGAAGCAGTTTTACCTGTTCCTATTGCCCATATTGGTTCGTAGGCGATAACTAATTTTTTAACTTCTTCCTCGCTAAATCCAAACAAGCTTTCAGTAAGTTGTTTAGTTACGTAGGCTTCATGAGTTCCTGCTTCCCTGATTTCCAAAGGTTCTCCACAGCAGAAAATTGGCGTTAAATTATTGGAAAGCGCCTGTTTGGTTTTTTCAGTCAATAATTCATTGCTTTCATTGAACATAGCTCTTCTTTCACTATGACCAATAATTACAAATTCAGCTCCAAAGGAGGTCAACATGGCGGCTGAAGTTTCTCCAGTATAAGCTCCGGAATTCTGATCAGAACAATTTTGAGCACCTAGATAGATGTTGTCAACACCTGCAATAAGTTTTTTTACGCCGTGTAGATGAACAAAAGGAGGATTTAATATTACCTGTACATCTTTAATCGGTTCATCTTTTATCATGTTCACTATCTCAGAAGTTAGTTTTTGACCTTCTTCAAGCAAGCAGTTCATTTTCCAATTACCAGCAACAATTTTTTTTCGCATGATATTTCTATTTAGATTTATATATTTGGTCAGGATTATCCCGTTAGTATACCAAAAGCTAAAATTACGTAAAATGTCAGTTCCAGAAAAAGGAAATTCGGTTTCAGGTTCAAAAAAGAAAAATAGCTATTCAAAAGGGCTAAAAAAAATAGCGGCTTATTGTGCGTATCAGGAACGTGCAATATCGGAAGTTGTGTCGAAACTAAATGAAATCGGGTTAGAAGAAGGTGAAGCAGAAAAAATTTTACAAACCTTGATAGATCAGGACTTCATTAATGAAAAGAGATTTGTTGAAGGCTTTGTCAAAGGAAGGTTCAACTTAAAAAGATGGGGAAGGATCAGGATTCGACAAGAGTTGAAAATGAGAGAAATTCCTAATCACTTGATTCAGGAAGGCCTGGAGCTTTTGGCCCCAGAGGATTACCATAATACTTTACTTCACTTGGCAGAGAGAAAATGGAAACTTACCAATGATGACAATCTGTACAAAAGGAAAACCAAGGTCGTTCGGTTTTTGGTGTTCAGAGGTTTCGAGCCGGACCTTGTATGGGAAGTTGTGGAGGAATTGGGAACTAAAGATGCGCTTTAGTAATGAATTTGTCCTCAGATTCCTGAGGGATAACTTCTAACACATTGGCTAAGACCAGCTTGACAAGTGTCTTGGAGGCAATGAAAACTGGGATTCTAGCCATGGTCATAAACTCTTTTAGGGTGACGTAAGGTTTGTTGGCCAAGGCTTTCATTAGTAATTCTTCCTTTCTTCCATATTTGAAAATGACATTGTTTGGGTTTTTCTTTCTTTTCATTATCTCCCACATTTCTCTACTGGCCTGAATACTTCGGTCAGCTACCCTAACGTAGGCTTTTTTCTTTTTATCTTCTAAAGTAAAGTGTGGTGCATCAGCGCTTTTCCCAACTCTATAGATGGCAACGCCTTTCTTTTGATTGATGGGGATGACATCTCTTTCCAAGCTCATAGGAGGGTGAATCAACTCCTTTATGGCTTTATCCATGGCATAGACCTCTTCTTCTATGTAACGTTGGCCGCTAACGGTGCCGTCATCATCTACACCTAAAAGGAGATAGCCCCCCTCGGTATTGGCCAATGCGATGATTTCCTTGACGATCTTTTCAGGATGGGCTGCCTTTTTCTTGAACTCTACATGCAGGCCTTCTCCTTTTTGAGCTAGTGTTGTAATATCCTGAATGGTCATCTTGTTTTTAATTTATCAAAACTGCCAGTCCCACCCTGATGCCAAGGGCTTGTCGTTGGACGTAATAGTCTGTTATCCCTTCCACGCGAAACCTGTAGCTTAGGTTATAAGTGTAGCCCGCACCCAAACCCAGGTCTGCACCATTTCCCAACAGCGCACGAGCACGTAGGAATAATGGTTCAAGTGGGTAATACCTTAGCCCGGCTGTCACCTGATTGGGGTGGTTGATATTGTATTCGTATCCCCCTGAAAAAGACAATTGGTGACGGTAGAAGTAATTTACCTCTGCCCCAAATTGTGCCCTTTCGAGTATTTTGTATAAATCTGTTCTTATCAAGTCCATCCCTGCACTCACTAAGAAGCTACCACCAGCTTGTTGGGCTTGTATTTTGCTCGTGTTAATTAGTAAGATGCTAGCGATTAAAACAATGCCTTTAATAATCTTCATTTATTTCCCTACATTAATAATTTCCAGTCGTTTTTTTAATCCCATCCATTCATCTCTCAACCTTGCCGCTTCCATGAAATTCAATTCTTTGGCTGCCGCTTCCATCCTTTTTTGAGTTTGAGTGACTAGCTTTTCAAGTTTCTCTCTACTTAAATACTGAATGACCGGATCTGCTGCTACATCCATTTCCTCCGGATTGTTCTCTACATAGATCTTTGCGTTTTTCTTACTATCCGCAACTTTGGTCTGTCCCATTATCCTGTCATGAGACTTGATAACAGTTGTTGGGGTGATGTTGTTTTCCTCGTTATAGGCGATTTGCTTGGCCCTTCTCCTATTGGTTTCATCAATGGACAAGCGCATACTCTCTGTTGTTTTATCTGCATACATAATGACTTTCCCTTCCGAGTTTCTAGCAGCCCTTCCAATGGTTTGGACAAGACTTCTGACATTTCTAAGAAAGCCCTCTTTATCGGCATCTAAAATTGCAACAAGCGCTACTTCAGGTAAATCTAATCCTTCTCTTAAAAGATTGACGCCCACCAAAACGTCAAATATTCCTAGTCTGAGCTCTCTTAATATTTCTACCCTGTCCAGAGGTTTTACTTCTGAGTGAATATACCTCGACTTAACACCTACTTTGGCCAAGTACTTGTCCAGTTCCTCCGCCATCCTTTTGGTAAGGGTGGTCACTAAAACCCTGAAGCCATTCTTAATTGTCTTGTCTATTTCGTCTAATAAATCATCTATCTGATTGGCGCTTGGTCGTACCTCGATCAATGGATCCAAAAGTCCGGTAGGCCGGATGATTTGTTCTATCACTACCCCCTCAGATTTATTGAGCTCATAATCCCCCGGTGTAGCACTCACATAGATTACCTGGCTTGTGAGGGATTCGAATTCATCAAATTTTAATGGGCGGTTGTCAAGTGCAGAAGGTAGCCTAAATCCATAATCTACTAGATTGGTCTTCCGGGACCTATCCCCTCCCCACATAGCCCTAACCTGAGGAAGTGTAACATGACTTTCATCTATGACCATCAAAAAATCATCAGGAAAATAATCGAGAAGGCAAAAGGGGCGGGTGCCCGGCAATCTTCTGTCGAAATACCTTGAATAATTTTCTACCCCAGAGCAGTAACCCAATTCCCGAATCATTTCCAAATCAAATTCGGTTCTTTCCTTTAGCCGCTTGGCCTCCATTAATTTCATGTCCTTCTCAAAGGCCGCGACTTGGGCTACTAGGTCATCCTGAATTTCATGGATGGCGGTGTCTATTACATCTCTTCCAGTGACAAATAAATTGGCAGGGAAAATGGTGATAATCTTTTCGTCTGATAATTTTTTACCGGTAGCAGGGTCTACGCGCTGTATGGCTTCTATTTCATCGCCCCAGAAAAATATTCTATAAGCAAAATCTCCATAAGCAACAAAGATGTCCACTGTGTCACCTTTTACCCTAAAAGTGCCTCTGGTGAATTCTCCCGAAGTTCGGCTATACAGCACTTCTACCAATTTGAATAAAAATTGATTTCTCGGAATTCGATCACCCTCTTGAAGTTTTATTACGTTTTTACCAAACTCATCTGGGTTACCAATACCGTAAATACAGGAAACAGACGCCACCACGATGACATCTCTTCTTCCGGAAAGTAAAGCTGATGTTGCTGAAAGCCTTAGCTTTTCAATTTCCTCATTGATAGAAAGGTCTTTTTCTATATAGGTGCTGCTGGTGGGGATAAATGCCTCAGGCTGATAATAGTCGTAATAACTGATGAAAAACTCAACTGAGTTGTCAGGAAAAAACTGCTTGAACTCTCCATACAATTGTGCTGCCAGGGTCTTGTTGTGACTCAAAACCAAGGTAGGTTTTTGGACCTCCTGTATGACATTGGCCACAGTAAAGGTCTTTCCCGAACCGGTCACTCCCAATAGTACCTGAGATGGCTCGTTCGCATTTATGCCTTCCACCAGCTTTTTAATAGCCTTAGGTTGGTCTCCCGTAGGAACGTAATCTGAAATAATATTGAAACTCATCTAATTTTAAATTATATACCTACAACGCCATAAGGGTACTGAATAGTTTTCGGAATCAAGTCCTTTTATTTATAATTCGAAATCGGTCAAGGTTATAGTAGATGAAATTCGTTCTAAGGATTATGATCAATAACAATGGAAGGATGCTTGGATGGAAAGATTGAAAGCCCAGTATCCATACAACCAAGGCCAGGTCAGCCAAAATCATGGCTCCCAACAGCAAGGTTTTTAATATGGCTTTGTCAGGCCTTCGGTATAATAGATAAGCTATATAGAGATGAGCTGGAAATGCCCAAAACAGGTTCCAGTTGTTCTTGGTTTGAGAGTGTGCGGTAAAAAACCAAAGGAAAACAAACAATACGCCCAGTAATCCTAAAATGCTGAAGAAGGCTATGTCAAAGCCTTTAAACAATCGTTTTTTCTTGAAGCCGATAAAGGTTAATAGTCCTATCAAAATAGCGAAAAGCCAAAATAAAACATAGGGGTTTATCAAGTTTATCCCCTCACTTCTTGATTCCGGGAAATCATAAATCTTATTGGTTTGACTTACAAGAGGCCTTTCAGGTCCGTCTCCTATAATTGTAGCCCTGCCAAATGAGGCTTCCAAATAATCCGGCAAGAAAGCTTTCTCCGCTTCTGTAGCTTCTCTATCAATAACAGCACCTAGGGCCAGGTCTATTCCCAAATCCGACCAAGGAAGTGGGTACACATATTCGTCAATCAGATTGCGGAATGTTTTGTGGTCCGTTTCAATTGGGTAATTCCACTTTAGAGACTGGCCTAAAACTGTTTCTAGCATGTCTGTAATCCTAGTGGCACAATTGTCAAAAAAGAAATCATACCGGTACTTTCTATTTTCAGGTTGGTAATTCCTTTGTAAGAATGCTACAATCTTTTCACTTTGCTCTGCTGATAGATTGAGCTCCTGTTCCCTGACATTCCTTTTGAAATAATTGTATTCACGCAAAAAGTTCTCCGTAGTGGTAAGGGACAATTGATAATCTAAAGTCCGGCGGATAAATTTCACGTAAAAGAAAGAAGTGTTGAAGTCAAAAGTTCCATAATTAAAAACGAGATCCTGACCACTTTCCAGCTCTATGATACGTATGGCGCTATGACCAAATGTAGAATACAGCTCATCCCCAGGATCACAGGTAAGCAAACTTATTTTGTATTGTGCCGCAGTTGCAGGCAATGTCAGCATTATTCCCAAAAGCAGAGAAAAGCCTAGAAGGAGGGATTTACGAAAGGAGCGCTTATGAATGTCTATTTGCATAACTTTTTAAGCAGTAAGGAAAGGGTTGTCAAATTTCCTTACAAATTTAAAGTAATATTTGGGTTATCCAGACATCCCTTTTTTAAAAAGACAAGCGGTCGAATTCATTGGTAATTTGTTTGATGTACAGTATTAAAGGTGTTCTATTCGTGTATATATGTATTGTTAGTTTTGAAAATTAAAGTAAAATCACTATTTTAATTGATTATTCATTTTTGTTATGGATATTTTTTATAGGAGAGCGTTTTTTAATTATTATAAATGGTTTTTTTGGACCATAGTTTTTGCTGCGCTGTTTTTTCTTCCATTTTATTCAGCAATAGGGACAATTTTACTCGACAATACCTGCTATAGAACCAATTTGGCATTTGATACTGTGGGAGATTGGGATGATCCAACTATCTGGGAGCAATACAATGGAACTGCTTGGGTGGCAGCCTTAGACTTTCCAGATAGGGATGACAGGGTTTTTATTGGCAATAGGAACGAAGTGCGCCTTACTAAAAATGAACAGGTTAAAGATCTATATCTTTTTGCTGAAACTCTTGGAGGCATTGACCCAGGACCTAAACTTAATTTGCAAGCTTATGAATTGTTGGTATATGGGCAACTGCATAGTATTTCAGAAGATACTGGAGATTTTATTTACCATCATTCCACATCTGGTATTACCGACTGGATATATCCTGAAACCGGAAGTATAGTTTTTAAAGGAGTCAGCCGTACTGTAGTAGACCGGAACTCATGGAGTGCCAGTAATTTAAATAGTCGGTTTGGGGTGGTTTTTGATCCCGATCCTGGCGAAACTTTGGTGGTCAATGCAGCCATGAAAGCCAATAGCTTCCTAATCAAAAGTGGCACTGTCAGGCAAACTCTTAATGATGAGTTAAGTCCTATTTATACCTCAACTTTTTCCTTTAATATTCAGGATAAATTTGGGACGGGTGATTACGGTGAGTTTAGAATATTGTCCGGTGCCACTTTGATCTCTGAAGGAACCAAAGCCTTCAACCAAATTATTCGAAGGACTGATTCCCGGCCCGCTAGTTCATTTGTACTTGAAGAAGGTGCCAATCTGGTGCTCTTGGGTGAAGAACCGATTATCGATGCGGTGAATGTGCAGTTGGATGGCAATGTGACATATGCTGGAGGAGGGGTTTCTCAGGAATTTTTAGAAAGTAGCCTGACAAGTCCAGCTATTGAGTTTATATATAATCATTTGTTTTTTAGTGGGGCAGCGGAGAAGGTGCTTTCCCCGCTTGTAAAGGTGCGTGGAAACATGCAATTTCTGGATGGGGGAAACCTCAACGGTACCTCGTCTATGCTTGTTCCAACTGGGGTAAATAATCAACAAATAGCCATTCCCACGTTTTCTTTGGATGCTTTTGAAATGGATAAGTCCATTGGAAGTGTTAATTTCCAAAATGATCTTAGGATATTAAGTGCCTTCAGTCAGTTGTCGGGAACGATAGATTTTTCGGGGAATTCACTTTTCCTGGACTTTGGACCGACAGGTATATACAGTTATTCAAGTGGGGATTGGCATAACCTGAATGAGGTGGTTTATCATCATGTTCCCACTTACCTAGACCAAAGTAATGCTTTATTTCCTTTTTATGACAGTTACTTAGCCTTTCCAAGACATTTACTTTTAGAAGGTGCATTGGGAGGAACTGGGTCAAGTTTAAGTATTAGGCATGTCGAAAACCAGGGAGTAACCTATGACCCGGGATTTAGTGATACAGATGGGAGTACCGTAGTGTATCAATTGAATAGCTATTTTGAAATTAGCAGTAGTGGAGGCACTTCCTCGGAAGTTGATATTTGGGTCTTGGCCAATGATCTTGGCATTCAGGATATTGACCATGTGAGATTAACGGGAGATGGAGAAGCTGCAACAGGGGTACATCTCCCCGCAAGTGAGGTGGATGGTGAGCTTTGGGCTGGAAGGGGAGTGGTCTTCAATGAGTTGCTTGCTAAGGCTTTTGCCATTGCAAGCATTAGTGAATTAAGTGTTCTGCCTTTAGATTGGTTGGATTTTGAAGTGTTGTTAAAGGAAGAAGGAGTCGAGCTTTCTTGGGTGAATGGCAGAGACCCATTCATTCGGTACACTGTATTGAGAGCTGAAGGACCATCCACCGAATTTATCCCAATTGGGTCTTTCTCAGGTGATGATTCTGGTTATCAAGTTATTTTTCAAGATCAGGTTTTACCCGAGAATCAGGCATATTGGTATTATCAGGTTAAGGCTGAGAATGCTGAAGGGGAGGTAGGTTTCAGTCCTGTTATAAGGTTTAACAATCCCTTATTTAGTTTTGATGTACCTCGTATTTATCCTAATCCTTATAAGGAAGGGGAAGTTCATGTGGATTTATTTGGCCTACAATCCGATCAGCAGGTCTTCTTTAATGTTTGGGGTTCAGGTGGAAAATTATTTCTGGAAGGAGTTTTTGATCTAGGAAACGTTAAGATTCAATTGGAAGAAAATTTAAGATTATTGCCCCCTGGAAGCTATTTTATCTTGCTTCAAACCCAAAATAAATTGTTTCGTCTAAGGTGGTTAAAACTTAATTAATAAGTTTTGATTAATGGGAGGTTAAGGAAGAGCAAGGTGTTGTTATTGTGAAAATAGTTGTGATTTAGGCTTGTTGATTTTAATATTTGGATATTGTGAAATTAAATATCGAGCTGGAATGTCATAAATACCTAGGTAGGATTAAGCCAATAAGCTTATATTTATTCTTGAGACAAATAGTTATAACAGGAGAATTATGATACTTATCTGGAAAAACAAAGGTTTGTTAGTCATTGCTTATTTGATGGTATCTATGTTCCTAACCGCCTTGGTACTTGGAGTATTGAAAAGAAATTTCGGAGGTGTTTTTATGTCGATTGACTTAAATCAATCTATAGGTATTGGCTTCTTGTTGTCAGCTATTTGGACTTTTTTAACAAGGAATGACTTTTACCTGAACAGTTCTGGTGAAAAAGTTAAAATGAAAACTAGAAATGAGTTTTTTTTTATTTCAATGCAAATATGGTCTTATCTATTTCTTATTGCTGGTTTTGCCTTTCTTTTTTATGGGTTCTTCTAGTGGTTTTACTTTATCCTATTAGCATGACAGAAGAAATATTCGATTTAATATTGGGGGCCTTATTCATCCTTCTAGGGGTTTTGATTTTAATTTTTATATTGTTAAACCCATTAGTGAATGATGAGAATGAATTTGGAAGAGCAGCACATTACCAGGTTATTGTGCTAGGAATATTTTTTGTAATTATTGGTTTTTTTATAATATAAGAATTGGGTTGGTTAATGATGTTAGCATATCATCTGAATCATTATTGATGTTGAGAGAAAACACATAAAAATAAATGAAATTAATATGCCAGAAAAAGAGATGATTCACGACCCAAGTGCAAAAACAAAGCATTTTACGAAAGGGGAAATCATTCAAAGTAGAGGGCTTATAAGTCATAACGTTTTTTATGTAAAAAAAGGATTGGTGAGAAGCTATCTCATCGATAGCAATGGCAAGGAACATATATTTATGTTTGCTTCAGAAGGATGGTTAATTGCAGATATTGAGTCAATAGAATTTCATCAGCCTGCCCAACTTTTTATAGATTGCATAGAGGATTCAGAAGTACTGGTCATACACAGAGAGAATCAACACCTGGATTTTAGTAATGGGGAGGCTGTCAAAGAAAAGCTTACTCAGCTTTACCGAAGAATAGGTAAGTTACAAAGAAGGATAATTATGCAAATGAGTACTCCTGCTGTAGACAGGTATGGTTATTTTTTGCAAACCTATCCTGACTTACCCAACAGGGTGCCGCAATACATGATCGCCTCTTACTTAGGGATTACCCCGCAGGCTTTAAGTACTATTAGAAAAGTGCTATCACAAAAAAAGGAAGGTTGATTTCTTCATCTACATGAATGCCTGGGGAATAGTTGTGGTGCATATTTACTTCAAAAATAAGTAAAAATGGAAAAGGAATATTCAAACGGTGAAATCACCATCAAATGGCAACCCAAAAAATGCCAGCATGCAGGAGTTTGCGTTAAAATGCTTCCTAAAGTTTATAATCCTCAAAACAAACCTTGGATTGCGATTGAAAATGCTTCTACTGAAAACTTGACTAATCAGGTAAAAAAATGTCCCTCAGGTGCGCTAACTTACTTTGTAAACCCATAAAAGCATATGAACAAGCCGAATATAGCAGACAACAAACCCATAAAAGTAAGCTTAAAAAAGGGAGAAGAACAGTACTGGTGCGCCTGTGGATTAAGTAGCAATCAACCGTTTTGTGATGGATCACATCGGACTACTTCTTTTACACCCCTTCAATTTTCTCCAGAAGAATCTGGGGAGGCCTATTTGTGCCAATGTAAGCATACGAAAAACCCACCTTACTGTGATGGTACACATACCAAATTAAAGGTTGAGAATGAGCAAAAGGAAACTGTTCCCTTGAATAGTGGATCCACAAAGGAAGAGCCTACTCTTGCTTATATCAAAGCATTGGCCAAAGATGGTTTGTCTAAAACCGGGCATCACGGAGAAATGGGAGCAATGGGGGTCCCCGGCCCGGAATTGCCAATGTGGAAAGACATTCAGATTTTGGCGGCACAGTTAGCAACCAAGCCGTTAATGGAAGATGTGGAGGTGGGCTCGGAACTGATTATAGGCCCAAATGCTAAAAAACCATTGCGATTAGAAATTCCATTGTTCGTTTCTGACATGAGTTTTGGTGCGCTATCGGAGGAAGCCAAAATCTCACTGGCAAAAGGAGCAGAGCTGGCTGGTACAGGCATTTGCTCTGGTGAAGGAGGAATGTTAGATGAAGAACAAGCCTCCAACTCCAGGTATTTTTACGAATATGCCTCTGCCAAATTCGGTTTTGACTGGGGAAAGTTAAAACGGGTTCAGGCCTTTCATTTTAAAGGTGGACAGGGTGCCAAAACAGGGACTGGTGGACACCTGTCCGGAAACAAGGTTACTGGGAAAATTGCCCAGGTACGGAATTTAGAAGAAGGAATGCCTGCTGTATCTCCGCCAACATTTGCTGACTTAGATACACCTGAAGATTTTAAGAATTTTGCCGATAAAGTAAGAAAGATTACTGGCGGTATTCCCATAGGGTTTAAGTTATCTGCAAATCATATTGAAGAAGACATTCAGTTCGCTTTGGACGCCAGTGCCGATTATATCATATTGGATGGTAGAGGTGGTGGGACTGGCGCTGCACCCTTGATTTTTAGAAACAATATATCCGTGCCCACGATACCAGCATTGGCAAGGGCGCGACATTATTTGGATAAGGTAAATAGAAAGGATGTTACCTTAATAATTACTGGTGGCATACGCATACCAGATGATTTTATTAAGGCCATGGCTTTGGGAGCGGATGGTGTCGCATTGTCCAATTCCGCCTTACAGTCTATAGGTTGTGTGGCCGCTCGAATGTGCAACACAAACAACTGTCCTGCCGGAATAGCTACCCAAAAACCAGCCTTGAGAAAATTGCTTAACATTGATAAATCAGCCAATCACTTGTTTAATTTTTTTACTGCCTCCACTTTATTAATGAAAGTAATGGCAAGAGCCTGTGGGCATGACCACTTAAATCAATTTAATTCCAATGATATTACCAGTTGGAAAAAGGATATGGCTGAATTGACAGGGGTTAGATTCGCTGGGCTTTAAAAGGAAATGGATTAGGTGAGAAATGCATCTTCCATTAAAAATTAAAATTTAACAAAAATTAAAACGCCCTCTAATTAACATTAGAGGGCATTTTGTGGATTAATTTTTCTACTGAGATCAATTTTGGTTATCAAAGCATATTAAACCATTCAATAAATCAATGGTCAAAACAATGAATTAAAAACCCATTGATTATGAAAAATTTTGTTAAAATAAGCTGCGTTTTGGCCTTTCTATTCTTTTTTGTAAATGGTCAAAATGTGGATGCACAAAGCTCAAGAAAAAATAAGAAAGTCCTTGTCATTAAGAAAGATAACCGAAGGGTTCCGAGCAAAAGAGTAGTCTACAGAAAACCTGTAAAGAAAGTGGTGAGCATTAGGATATTGCCAAATAGAACAACGATCGTTCATAGAGGAATAAACTACTATTACTCAGGTAATCGCTTCTATTCATATTCAGGTGGTAGGTACATAGTGATCACACCTAAAATAGGATTTAGAATAAAAACATTGCCGGTAGGTTATGTCAGGTTAAGACATTTAAACAGGGACTATTACTGGTATAACGGTATATTTTACATCAATGTAGGCAATGCTTATGAAGTAGTAGAGCCTGAGCTAGGAACTGTTATTTATGAACTTCCACAGGATGCAGAGCGGGTTGAGATTGATGGCTATTCCTATTATGAATTTTCAAATGTGCTTTATGAAAAAATTCAATTGAATGGTGAAAGGGCCTATGAGGTTGTTGGGTTTATAGAGCAGTAAATTAAATAATAAGGCTAGTATATGAGTTAATTCAATGTCTTGTTTTATTTCCATTGGCTATTGCTTATTTTTAATAAACGATTAGATTTGAATAGGGTAGCTGAAGGCTACTGCTGTTTACCTTTAGAATAAAGGAGGGGCTGCAATGATAAGGAGGCTCCTCTTTTTTTCTATGAACACGATTAACACAATGATGAATGATGAGGAATATACTACTTGTATTACTGACAACACTCTTGATATTTTCCTGTGCTGATAAAAAAACATCCACCAAACTAAGACCAAACATAGTGCTGATAATGGCCGATGATTTAGGTTATGGAGATCTCTCATGTTATGGAAATGAGATGATACAGACACCAAATCTGGATTTTCTGGCATCCCAAGGAGTTAAATTTACGGATTTCCATTCCAACGGGGCGGTATGTAGTCCTACTCGAGCGGCTTTAATGACTGGAAAATACCAGCAGCGTACTGGAGTTGAGGGAGTTGTTACAGCTAAAAGTCATAGGGATGTTGGTTTAAGTCTTAGTGAAATCACTATGGCTGAAGAACTAAAGAAACATGGGTACAGTACAGGCATGTTTGGAAAATGGCATTTGGGCTATGACAAAGCATTCAATCCTACTTTGCAGGGATTTGACGAGTTTGTAGGTTTCGTAAGTGGGAATGTTGATTACCATGGACATATTGATCAGGAAGGTTACTTGGATTGGTGGAAAGGAGGGGAAATTGAAAATGAAGAAGGGTATTCTACTGATTTGATCACAGATTACGGGGTAAAATACATACAAGAGAATGATCCTGAAAAGACAGGTAATCCCTTTTTTCTTTATGTCCCGCATGAAGCGCCACACTCTCCATATCAAAGGCGCATAGACAAGGTTTTAAGGGAAGTTGGTATAGCAGGAACTCAAGCTGTAATGGAGGACAGTATAGCGACCATCTATAAAGAAATGGTTGAAGTCATGGATGAGGGTGTCGGAAGAATAATCGAGTCCCTTAAAGAGATTGGACAGTATGAAAACACAATTTTAGTTTTCGTTTCAGACAATGGGGCAAATCATTTTGGAAATAATGGTGGTTTAAAAGGCTTTAAAGCCAGTGCTTACGAAGGAGGTAGCCGTGTTCCTGCCATTTTCAGTTATCCAGATGCCATCAAAGGAGGAAATGTGAATGATCAGGTTGTTCTCAGCATGGATTTGCTGCCGACCTTCTTGGATTTTATTGATCAGAAACCTACTGAAATTATTGATGGTCAAAGTATAAAGGACAATTTGTTGCATCAAACTAACTTGCCAGAACGGGATGTGTTTTTTGCATATGGCAAAAAAAGTTTTATCAGAAGTGGGGATTGGAAATTAATATGTACGGAAAATAAAAATGGTAAAAACCTCGAGCTTTATAATTTGGCAAATGACATAAATGAGAGGAATGACATGAGTTCAGATAGGTCTGATATGGTTAGTTTATTATTGGAAAAACTTGAGGCTTGGGAAAAAGAAGTTAGAGAAGGTGTGATTATGGTCGCTGGATAGGCTAATTTTAGACTGGTAACTTCTTCTTTTAAAACAATCACGATTAGTGAAACATTCGAAATTAATTCTTCCAGTAATTGTAATTTCTCAGTTCTGTTGTACCTCACTTTGGTTTGCAGGGAATGGAGTAATCAATGATTTAGTCACCGACTTTGGTCTTGAGGACAGTGCTCTGGGGCACCTGACTTCGGCAGTGCAATTTGGATTTATAATTGGAACATTGGTTTTTGCTATATTAACTATTGCGGACCGGTTTTCTCCCTCTATGGTGTTTTTGATCTCTGCTCTACTCGCTTCTCTTCTCAATTTAGGGGTTATCTGGGAAGCCAATAGCTTAATGAGTTTACTTTCACTGCGTTTTTTTACTGGGTTTTTTCTGGCAGGTATTTACCCTGTAGGGATGAAAATAGCCACAGACTACTATGAGAAAGGGCTCGGTAAGTCCCTTGGTTTCTTAGTAGGTGCGTTGGTTATTGGTACGGCATTTCCTCATTTACTTAAAGAAATGACTGGGGACTATCCATGGAAATTTGTTTTGATTGCTACTTCTTTACTAAGCGTAGTAGGTGGTCTAATGATGATGATCATGGTGCCTGATGGGCCTTTTCGAAAATCAAGCCAAAAAATAGAACTTTCGGCTTTCTTAAATATCTTTCAAAACCGGTCATTTCGGTCTGTATCATTTGGCTATTTTGGGCATATGTGGGAGTTGTACGCTTTTTGGGCCTTTGTGCCCTATATGCTGAGCAAATACAGCTTAGAACATTCTAAAGTTCTTTTCAATGTCCCTCTATTGTCATTTCTTATCATTGGATTGGGTGGGTTGGCCTGCGTACTAAGTGGCTATCTAGGTCAGGCAGCAGGTACTAAAAAGGTTGCCATTGTATGCTTGCTCCTTTCAAGCGTTTGTTGTGTTCTGTCTCCATTAGTGTTTTACAGTGAATCTGGGGTAGTATTTGTTGGCTTCTTGCTTTTTTGGGGTTTGGTTGTCATTGCAGATTCTCCTTTATTATCCACACTCGTAGCGCAAAATGCTTCAGCAGAAATTAAAGGTACAGCACTTACTATCGTAAATAGCCTTGGGTTTTCAATTTCCATAATAAGTATTCAATTGATCACTTTCCTAATGGAGTTGACTGATTCAAATGCTATCTATACCATTTTGGCAGCAGGTCCAATATTGGGGCTACTTTCCTTGAGAAGATTAAAAAGTAGTGTTTCTTTAAGTTTTTAGTTTATTGTTGATTAGGTTTGAGGAATAGCTAAAGGAGCTTAGAGAAGTTACGAAATTGTTAAGTGTTCTTACTATAAATCGTGCTGATGTGGAAATTTTCTTTTTTCGAAATTCATTTAATGTTGTCCCGGATGCTACTGAGCCTGCTTTTGCTGGAGATACTTCTATTGTTAAGGTGCTGGTAAATGATAAATTAATAGAACAGAAGGCCTCGGTCTCTAATGTTATAGATAGTACCTTAGTTCCTTTTACCGATGATTATGTGGTGTTAAGATCAGATCGCTATAGAGACATAGATCCAGAAGCTCCTCCAGGAATTTATACCATCACCTATAATATTTTTGAAGTAGGGAATGCTTCAACCCGAAATATGCAATAGACATTCTATTACGTG
>TARA_R110002124_G_scaffold4800_34_pt1 | contig 26754 bp, 18 predicted proteins | sample TARA_R110002124 | Tara Oceans TARA_R110002124 (sample SAMEA4397445) | marine metagenome | biome: Polar Biome; feature: [SRF] surface water layer (ENVO:00010504); material: water (ENVO:00002006), including particulate matter (ENVO:01000060) such as... | depth 5 m
GCCCCGGCGCGGATTGGTGCAGGGAGGCCGTATCCGCGCTGACGCAAGCCCAGCCGCCGGGAACATATTGTGCAATGATTGCCGCCGCGCGGGTGGCGTCAACCGGCAGCTCGCGCGTGGCGAACCCGCGCCCAACGGATTTCGCAGCCGCCATTTCACTGGCCGAAAACCCGGTCAAAGCCTTGCGCCAAAACCCCTCGCCCGGGGTGATCCGGGCCATGGCAGCGGTCAGCGCCGGGCTTTGACCAAAGGTCAGCGCGTCGCCCACCGGTGCAATTTGATCCGCAGTCACCGGCAGTCCGCCCAGGCAGGCAAAGCCCGACAACCGCACCGCGCCGTCTGCGCAAGCGACCACCAGGGTGTCGCCGACCTCAAGAACCGTGCCCGGTGCGCCCGTTCCCTGCGCAGGTTCCGCCTGTGAAACAGCAAACACGCCCGCCGCGCTTTCGATCTTTGGCAGGGCCAGCGGGTTCCAGTAGCCGCCATGATCCAGCGCGCGCACCATGCGCAGCAGTTCAGAGGCCGGGCGGCTGAAATCCAGCCGTGCGGCGGTGTCGGGGCGGTCATTCTTGCGGCAAAGCGTGCGCTGGCTCAGGTCTTGCCTGCGCCGGTTCATCGCCCCGGTTTCCAGCGCGGCGACAACGGCGGGAAAGCTTTCGATCGCCGCGCCGTAGCAGCGGGCGTTCAGGGAAAAGGCGGTATCGTCGTCGCCAATGTCAAAGGTGACCTGCTCCAGGATATCGCCCTCATCCACGCCACCCTGGATCATGTGCCAGGTGATGCCGTGGCGCATTTCGCCGTTCAGCGCAGCCCAGACCGGTGCGTTCAGTCCGGCATAGCGGGGCAGGGGGCCGTCATGGAAGTTCACCGCGCCCTGACGGGCCTTCGCCAGCAGCGCATCGGGCAGAACCGACAGATTTGCAATCGACAGCAGCCAGTCGAACGGCGCGGTGATCCGGTGCTCCAGCCCGGCGCCCGGTTCGACCACCTCGACCCCGGCGCCCCGCGCCCAGGCGATGACGTCGGCATTGTGGCTGACGACGGTCTGAATACCGTGTCCGCGCCCCAGCAAGATCTTGGCGCACTGAACCAGAAGCGATTCATTGCCAACCAGAACACATGAAAACGAGGCCATATCAACTCTCCCGGGAAATGCGCGTTCCCCAACTGTGTTTCACAAGATCACGGAGAAAATGTGGCGGGGTATGGGGTTTCTTGCGGCCCGCCAGCACGCGCAGCCCGTAAACGCCCAGCCCGGCGATATGCGCGGCGGTTGCCAAACCCGCGTAAAGCCTGCCGTGGTTCTTTTCAAAATAGTGACGACGCGAGGCGAACCAGTAGCCTGGCACGCGCTGCCATTCCTTCATGCCGGTGCTGACCGATCCCAGATGCATCACCCGGCTTTCGACCACATAGACCGTGGGCCACCCGGCCATCGCGGCGCGGCGGCACAGGTCGGTTTCCTCGAAATACAGAAAGAAGGCCTCATCAAACAGACCGACCTGATCCAGCACCGACTGGCGCATCAGCACGCTGGCCCCGGCCAGCCAATCCACCCGGGCGGTTTGCGTGGGCAGATCGGGCGCGACAATGGCGTTTTTCAGCAGTCTCGAAATCGGGCCGGTTTTCGCCGCCCCCTCGAACTCGCCGGCGATGGATGGAAAGCGAAAGGCGCTGACGTGGGGAACGCCATCTTCGCCGTAGATATGGCTGCCCGCGAAGCCGACATCGGGGTTCTGTTCCAGATACGCCACCAGGCCAGAGATCGCATCCGGGTCCGGAAAGGCGTCCGAGTTCAGGATATAGACAAAATCCGGACTGGATCCATCCGGCAGGCCTGCGCGAATGCCGAAATTGTTGCCCGCGCCATAGCCGCCATTGCGCCCGGATTGCAGCACCCGCACGCGCGGCCAATCGGCGGCGGCGGCGCTCATGGCTTCGAAGCTGCCATCCAGGCTGTCATTGTCGACAATCGTGATGGCGCCCTCGATCCCCTCCATCGCCGTGATCGCGGCTTGCGCGGCGCGCAGGGTCATGTCGGGCGTGCGCCAGTTCAGGATCACACACAGAACGCGGCTCATGCCTCGGACTCCGATATCAGGGTTTTCAACCGGGATGCCATGACCCGCACATTGGGTTCCAGAACCATGCTGTCGTGATCGCCAGGCACTTCATGGACGCTCAGCCTGGGCATCCAGGGCGACCAGTCATTGTCATCGTGCACGTATTCCTTCGCACTGCTGACCCAGCGACCGCCGGTGACCCTCCAGTGTTTGTCCAGCGGTGGGCGGAACAGGGCGACCGGCGCGTCATAGCCGCGCAGGGTCACATGGGGCAGGGCATCGCGGAACGCGGCCTCGATCGCGCGGTTGTGGAACCCGCTGTCGGCCTCGGCTTCGGCTTCATCGGCCATGCGGGCAAGCTGTGCTTTCCAGTCGCGCCGGGCCTGCATCCATTCCCCGACATAGCCGAACCCCTTGCGGCGGAACTCGTGCAGCTTGATTGCCGCCTTGTCCGCGCGGCTCAGTTCCGGGCGCAGCGGCAGCGGCGTGTCCAGCAGCGTCAGCAGCGCCACCTCTTCGCCCGCCGCCCGCAATTGTTGCGCCATCTCCAGCGCGGTCAGACCGCCGCCGGAAAACCCGCCGATCAGATACGGCCCATGCGGCTGCACCTGACGGATTTCCGCCAGATAATCGCGCGCGGCGTCTTCCAGCCGGGTGTGAGGCTCGGCCCCGCCCAGCAGCCCGCGCGCCTGAACGCCATAAAACCGGCGATCCGTGCCCAGAAGCTGCGCCAGGTGCCGCAGGTTCAGCACGTTGCCGAACATGCCGGCCACCAGGAAGAACGGCGTTTTCGGCCCGCCCTCGCCTTCATGCATCGGCACCAGGAACTCATAGCGCCGGGTCGGTGCGCTGGGCGCAGGCGCGTCGCCGCTGTCAGTGATGCCCGCAACTTCAGCCACCATGGCGGCGACCTTTTCCACCGTTGGCGCCTCGAACAGGACCGAGATGGGGAAATCCACGGCCCAGGTCTTTTTCACCCGCGCAAACAGGCGCACGGCGATCAACGAGTGCCCGCCCAGGTCAAAGAAGCTGTCCTGCACGCCGACCCCTTCGACGCCCAGCAATTCTTCCCACATCGACACCAGCATCCGTTCGACATCGTTGCGCGGTTCGACATACGCGCTGTCCAGGTTGGGGCGGTCGAATTTCTGGCCGTCGCCGGCGTCATTGCTCTGAACGACTGCTGCTTCAGCGATCAATTCAGGCAATGTCAGAGACGAAACGACCACCTGTGCGCGATCCAGCGACAGGGCCCGCAAAAAGGCCGTGGCCCCCTCGGGCGGGGTGATCCCCATCGACAGATTGCGCGCCAGCCGCTCTTCGCCGGGGTTTAGCGCGCGGTCCTCGCCGCCGGGGTCATCAAACTGCACCTCGGACGGCAGAAGCGGTGCGGGCGTGCCGAAGCCGCCCTCAAGCCGCTTGATGGCAAACCGCCCGATCTCGGCGCAGACCTGGCCGTCAGGCGTGGCCAGCGTGATATCGAAACTGGCAAAGCCCGGCTCGGCGGGGGCGATGCGCACATGGCTGACGATCTCGGCGGGCAGGGCGCGGTAAACCCGCACGCGGCCATAGGACACCGGCACCCACAGCGCGCGGCCGCCGTAGCCGTCAATCAACTCCATCGCCCAACCTGTGGCCAGATCGGTCAGCGCCGGGTGCAGCACGTAGCCCTGCCCCAGATCGTCGCGGAACGCTTGCGGCAACGACAGATGCGCGATGCCTTCGCCGGCGCCATAGGCACGCCTGTTCAGCACGCGCCAGCGCGGACCAAAGGCCAGATGCGCTTCTTGCCCGGTGGCCATGCCGTTCGGATCCTCGGCAACATCGCGGTCGCAGCGGGCCATGATCGCGGCGACATCAATCTGCCCCGGCACTTTCATGGGCGCCATTTCGATCCGCGCCTGCGCGTTCAGGGCAAACCCCGTGCGCCCGCGCAGGGTCACGGCAGAGCGCAGTTCAAACTCATACCCCGCATCCGAGCGTTCCAGCGTCACGCGGATCTCACGCGGTTCATCGACCTCCAGCGCGCGGAAGAAGGTCAGATCGGCGATTTCGAACGGCTCCACCTCGCCCTGCGCATGCAGCGACTGCACGGCGATTTCAAGCAATCCGGTGCCCGGAACCAGCGCGGTGGCGTCCTTTGTGCGGTGCTCATCCAGCAGCCACATGCCGGTGTCATAGGTCGCTTTGAATTGGCGATTCATGCGGGAATCAAACCCGGCGCTGTCCAGAAGCGGCACCGCAACAGGTGTTTCGGGCATCGCCGGGCCGTGACCCAGACGCTGCGCCATGGCCTCGGCGGCCATGCCGACCTCGGCCCAGATACCCCAGTTCAGGGACAGAACCCGCGTCTTGCCGGTGCGCGCCCGGGCCCAGGCGTTCAGGTATTCATTGGCGGCCACGTAATCGACCTGACCGGCCGGGGCGGTCAGGGTGGAGGTGGAGGAAAACACCACGATCCGATCGACCGCGCCGTCCGGCAGCAGCGCATCCAGCACGCGCAGCCCGTGGACCTTGGGCGCAAAGACACTTTCCACGCTGCCCACGGTTTTCGCCAGCAAGGGCGCGTCATCGATTGCGCCGGCGGCGTGGATCACACCGTGAATGCGGCCGAAGCGGTCTTGCACCTGCTCCAGCGCGGTGCGCATCTCGTCGATGTTGCAGACATCGGCGGCGATGACCATGACCTCGGCGCCCAGTGCTTCCAGCCGTTCGACCGCCAGAATGCGGCGCGCCACGGGGTCGGCGGGGTTTTCGGACCGCGCCGCCCAATCGCCGCGATCGGGCAGGGCGGTGCGGGCGATCAGCGCGAGCTTCGCGCCCGAGGTCTTGACCAGCGCTTCGGCCACCGTCTGGCCGATCCCGCCAAAGCCGCCGGTAATCACCCAAGGCGCACCCTGCGGCAGATCGGGGGTTTCGGTCAGCGGCTGAGGGCGCAGGCGCTGTTCGAACCGCTTGCCACCCCGCAGCGCGGCGACACTGTTGCCGGGCTCGGCAAACAGCTCCTCCAGCAGCGCCTGGGTCAGATCAGGGTGGCCGCCACGCTTGCGGGCGCGCGGTTCGATGTCCAGCGTCGCAACGCTCATCCCCGTCATTTCATGCGGGATCACGCGGGCCGGTCCGGCGATCATTGCCTTTTCGGGCCAGCGCAGGGGTTCATCCTTCACTTGCGCGGCGCCGGCAGTGATCACGGTCATGTGCATGTCGTCCAGCCCCTCGGCGGCGATGGCCTGCCCCAGGAACATCAGCGAATAGAACCCCTGCTCCACATGCGCCTGAAACGCGTTCGAGCCGGGGCGGAAACGCTCTTCGCCGCTGGCCAGCCAGAAATGGGCGATGCGGGTCGGCACGGTGCCACGATGCACCAGGTCCTGGATCAACTGGTCATAGCCTTCGCGCCCGCGCTCCGTGGGCAGCGAGTAAACACTGTCGGTGCGCCGGCGGAAGGCATCGCCGCCCTGCACTTCGATCACCTTTTGCCCGGCCGCCCGCAGCCGCGCGATCAGCGGCGCAGAGATGCCATCTTGATCGGCAAAGATCAGCCAGGTTTCGGGCGGGGCGTCATCCAGTTCGGTCTCGACATCCAGATCCACAGAAGCGGAGCGCGGCACCCATCCCAGCCGGGTGCCCATCTGTTCCACGCTGTCGATCCGCGCGGGGATGGCGGTGACGGTATCCGCGCGGGGCTTGGCGGGGGCGATGAAATATTCGCGCCGATCGAACGGATAGGTCGGCAACGGCACGCGGTTGCGCCGTGCATCGCCCCAGATCTGTGACCAGTCGAACGCGCCGCCCAGCGCCCAGATGCGGCCCAGCAGGCCCATGTGGTAAAGGTCGTCGGCGATGTCCTCCTCAGGATGGCGCAGCGCGGCCAGAACCTGCTGCGGCGGCACCGCGCCATGCATCCGCGTCAGCGAGGACAGCGCCTTGCCCGGGCCGACCTCCAGCCAGATGCGATTGGGCTTTTCGGCAAGCGTAGAGACACATTCGGCAAACATCACCGTGCCGCGCAGGTGCTGCGTCCAGTAATCCGGGCTGGTGGCTTGCTCATCCGTCAGCGGCAGGCCGGTGCGGTTGGAGATGATCGGCAGGCGCGGCGGGCTTAACGGAATCGAGGCCAGGAAAGCGCGGAACCGGTCCAGGATCGGATCCAGCATCCGGGAATGCGCGGCAATGTCGATGGCAATGCGCTGGGTTTCGAATCCGTCGGCCAGCAACCGCGCGGACAGCGCGTCCAGATCGGCGTCTGGGCCGGATACCACGGTCAGTTCCGGCGCGTTCATGCTGGCGATGTCCAGATCGCCCAGATAGGGCGTCAGGGACTTCACCGACAGCGGCACCGACACCATGCCACCGGCGGGCACGGTATCGAACAACGTGCCGCGCAGGTGAACAAGCGCGATGCAATCCTCGAAGCTCATCACCCCGGCCAGGCAGGCGGCGGTGTTTTCGCCCATCGAATGCCCAACCAGCGCGGCGGGTTGCACGCCCCAGGCCATGAACATCCGCGCCAGCGCGTATTCGGTGATCATGATCAGCGGCAGCTGCACCGACGGTTTTTTCAGCGCCGCATTCGCGGCGTCCTCGGCCCCTGGTTCGGGCAGCCAGAGCGCGCGGATGTCATAATCCAGACGCGGTTGCAGGATCTCCAACCCCTTGTCCATCCATTCGGCAAAGACCGGCTCGGTCTCATAAAGATCGCGCGCCATGCCGGCGAACTGCGCGCCGCCGCCAGGGAACAGGAACACGACATCCGGGCTGTCCAGCGCGGTATGGGTGAACACGCGCTGCGGGTTGTCGGCCTCCAGCAGCGTTGCGGCCTCGTCATGGGTTTGCGCCACCACCACGCGGCGCTTGTCAAAGGCGCGGCGCCCGTTCTTGAGCGTCCAGGCGATGTCGGCCAGGTTCTGTTGCGGTGCGCCGCGCAGATGGGCGGACAGGTTCGCCGCCTGTGCATCCAGCGTGGATTTCGAGCGCGCCGACAGGGTCAGCAATTGAAACGGCCAATCGCTATCGCCACTTGCCGCGCGTTCAGGCGCTTCCTGAAGAATCGCATGGGCATTGGTGCCGCCCACGCCCAGGCTGTTAACCCCGGCGCGGCGCGGGTGGCCGCGACTGTCCCAGGGGGTCAGCACGGCGTTCACCGCAAAGGGCGAGGCCTCAAATTCAATCGTCGGGTTGGGCGCCTCGAAACCCAGCGACGGGGGCAATTCCCTGTTGTGCAGCGACAAGGCCACCTTGATGACGCTGGCCACGCCGGCGGCGGTGTCCAGATGGCCGATATTGGTTTTCACCGATCCAATCTTGCAGAACCCGGTTTCATCGGTGGTTTCGCGAAACGCCTCGGTCAGCGCCGCCACTTCGATGGGATCGCCCAGATAGGTGCCGGTTCCGTGGCATTCGACGTAATCGACCGTATCGGCGGTGATGTCGGCCACTGCCTGCGCCTCGGCGATGCAGCGCGCCTGCCCTTCGACGCTGGGCGCCAGATAGCCGGCCTTTTGCGCGCCGTCGTTGTTGATCGCGCTTCCCTTGACCACGGCCCAGACATGATCGCCGTCGCGGATCGCATCGTCGAGCCGTTTCAGCACCAGGCACCCGGCACCGGAACCGAACACCGTGCCCTGCGCGCGGTGATCAAAGGCGTGGCATTCGCCATCGGGCGAGAGGATCTCGTTCTCCTTGTGCAGATACCCGCGGCCCTGCGGCAGTTCGATGGTCACACCGCCCGCCAGCGCCATGTCGGATTCACCCGACAGAAGCGCCTGCACCGCGTAATGCAGCGCGACCAGCGATGTGGAACAGGCGGTCTGCACGTTGATCGACGGACCGCGCAGGTCGAAGATGTGGCTGATGCGGGTGGACAGGAAGTCCTTGTCATTGCCGGTGTGGCGCAACAGGAACATGCCGACATCGCGCACCAGATCGGCGTTCGAGCAGATGTTGAAATAGAAGTAGCTGCCCATCCCGCAGCCCGCATAGACGCCGATATTGCCGTCGAAATTCTCGGGCATGTGGCCGGCGTTTTCCAGCGCCTCCCACGCCACTTCCAGGAACTGGCGGTGCTGCGGGTCCAGGATGGCGGCTTCCTTGGGCGAAAACCCGAAGAATTCGGCGTCGAAATCGGCAAACCGGTCCAGCGGCGCGGCAAAGGGCACGTAGTTGGGCTGGCGCATCAGCGCCGGATCCTCGCCGGCGGCCAGCAGCGCGTCCTCGTCCAGGCGGCGGATGGAGCGCAACCCGGCGCGCAGGTTGAGCCAGTATTCGTCGATCGACGCGGCACCGGGCAGATGCGCGGCCATGCCGACAATGGCAATATCGGACTCGCTGACGGAAGACTGGGGATCGGCGGACATCGGCTTACCTGAACGTTCGGAACATGGATTGGAAACAATCAATTCAATGGGGCAAGAGTTGCCCGCAATTCGGGCGTAAAGGTGGCGCCCGCCTATAGAATTGTGCGGCGCCCTTTGCGTGGCGGCGGCGCGGGGCGGGCAGCCGGGCGCGAGACGCCCAGTGCCACGCCGGAATGCACTTGCCGCATCCGCTCTTGCCGTGCGGCGGCGATGGTGGTTTTCAGGGCTTCGGCGTATCCCAATAGCGCCCCGGCCATCAGCCAGGTGAACGGGATCAATGTGGCGTTGGGCAACAGGTCCACCATGTTGACCGCCAGGATCAGGCCCAGCGTGGACACGGCGATCGGCACAGGCGGGGCCTGCGGCTTTCTGGCCTGCCACCACAGGCTCAGAACCGGCAGGGCCAGTAGCCCGAACATGGCGATATAGCCCAGCCAGCCGTAATGCCCGATGGTGATGATCCACTGACCGTCGACGATCGACTGTGTTCGGCCTGTTGCCGGATCATAGACCATGAATCGCCCCCAGCCGCCCCAGCCGAACAGCGGCTTGGCCTCGACATGGGCCAGGATGCGGTCCTCGTTGGTGAATCGATAATTGAGCGACTGCGCGCGCTCCTCGTTGAAGCTTTCGACGAAGGCGACCAGCTCGGCCGTCGGCACCGCGCCCGAGCCGCGCAGCAACGGATAGGCCAGCACCACAACCACCAGCATTGCCGAGACCGCCAGATGGGCCCGGGGCTTCAGCAGAAGCACGGCGGGAACGAAAACCACGGTAAAGACCAGTGCGCCCATGGATTTGGTGATGACCACCAGGCCGAAGATGCCGACAACGACCAGGAACCGTTTCAGCTTTGCCCTGGATTCGGCCTCTCTGACCATGGCCGCCGCCGCCATCGTGCACATGAAGGCAAAGAACGCCACCCACAGACCGTGCGGCATGAAAACGAAGGGCCGGAAGCCGCCGTTGCGCATGGCCTGGGCAAAGTCATGCTGAAAGAAGCCATAAAGCCTGGTGTGAAGCTGCGGGCTGAATCGCACCTCCCACAGCATGGGCAGGGCATAGATCCCGGCAGCGATGACCAGCGCGATCAGGATTTCCCGGATCGCCTGTTCCGAGCGCAGCGCAATCCGCGCCAGAAAGAAGGGCAGCATCAGGAACACCTGCTGCGCCAGCGCGGAGATGGAATCGTAGATGCGCAACCCGGGCAGGCCCCAGACCTCCAGCGCGTTTGGGTCCACCAGGCGCATGGTGCCGAAAGTATCGACGCCGAACGGCACGGCCTCCAGATTGGTCAGCACCGTGATCGCCGGGCTGACGATGAACAGCACCAGCAGGATGCGCCCAACCCAGCCCCTGGGGAACAGCTCGGGCATCTTTCCCCAGACCGCCAGGCTGATGCCAAACGCCATCAGGTTCGGAATGGTTTCCTTGTTCAGTGCCGGCACGATCGGCAGGTCAATGGCCGAAATCTGTGGCAGGAACATATAGGGGCCCAGAATCGACCAGATCAGCGCCCGCTCGAACGGAAGTTTCCTGAACAGAAAGACAGCCATCAGCGGCCAGCCCAGCAAGGCCAACAGCGCCGTGGTATTGCCGATCTGGATCATGCCCGCGCGCCTTTGTGACGCAGCGGCGCCAAACGCGCCCTCATTCTGCCGTGCCTCTCAGCCTGTCGCCCCTTGCCGGGGGTTTGATGATACTGTGCCCAATTCTTAACAAAGTTTCCCGATACTGTCTGCGTATCGGTTTCAATCTTGCGGCAAAATGCGGTCATAGTATGAGGTTTTCGTGGAGTTTTCCTTTCCGCCCCACACAATCCGGGTGAATATCCCCGATACGGGGGAATTGCTGACCGAGGTGCGCCGCCGCATGCGGAATGGCGAAGGCTATGCGCTGGCGACGATCAACCTGGATCACCTGGTGAAACTGTCGCGCGATCCCGCGTTCCGCCAATCCTATGCGGCGCAGGATCTGGTCTGCGCCGATGGCAATCCCATCGTCTGGCTGTCGCGCGTTGCGCGGCGGCCGGTATCGCTGGTTCCCGGATCGGACGTGGTGCTGCCGCTGGCCGCGCTGGCGGAAAGGAACGCCATTTCCGTCGCGCTCATGGGTTCCACCGACGAGGCATTGGCGCAAGCCGCCGAGGCGATGAAACAGGCGGTTCCCGGCCTGACCATCGCCGCCCGGATCGCACCGCCCATGGGATTTGATCCCCAGGGGGACGATGCCGTCGTCATTCTGGATCAATTGGTGAAATCAGGCGCCGGTCTGGTGTTCATCGCGCTGGGCGCCCCCAAGCAGGAAGCCTTTGCCGCGCTGGGCCGCAAGCTGGCGCCGCGCATGGGGTTTGCCAGCATCGGCGCCAGCCTGGACTTTCTGGCCGGGCGCCAGACCCGCGCGCCGCATTGGGTGCGCGCGATAGCCATGGAATGGGCCTGGCGGACGATGTCGAACCCGAGGCGGCTGTTCAAACGCTATGCCGAATGCGCGTTGATCCTGCCGGGATACGCGTTGCGCGCCTGCCGGCAACGGTGGAGCGATGGCGGGGTATAACCCCGCCCTACCGCCTATTTGTATTCGATCAACCGTGCCTTGCCGCGCGTCAGGCGCCGCGCATGGAAACGCAGCGCACCCACGGCTTCGGCCAGCTTGCCCAGCGTGCTGAAAAACGCGGGCTTCAGCCCCATGGACCGTGACAGGCGCAGCACCTGAAGCGGATAGGCCAGCAGCACCAGCGCCGCCGCCGGGTGCAGCAGCGATCCCAGCAGTGCAAAAAGCGGAATCCCCAGGCCCCAGATCCAGATACGCCGTGTCTCGGCCGCCCAATGCGGCATCTGCGGCGTGGAAAACCGCGCCGACCCTTCGGCAAAGGCATGGCCCGCGCGCTCTGCGCGTTTCCACCATTGCCTGAACCGGTGCATGTCGGCGTCATGCCAGGTCATTTCCGCGTCAATCCGGCGGATCTGCCAGCCCTCCTTGCGCAGGCGCAGACACAGTTCCGGCTCCTCGCCGGCGATCAGATCCTCGCGGTAGCCGCCCGCCCGCACCACCACGTCGTAGCGCATCAGCGCATCGCCACCGCAGGCCAGCGCCTCGCCGACCGGCGTGTCCCATTCCGCGTCGATCATGGCGTTGTAAAGGCTGGCCTGGGGAAACCTCTCACGCCGCCGACCGCAGACCACCGCCACGCGCGGCGCGTCCTGCAACACCCGCGCAGCGGCGCCGATCCACCCGTCGCGCAGCGCGCAGTCGCCGTCGATGAACTGCACGTAGCGCGGCGGATCATCGGCCAGCGCCGCCAGCCCGGCGTTGCGCGCGCGCGCGGCGGTGAAGGGCAGGCTCATGTCCAGCGCGACACCGGCTGCACCGGCATCGGTTGCCGCCTGAACGCTGCCATCGGTGGAGCCTGAATCGACATAGATCACCCGGCGCACCTGCCCGGACAGGGACTGAAGGCAGGCGATCAGCCGCGCGCCCTCGTTGCGGCCAATGACCACGGCGTCGATCGCGGGGGGTTCGGGTGCGGTTTGCATGACTGCCCACGGGGATACGGCAGCCGCTTTGCCCCTGTCCAGCACGCAAGGTTATTGCCCGTGCCCTCTGGGCAAAGCCCGCGCGATGTGTTGCATTCCTGCCAAGCGGAAAAACGGCAGCGAAAGGACAGATCCATGACACACGCGCAGATCGTCGGTTGGAGCCATTCCCGGTTCGGCAAGTCCGAACAGCCCGACACCGAACACCTGATCGCCGAGATCCTGGCCCCCGCGCTGGACCATGCCGGGATCGGTGCCGAGGATGTTGACGGCATATTCGTCGGCGTTTTCAACGGCGGGTTCAGCCGGCAGGATTTTCAGGGCGCGCTGGTCGCACTGGCCGAGGACAAACTGCGCCATGTCCCGGCGATCCGCTATGAAAACGCCTGCGCGACCGGTTCAGCCGCGCTGTATGGCGCGCTGGATTTCATCGAAAGCGGGCGCGGGCGGATCGCGCTGGTGGTCGGCGCGGAAAAGATGACCGCAACCCCCACGGCCGAGGTCGGCGACATCCTGCTGGGCGCGTCCTATGTGGCCGAGGAAGCCGATGTGCCCGCCGGTTTCGCCGGGCTGTTCGGCAAGGTCGCGGGCAGCTATTTCCAGAAATACGGCGATCAATCCGACGCGCTGGCGATGATCGCCGCCAAGAACCACAAGAACGGGATGAACAACCCCTACGCCCATATGCGCAAGGATTTCGGGTTCGAATTCTGCAACACCGTGTCCGACAAGAACCCCCATGTTGCCGGGCCCCTGCGGCGCACCGATTGCTCGCTGGTGTCCGACGGCGCGGCGATTCTGGTTCTGGCCGATGCCGAAACCGCCGCCACCCTGAACCGCGCCATCGGCTTTCGCGCGCGGGTGCAGATGAATGACTTTCTGCCGATGTCCCGGCGCGACGTCCTGGACATGACCGGCGCGCGCAAGGCCTGGGCCGGGGCGCTTGAGGGCGCGAAGGCCAGTCTTGATGACCTCTCGTTCGTGGAAACCCACGACTGTTTCACCATCGCCGAGATGCTGGAATATGAGGCCATGGGCCTGGCCGAACGCGGGCAAGGGCACCGGGTGATCCGTGACGGCCTCACCGCGATGGATGGCAAACTGCCGGTCAACCCCTCGGGCGGGCTGAAATCCAAGGGCCATCCCATTGGTGCCACCGGCGTGTCGCAGCATGTCATGGCCGCCATGCAACTTGCGGGTGACGCGGGTGACATGCAGGTGCCGGGAGCGGAGTTGGGCGCGGTGTTCAACATGGGCGGTCTGGCGGTGGCGAATTACTGCTCCATCCTGGAGCGCGTGAAATGAGGATCGATCTGTCGCAGGGCATCGCGCCGGTGTCCGCCCGGGTGATGAACCTGTCGCATTTCCTGACCGATACCGCCCGCCGCCACCCGGATGCGCCGGCTTTCATCTGGGGCGATCAAACCTGGACCTGGGCGCAGACAGAGGCCCGCGCCGCCGCCTTTGCCGAGGCGCTGATACGGCGGTTCAACGTGCAAAAAGGCGACCGCATTCTGGTCCAATCGGCCAACAACAACCAGATGGTCGAGGCCATGTTCGGCTGTTGGCGCGCGGGCTGCATCTGGGTGCCCGCCAACTTCCGCCAAACGCCTGATGACGTGGCCTTTCTGGCGCAATCATCACAGGCACGCGGGCTTCTGGTGGGGGCGGAATTCGCCGCTCATGCCGCCGCCTGCGCCCCGACGCTGGATTTTACCATCTCCATCGGCGCCAGCGATTTCGCGGACGATTATGAAACCCTGATCGCCCCGTTCATCGGCCAATCCCGCCCCGCCGCGGCCGTTCAGCGCGATGATCCGTGCTGGTTCTTCTTCACATCCGGCACCACGGGCCGGCCCAAGGCCGCCGTGCTGACCCATGGCCAGATGGGCTTTGTCACAACCAACCACCTGTGCGACCTGATGCCCGGCACCGGGCCGGACTGGGGCAGCGATGACGCCTCGCTGATCGTCGCGCCGCTGTCGCATGGCGCGGGCGTGCATCTGCTGGGGCAGGTCGCGCATGGCGTGGTGTCGGTGCTGCCTTCGGGTGCGAAAATGGATCCGGCGCAAATCTGGGCTCTGGTCGAACAACACCGCATCACCAACATGTTCACCGTGCCGACCATCGTCAAACTGCTGGTCGAACACCCCGCCGTGGATCAACATGACCATTCCAGCCTGCGCCACGTGATCTACGCCGGCGCGCCGATGTATCGCGCCGATCAGATCGCCGCGCTGGAAAGACTGGGCCCGGTTCTGGTGCAGTATTTCGGGCTGGGCGAGGTCACCGGCAACATCACCGTCCTGCCAGCAGCGCAGCATTCAACCGACGGCGACGCGCGCCTTGGCACCTGCGGTTTTGCCCGCACCGGGATGCAGGCACAGATCCAGCGCGAGGATGGCAGCGAATGCGACCCGCTGGAAACCGGCGAGATCTGCGCCATCGGTCCGGCCGTGTTCGCGGGGTATTTCAACAACCCCGAGGCCAACGCCAAATCCTTCCGTGACGGCTGGTTCCGCACCGGTGATCTGGGGCACATGGACGAGGACGGCTATGTCTACCTGACCGGGCGTGCGTCGGACATGTATATCTCGGGCGGCTCCAACATCTACCCGCGAGAGATCGAGGAAAAGATCCTCCTGCACCCCGCCGTGTCCGAGGTCGCCGTTCTGGGCGTGCCCAACCGCAAATGGGGCGAGGTCGGCCTGGCTGTCTGTGTCTGCCGTGAACCGGTAAAGGCCGCCGATCTTCTGGCCTGGCTGTCCGACAAGGTTGCGCGCTACAAGATGCCGCATCACGTGGTGTTCTGGTCTGAGATGCCCAAATCCGCCTATGGCAAGATCACCAAGAAGCTGATCCTCGAGGCGCTGATCCGACGCGGCCAGCTTCCTCCCGAATGATCGCCACGCTGGCCCATCCCGGCCCGGCGTATGCCCGGCGCTGGGCCGCGCTCCCCTGCAGTGCACAACCAGTGGATCTGATCCTGCCGGTCGCGGACACTCTGGCGCAATCGGTGGCTCTGGCGCTGGCGGGTTTCGACGGCGGCTGGCTGGTGATCGAAGACGCGCCGCTCGCCAATCTGGAATTCGTGGTGCCGGGCGCCGATCCCACCGGCCAACATGCCGCGTGGTATGCCGGTCCGCACCGGATGGGCGCAGGAAAGGTCACGCATCTGGGCCTGTTCGCCGCCCTCAAAGACCGCGCGCCCTGGCTCCATGGTCACGGTGGCTTTGCGGCATCCGGCTGGAAGGGTCCCGATTTCGGGCATATCCTGCCGCTGGACTCGCGCCTTTCCACCCCCGCCCGCGCGCGCGGCTGGGCTCTCAGCGGCGCCGGTTTTGACGTGCAAACCGATCCCGAAACAGGCTTTCCCCTGAATCAGCCCGCTGCCCTTGGTGGCGGACAGGGCGCGGCGCTGATTACCCTGCGCCCCAATCAGGACATGGCCACGGCGCTGGTGGCTGCCGCCGCCGAAGTCGGGATCGCACAGGGCCGCGTTTACGGGCTTGGCTCCGTCGTGCATCCGCATCTGACCGGCCAAGAACCCATCGACAGCTACGCCACCGAACTCCTGCTCACAGACGGGCGCATTGATGGCGGCAACGCCACGCTCGATGTTGATCTGGTCACCCTCTCGGGCACGCGGCACAGGGGCAGGCTGGAACCCGGCAAGAACGGCGTCTGCATCACCGCCGAACTCCTGGTCATCGCAGACTGACCCCCGGCTTCATTTTTCTCAAAATACTCCGGGGGGCCCCGAAGGGGCGGGGGCAGCGCCCCCTCTGGCGCTAAAAACCGGGCAATACCTGATCGCCGTGATCGCGCAGGTAGATTTGCAGCCATGGCGTAAACTCGGCGGGCGTATCCGCCATTGCGCCATGCAGGTCCGCGGCGTTGATCCAGTCGGTGTCCATCACCTCATCGGGGTTTGCGGTCAGCGGCGGGCGCGCGGCACAGTCGGCCAGGAACAGATCGACCACCTCATGCTCGATCATGTCGCCACCCACATCGGCGCGGTATTCCACAACGCCGCGCGGCTCCAGCGTCAGCCCGGTGATCCCTAATTCCTGCTCCAGCCGGCGATGCGCGCAGTCCAGCGGATCTTCACCCCACACGGGATGCGTGCAGCAGGTATTCGCCCACAGACCGGGTGTGTGATACTTGCCCAGCGCCCGGCGCTGGATCAGCAGGCGCCCCTGGCACACCACGAACACCGACACCGCCGGATGCCGCAGGCCCTGTCGATGCACGGCCAGCTTGTCCATCGGCCTGAGCTGACCGTCGATCCACGCGGGAATATCCTGTTGCATGATGCGCGCCCCTTGTCCGGGCGGATCTATGCCGCATGATGCGGGGTTTTGGAAGGGTCAGAACAGACCCATAGCCACGCCCGCCACCGCCACACCGGCAATCAGGATGGCCAGCCCGGCCCCCCAGATCATCCGCCGTCGGCGCCGTTCCTGAACGGGCATGGTGTAGGGAATGCTGATAACCGGGCGCAGTTGCAGATCGCGCTCCACCCGCTGCGCGCTGCGCATCACGGGTTTGAGCCACTCCATCGCATAGGCCACGAACAGCCCCAGCCCGATCCCGGCAATCAACCCGATCAGCGCCACCTTCTTGCGGCTGGTCGAGATGGGATATTCGGGCACCAGCGCGCGTTCAAGCAGCTCGAAGCGTTCCGATTGCTGATCCACCTCGATGCGAGAGCTCAATTCGGCCTCGCGGCGGCGATCGGCGGCGGTGGTCAATTGTGTCTGCAACTGCTCCATCCGGCGGTTCAGGGCAATCAATTGCTGTTCGATCGCCGGGGCGGCCTGAAGCGCGGCCTGAATCTCGCCGATCCGCGTGTTGATGACCCCGGCCTGCTGGGTCAGTTGCTCGATTTCGTCGGTCAATTGCGTTGCGCGGCGGCGCATGACAACCCGCTGCGAGCTGCTATCCTGCCCGGCCAGTTCATTGCGCCGGGCGCTGATTTCCTGCTGGATCTGCAAAAGATCGTCGGCCAGCCTGCCCCTTTCGGCCCGCTGAATGGCGACGGCGGCGGGCAGATAGGCCTCGTTCTCGCTGCGATAGGTGGCGATCCGGGTTTCCAGATCGGCGATTCCCACTTCCAGCCGCGCTTCCTCGGCGCTGAAGAATTCCAGCGCCTGCCGCGCGTCGCTTTGCCGGTCGCTGACGCTTTCGCGCACCAGCGCATCGGCCAGGTCATTGGCGATCGCGGCGGCAAGCTGCGGCTCGCCATTCGACGCCGACACGATCAGCGCCGACAGCGACCCATCGCGCGAAAACCCCTGCTGGGCGGCGGCGATGGCGCTGATGCTGAAGGCTTCGCGCATCATGGCCACCTGCTCAGCCGGGCGGATCGCGGCGCCCGCGAACAGGTCAAAGCGGTCCGCAAGATCCAGCAGCGCCTCGCGCGACATCAGCCGCTGTTCGATGATCTGAACGCGGCGGGTCACATCCGGCGGCGTGACGCCAGTGCCGTCCTCGCCCACCGCGACAACCGGATTGATGACCTGGATCACGGCGCTGGCCGAATAGACCCGCTCGGTCCGCATGGCCATGACCAGCCCGACCACGGCACCCAGCGCGGTGATCGCCACAATCACCTGCCAGCGGCGGGTGAGCCAGCTGATCAGTTCATGGAGGGTCTGGATCGGTCCCATCGCGGATCCCCCGTCAGAACCGGCGCCGCGCGCGGCGCCGCGTGTCGCTGTCTTCGGATTTGTTCAGGGCGACGCCCAGCAACGGCACCTGCCCGTCCAGCAGGCGTTCGCATTCCATGATGTCGGCGGCGGTGCTGCTGGTCCCGTCCGAGATCAGCAGGACGGCGTCCAGTTGCGCCAGCAGCGCCTGTGCCGCCTGGTCCTGCAACAGCGGCGGCATGTCCAGCACCGTCACGTCCGGGGCCAGCGCATCCATCATCGCCCGCAACGCCAGAATCGCGTCCGGCGATTGCAGCAACTCGGCGCCGTAATCGATCGGCACGCCGTTCAGCGCGATTGCCAGATTGTCTCCGATCCGCAACAGATGGTCCAGCGGATCCCGTGCGCCGGTCAGAACATCCTCCAGCGCACCGGGCGCGGGCGTGTCGATCAGCTCGGCAAGGCCGGGATCCTCCAGATCGGCGTCGATCAGAAGCACGCGCAGCGTGTCCAGCCGCGCCATGCTGGCGGCCAGACCGGCGGCGACAAAGCTGCGCCCCGCCCCGCGCGCCGGCGAGGTCACACCGATGCGGCGCCAGTCATTGGATTTCAGAACCCGGGTCAATTGCGTGCGCAACTGGTCGAAGGCATCGCCGGGCCCGGTGTGCCGGTCGAAGGGCGGCACCAGGCCCGCGCGCGTCGCCAGGTCCGACAGCGAATGATCCAGCCGCGGCAAGGCGCCCCAGGCGTCCTCGACGGCCAGCCGACGCGGGCCGGCGCGGGTGCTCCCGCGGTCGCCGGGCTCCAGGCGGCCTTGCAGCATCGGTGCGTGGCTGATCGGACGTGCCGGCGGCGTCGGCTCCTGATCGGGGCCGGCGCTGCGCCATCCCAGGCGTTGTTCCAAGATACGGGTGTTGACCATACTCATCCTCTGACCGCCGTTCTGGCGGATCTGCGCCCTATGCTACGCCCGTGATGACGCAAAACCCTGTCACAAATAGGGCAAAACAGCGAAGATTGCGCCCCGTCGCGCAACAGCAGGCCTAGAGAGCAAAGACCTGCGCCAGCTGCGCGCCATGCAGCAGCAGGACCAGGCCCAGCAGTCCGGCCGCCAGGGCCGCCATGATCGCGTCATGCAGCGGATCCCAGGCGCCATGCCTGCGCGCCAGCCGCACTTGCAGCGGATAGCTGAGCAGCGCGGTCGAGGCCATGGCCAATGGCGCGCCGGGCAGGCCCATCATCGGCACCAGAATGACCAGCAGGATCACCAGCATCACCGCGCGCGCGGCGCTCAGCGCGAAGAACCCGCGCGAATCACCCGAGGCCAGCGCCACCTGGTCATAGGTCAGGCCCAGCATTTGCGGCAGCAGCGCCAGGCTGACGATGGTCGTCACCGCGCCCGAGGTCGCGTAGCGCGCATCATAGAGGAAATCGACGATATAGATCCCACCCAGCGCCAGCGGAGCGACGCCGCCGATCAGGAACAGCGACAGCATGAACCGGATGCGGCGCAGGCGCGCGAAATTTTCGGCCGAGTCCCTTGGCGGGCTGGCGCGGTAGATGGGGATCATCAGCCGCTGCACCAGCAACTGACCCAGCATCAAGGGAAACCCGGCCAGAAAGAAGCCGATGTTGTAAAGGCCCAGTTCCTCAAGCGTCAGGTAGTGACCCAGAATCAGCTTGTCGCTTTGCAGCACGATGAAACCGGCCACGGTGCTGAAGAAGATCCAGCGGCCATAACGCACCAGTTCGCTGGCCGAAGCGCGTTCCAGACGCAGCCGGTTGGAGATCCCCGGCAGCATGACCCAGGCCAGACCGGCGCGGGCGCCAGCGGCCACCACATTGCCGATCACCAGCGCCCAGATCGAACCGGTGATCCATGCCAGGATCAGCATCACGGTGATGCTGATGACCTGCGCCGACATCTCCATGAGCGTGACGCGTCCCAGGGCCATGTGCCGCGACGCGGTTTCGGCGCGCGTCGGCTCCAGCGCGAGCAGCAAGATGCTGGTGGCAGCGACCGGGATCAGTTGAAACAGGATCGGTTCCTGGTAGAACCAGGCCATCGGCCAGGCCAGCGCCGAGGCGGCAAGGAACAGGACCACGGCGCGGACGATGTTCAGTGTCCAGGCCGTGTTCAGAAACGCCGGATCATCGCCGCGCTTTGAGCTTTGAATGGCGGGCTGGATGCCCAGATCGGACAGCATCGTCAGACCGATCAGCAAAACCGTGACCAGCGCCATGGTGCCGAAGGCTTCCGGGAACAGCAGCCGCGCCAGGATCAGGTTCGATCCGAAGCGGATCGCCTGCTGCGCGCCAAAACCCATGATGGTAAATGCCGACGACCGCATGATGCGGCTCATCAGGCCGCCGGAACCGGGTGTGCTCATGATTGCTGCGTCTGCCAAAACAAGGGTCTTTCCTGATAATTGCACCGATTCGACGGCGGGCAACCGCCAGAGTTCTGGCCGTTTTCCCTGATTTGCCCGCCAAATGAGGCAATGTTGTGACATCGGCGCGCCTTGGCTTTTCCGCGCCGGTTACTTGAATTCGCCAGATTTGCTCCGTAGCGCTGGGCACGCAAAAACGAACAGGTGCCTGCGTGAAAGTCGGATACATCCTTAATACCTACCCGTCGCCGTCGCACAGTTTCATCCGCCGCGAGATGCTTGCGCTGGAGCGGCTCGGCGTGGCGGTGCACCGGTTTGCGATGCGGCCTTTCGACGGGTCGCTGTCGGATGCCGGCGATCAGGACGAGGCCGCAAGGACGGAATATGTGCTGGCGCGCGGCGTGCTGGCGATGATCTGGGCGGTGTTCGTGAACGGTTTGCGGGCACCGACGCGGATTTACAGCGCGCTGGGCCTTGCGCTTCGGGCGTCTCGCGGGTCCGAGGCCGGGGTGTTCAAGCATCTGGTCTATTATCTTGAGGCCGCATTGGTTGCGCGCCGCGTGGTCGAGGAAAACATTGACCGTGTTCACGCGCATTTCGGCACCAACGCGGCAACGGTGGCGATGCTGGCGGCGGAAATGACCGGGCGGCAATTCAGCTTCACGGTGCATGGCCCCGAGGAATTCGACAAGCCCGCCGCCATCGCCCTGCCCCTGAAGATCAGGCGCGCGGATTTCGTCGTGGCGATCAGTTCGTATGGGCGCAGCCAGCTGTGCCGGCTGGTAAGCCACCGCCATTGGGCGCGGATCCGTGTGGTGCATTGCGGGATCGAGCCGCAGAACTACACCGCCGCGCGCCCGATGCCGCCCGCGCGCCCGCTGACGCTGGTCAATATCGGGCGCTTTGCCGAACAAAAGGGCCAGTTGCTGCTGATCGAGGCGATGGCCGAAATCGTGCGCCGGGGTGTCGATGCCCGTCTGGTGCTGGTCGGCGATGGCGAGTTGCGCACCCCGGTCGAACGCGCGATTTCCCATGCCGGGCTGGGGCATCATGTGGAACTGGCGGGCTGGTTGGATGAAGCTGGCGTGCGCCGCGCGCTGGAAGAAGCCCATGCGCTGGTCTTGCCGTCTTTTGCCGAGGGGCTGCCGATGGTGGTCATGGAGGCCATGGTCACGGCCCGCCCGGTCATTGCCACCTGGATCGCCGGCGTGCCCGAACTGATGCAGCACGGGCGCACCGGATGGCTGGTGCCCGCGGGCGATGTGGCCGCGCTGGTCGAGGCGATCACCGAGATGAGCGCCACCGATGGCGAGACCCTGCGCCGGATGGGCACGACCGGGCGGGCCCGGGTCTTGCAGCGCCACAATATCGATACCGAAGCCGCGAAGCTGGCCGGGTTCTTCGCTCAGCGGCCGCGCACCCAGCCGCGTTGACGTCCCCATCCGGCGCGCACCGCCAGGGTGACCGCCGCATAAGTGCCAAACCCCAGGGGGTCGCGCAGCAACTGGCGCAGCAACCAGCCCTTGCCGGGGCTGTCCTTGCCTTCATTGGCCAACAATTCAGGCTCTAACCCGGCCAATTCGGCCACACCCTGATCCTGTCGCCGCCGCACGCGCACCAGCGGCGCGAATCCTTCGACCATGGGCCAGTCATAGGATGCCGGGACCTTCTCGCGCTCGGCCGGGGTAAACTGGATGCGCACAAAGGTGTCGTCTGAAATGATCGGCGGAAACCGCCCCCAGCGCGCGCGCCCCGCCGCGTTCACGGCGTAAAGGCCAAACCCCGGCACCCCCTGCGCGACAAACGGCAACCGCACCCAGAACCGGGCATAGGCGCGGGTGATCCACGAGCGCGCGGTGACGCGGGGCGTGCCGGACGCATAACGCGCCGCATCGCCCCCCAGGGCCTGCGCGATCTGCGCCAGCAAGTGCGGCGAGACGATCACATCGGCATCCAGATAGGCGCGCGCGCCATGCCGCGCGGCATCATCGCCCGCGTTCAGCGCGCCGGGCTTGCCCAGCGCGGGCAGATCCAGGACGATCAGGTGCCAACCTTTGTCCGCGGCTTGCCGGGCGAAGGCCTTGGCGCGCGCCACCGTGTCATCGGTGCAGCCATTGGCGGCAACGATCACCTGCGCCCCCGTCACCCCGCCCGACGCAAACACCGCCGTCAGGCAGGCGTCGATATAGCCGCCCTCGTTGCAGGCGGGGATGATGATGCTCAGGCTCATGGGGCGGTTGCCTCCATCAGCGCGTCCCAGCGCGGATTGCTGTCATCAAGATGCCGCAGCGCGCCCCAGCTGCCCCAGACCGAAGGCTGGCCGATATCGATATAGGCGCTGAACGGCGCGTCGGTCAGGGTTTTCCACCCGGCGATCAGCGCGCGATACAGATCGCCCATCTGCGCCGAGTAATTCAGCGCGGTGAAAAACGCCACCAGGTCGGCGTCGTCCTGGGCTTCGGGGCGCACGGTCACATGGGTGCCGCCCTCATACATCACCAGCGCAAGGTCATAGGACCGGGCGACCGCGGCCTGGTAGGTCAGCGTGCGGTCGATCAGGTCACGGACCGAATTTTCCGGATTGCCCGAAACCGATCCGTCCAGCAAGTCCCGCCCGGCAAGATCCAGCGCCATATCGAACCGGGTCTCGGCCAGATAGGCGTCGCGCGCGTCGCCCGTCAGCCCCAGATCGTCGGCGCGCGATTCCGCGTCCGCGCGGCTTTGCGCCAGCCAGCCGCGGATCATCGGCAGCTTTTCTTCGGTATGCAGTTCGGAAGAAAAATATCCGGTCACGGCAACAGCGTCGAAGAACTCATACGGGGGGCGATTGGTTGGATCCTCGGCGACGAAATCGGGCGCCTCCAGCATGTCGTTCTCCAATCCCAGCCAGCCGGTGAACAGGCCCAGCACCCGCACCCGGCGCTCGGGCGCGTCGGCATAGACATCGTCGATGATGCGCATCACCTCGGCGGCGCGGACGGCGCCGTATTGGACCCAGGCCCAGTCCCGGTTCCAGCGCGCCTGAGCCGCCTGTTCCGCCCAGTCGGCCTGGGCAAAGCTCCAGTTCCAGATCTCGTTGGAAAATTCGAACCAGCCGCGCAAGCCCGGGCGCAGCCCGTCATGCACCATCAGCGCAAATTGCGCGACATAGTCATCATCCGCCAGATGGGGCAGGGTGAACCACGGCTCGGCGCCGGTGTCATTGGCCAGCTGGATCATGATTTCCAGCGGCACCCCGCGCCGCGCCCAGCTATAATCTGCCACCCGTGCGCGCTGATCCCAGGTGCTGACCTCGGAATTGTTGGTCAGCATCCAGTCCATGAAGCGGAATTGTTCGGCATCGCCGATGCGCGCCAGCCAATCGGGGTTGAAGACCGCGCCTTCGGCAAAGGCTTGCAGGTTGCGCTCGTGGACGACCCTCAGGTTGCGCACGCTGCCACGGTTGAACTCGATGATCACACCGCCATTGCCCGGCTCGAAATCGAAACTGGCCGCGTTGTCGCCGAAGCGGACATTGCGCGCGGCGCCGGAAAACCCCAGATAGGCGGTGCCTTCCCAGGTCGCATACCAGCGCCCGGCGGTCGAGGTCATGCCGGCCGGCAGATCCACCAGCACCGAGGTGGACAGCCGCCGCGCGGTGCGCGGCACGCCGGTGGGCCAGCCGTTTTCGTCCAGCACCCCGGCCTCGAACAGCGCGGCCTCGTCCAGGCCGCCCCACTGGCCGGGCAGATGCCCGATCCAGCGGGTGGCGTTGCGCATCGCATCGATGAACGGCAGTTCGGTGGACCAGCCGACGACCTCGGCCAGGTTCAGCGCCAGCGCGCGCCGCCCCTCGCGCGGGGCCACATCAACCTGCGCCGCGGCCGCCAGCGGCCAGAGCAGGGTCATCAGGATCAGGATCAGTCTCATGCCGGGGGCTCCGTTTGCACGCCGTGGCAGGGGTCAGCGCGGCTCACCGGCGCTGCGGGTGCCGATCCTTGCACAATTCTTGATCCCGCGGGGCTTCGCGGGGCGCCATACCCCGATTTTGGACGGACTTTGCTCGACATTCCACAGTTTTTTCTTACTAGTTGAAGATGTTGGAACGTGAACGGGTCTTTTGTATGGCTTCCCTCCTGATGCTTTCCCCCGCGCCGGTCGTCGAACGCGCGGGCGGCGAAGTGATTCTGGACGTGAAATTCGTCGAGGGGATGAAGCTGCATTGCCAGCTGTGGCCGGGCCCGGTGCGCTGCATTCTGTGGCGCGGGCAAACCCAGATTGACGAGCCGCTGCGCTATTCGGTGCAACAATTGGGATTTGACCTGATCTTGCTGGATGCAGGCGCGCCGGTGCCGGAATTGCTGTTGGAAGAAAGCAGCATGGTCTATTGCGCGGCCGATGACATGAAGCATCTGGACCTGCCGAAGACCATGCGCGGCCGGATCGGCAAGGTCGTCTATACCGTGGAACAATCGCTGGCCGGGCGCATGGCGGCGGGGATCGCGCAACAGGCCAAGATCCGGCGGCGTATCGGCTCGGCTGTATGGAACCTGCGCAACGAGCGGCATCTGCGCGCGGCGCTGGCCCAGTCGGACGGTGTGCACTGCAATGGCTACCCGTCGCGCGATGCCTATTCGCGCCTGAACCCCGCGCCGCTGTTCTACCTGGACAACCGGATGCGCACGCCGATGCTGGCCCGCGGCACCGAGCAAGCGGCGCGCGCCGACCGGCTGCGCGCGGGCGCGCCGCTGCGGCTGGCGTGGTTCGGCATGCTGACGCCGGAATCCAACGCGCTGGATTTCCTGCCGGTCGCGCAGCTTCTGACCCTGCGCAATGTGCCGTTTGAAATGGACCTCATCGGCACCGGGCCGCTGGAAAACCGCCTGCGCGACGGGATCGCCGGGCTTGGCCTGGGCACGCAGATGCGCCTGTCGCGCCCCCAAGGATTCGATGCGCGTCTGGTGCCCCGGATGCGCCAACAGGCCGATCTGTTCCTGTCCGCCCGCCGCCTGCCGACGCCGCTGTCATCCTATGTCGAGGCGCTGGGCTGCGGGCTGCCGGTCCTGGGCTACCGCAACGCCATGTTCCGGCGCCTGCTGCGCGAGTCGGAAGCCGGGTGGATGACGCCGCGCCGCACGCCCGGATCCCTGGCGCGCCAGATCGAACGCCTTGATCGGAACCGCGAATTGATCATCGAGGCGTCAGCCAAAGCGGTCAATTTTGCCCGCGCCAACAGCTTCGAATCGGTCTTTGCCCGCCGCATGACCCATCTGCGCGACATTGCGCATCTGGAATAGGGGTCAGCCGCCCATCAGCGCGCGCACGACGGCGGGAAACTCGGTCCAGTCGTCAAACGCGCGGTCATGTGTGATCCGGGCGACGGGCGTCTTGCGATAGCCTTGGGTGAACAGGGCAAAGGGCACACGCGCCGCCTGTGCCGTGCCCGCGTCAACCTCGGAATCCCCGACATACAGGACCGGCCCGCCGCCCATGGCGCCGATCACCGCATGAAGCGGGGCCGGATCGGGCTTGTGCACCGGCAGGCTGTCGCCGCCGATCACCTGTTCGAACAGATCCGACCAGCCGAAATGGGCCAGCACCGTTCGTGTCGGCGCGATCGGCTTGTTGGTGCACAGCCCGAAGCGCCAGCCGTCCGCGCGCAGGGTGGCCAGGGCATCCTCCACGCCGGGATAGAGGCGGGTCAGGGCGTGAGCGGTCTCATATTCGGCCGCGAAGCGGGCGCGCATCCGCTCCACCCGGGCCGGATCGTGGCGGTCCGCGACCGCGCCTTCAAGCCGTTTGACATAGACGCCCGCCCCGTTGCCGATGAAGCTGCGGGTCTGCGCGAGGGACACACCGGGCAGGCCCTCGGCCACCAGAACCGCGTTGCCGGCGGCGTTGATGTCAGGCGCGCTGTCGATCAGCGTGCCGTCCAGATCGAAGACGATTTTCATGGTGAAAGCACCGAAAGCAAGGGCAGGGGGAACCGGGGCAGGGGGGTTTCACCCCCCGGTCGCCTGCGGCGACTCCCCCCAGAGTATTTCAGGAAAGATGAATTCAGCGGCTTTGCGCGTGGTATTCCGGGTTCGGTTCCATGCCGATGGCCGAGGCGACGCGGTTGGACATGTTGTAGAACCCGACGACCGAGGCGATATCGAAGATATCCCGGTCGCTGAACCCGGCGTCGCGCAACGCCTGGCGATCGGTTTCCACGATTTCGGCGCTGGTCTTGGTGGCTTTTTCGGCAAAGGTCAGCATCGCGGTCTGGCGCGCGTCAAGAGAGGCGTAGCGCCAGTTCATCACCATCGCCTCGCCCAGTTCGGGCGAGCCCAGCGCGCGCACGGCGGCCCCATGGGCCACCTGGCAATACCAGCAGCGGTTGATCGAGGAGACGACCACCGCGATCATCTCGCGCTCCAGCTTGGACAGGCCCGAAGCGCCGAGCATCAGGTCATTATACATCGCGGTGAAGGCGTTCAGCTTGGCGATGTCAAAGGCATAGGCTTGCAAGACATTGGGCACCAGGCCCAGCTTATCCTGGCAGACATCGAAATATTTCTGCGTGACTTCGGGCAATGGGTCGACCATCGGCAGGTCAAGTCTGGTGATATGGGTCATGCGGATTTCCCCCGGTAATGATAGGCGCCAGCCTGTTCCATGCCGAGCCCCTCGTAAAGGCCGCGCGCCGCGTTGTTGCGCTGCGTCACGGCAAGGGCAAGGGTTGTGGCACCGTGGTTGCGCGCCCAGTGCGCCATGCCGCGCACGCTGTAACGGGCGAC
>TARA_R110002124_G_scaffold53369_6_pt1 | contig 26590 bp, 29 predicted proteins | sample TARA_R110002124 | Tara Oceans TARA_R110002124 (sample SAMEA4397445) | marine metagenome | biome: Polar Biome; feature: [SRF] surface water layer (ENVO:00010504); material: water (ENVO:00002006), including particulate matter (ENVO:01000060) such as... | depth 5 m
CGACATCGTCGTGCCCTATGTCCACGACCGCAAACAGTTCGGCCAGGCCATCGGCGAATTCCAGTTGATGCAGGGCAAGCTGGCCGACATGTACACGGACATGAACGCCTGCCGCGCCTATGTCTATGCCGTGGCCCAGGCCGCCGACCAGGGCCGCACCACGCGCAAGGACGCGGCCGGCTGCATCCTCTACGCCGCCGAAAAGGCAACCCAGGTCGCGCTCCAGGCCGTGCAGGCCCTGGGCGGCATGGGTTACATCAACGAAAGCCCCACGGGGCGGCTGCTGCGCGACGCCAAGCTGTATGAAATCGGCGCCGGCACGTCGGAAATCCGGCGCATGCTGATCGGCCGCGAACTGTTCCAGGAGACGGCGTAATGCCCAAGTTCGAATCCCAGGTCGCCACCAATACCCCGGCGTTCAAGAAGAACAAGGAGCGCATGGACGGTCTGGTCCGCGCGCTGGCGGAGACCCGCGCCACCGTGGAAAAAGGCGGCAGCGATCAGGCCCGCGACCGCCACCTTTCGCGCGGCAAGCTGCTACCCCGCGACCGGGTGAAGGGCCTGCTCGACCCGGGCTCCCCGTTCCTGGAGGTCGGCCAGCTTGCGGCCTGGGACATGTATGGCGGCGGCGTGCCGGGGGCCGGCATGATCGCCGGGGTCGGCCGCGTGTCGGGCACGGATTGCATGATCGTGTGCAACGACGCCACGGTGAAGGGCGGAACGTACTACCCCATGACCGTGAAGAAGCACCTGCGGGCCCAGGAAATCGCCATGGAAAACGGCCTGCCCTGCGTCTATCTGGTGGATTCCGGCGGCGCCAACCTGCCCAACCAGGATCAGGTATTTCCCGACCGCGACCATTTCGGGCGCATCTTCTTCAACCAGGCCAACATGTCGGCGGCCAACATCCCGCAGATCGCCGTGGTCATGGGCTCGTGCACGGCGGGCGGCGCTTACGTTCCCGCCATGTGCGACGAAAGCGTCATCGTCAAGGGCCAGGGCACGATCTTTCTGGGCGGCCCGCCGTTGGTGAAGGCCGCCACGGGCGAGGAAGTGACGGCGGAAGACCTGGGTGGCGCCGACGTCCATTGCCGCAAGTCGGGCGTCGCCGACCATTACGCCGAAAACGACGGCCATGCCCTGGACATCGCCCGCGCCGCCGTGTCGCACCTGAACCGCGCGCCCGCCACCCACGGCGTGACCCTGGCGGCACCGGAAGACCCGGCCTACGACCCCGAGGACATCAACGGCATCATCCCCGCCGACCCGCGCCTGCCCTACAACGTGCGCGAGGTCATCGCGCGGATCGTCGACGGATCGCGGTTTGACGAGTTCAAGCGCCTGTACGGCGAAACCGTGGTCTGCGCCTTCGCGCATATCGACGGCGTGCCCGTGGGCATCGTCGCCAACAACGGCATTCTGTTTTCCGCCTCGGCCCTGAAGGCGACCCATTTCATCGAGCTCTGCGACCAGCGGGGCATCCCCCTGGTGTTCCTGCAAAATATTTCCGGCTTCATCGTCGGCCGCCAGTTCGAGGCCGAGGGCATCACCAAGGACGGCGCCAAGATGGTGACCGCCGTGGCCACGGCGCGGGTGCCCAAGGTGACGCTGTTCATTGGGGCATCCTACGGCGGCGGCAACTACGGCATGTGCGGGCGGGCCTATTCGCCCCGCTTCCTGTGGACCTGGCCGAACTCCAAGATTGCCGTGATGGGCGGCGAACAGGCGGCGGGCGTGCTGGCCACGGTCAAGCGCGACGGAATTGAGCGCGACGGCGGCACCTGGTCGGCGGAGGACGAAAAAGAATTCAAGGCCCCCATCATCGCCCAGTTCAACGAACAGGCCGACCCCCTCTACGCCACCGCGCGGCTGTGGGACGACGGCATCATCACCCCGGCGGAAACCCGCCGGGTGCTGGCCCACTCCCTGAAAATCGCCCTCAACCGCCCGACGCCGCCGGGCGGCTTCGGCATCTTCCGGATGTAATCGAGCCGGTTTTCCGGGCCTTAGCTGGTCTGCTTGGAATGCGAGCACCCCTGGTAGTCGTTGGCTTCGCCGATGGGCTGGGAACTCTCCACCTCGCCAGACGGCGACGGCTTCGTATTATCGGCCCAGGATGCGGTCGAGAATCCAAGCACCAGGGCAAGGGCGATAAGGATACGCATGACCACTTCACTCCTTCAGATTTAACTAATGAAAAGCCTACGCGTGAACCGCCCGGACGGCAAGGGCGATGTGGGATTCCACACCCGCCGCGAACGACGGCAACAGGGGGGCGAGCAGACGTTTTTCAAGCGCGGTGGGGATGGCTGTTTTTGACCCATTGCAGACCTGGGCTTTCGAGTAGCCATCTTTTATAAGGTTAAGGCTCGCAGCAAGGTGGAGTGCCGCGAATATTCTACAACCCGACCTTACGGCGGAGAGGTCGATAGGGAGTCTTAAGAAAATGACGGGAACAGAGAACAGAGGGGGAAAAGATCCGTCTAACATCAAGACGTCAGAAGTAGATGATGCAATTTCCGTCGGGAAATCTGCGGCAACTGGGTTTTTGGCGGGTGGTTCAGTTGGGGGTGGTATTGCGGCCGCTTTGTCGGCCGTTAGTCATGCTCACCAATATGGTAAATTCAATAATTTAGTTTTAGAGACGGATATAAAAAAAATAGAAGAATCTCTGATTGAAAATCCGGCGTCTATTCTAACCAATTATCATATGTATTCATTCGTTTATGCCAATTTTGCTTTATTATTTATGATATTATTCGCCTATTTAAATGGAAAAGTTGATTTTTTTTGGTCTGTGGCTGATGAAGTTTTTTGCCAGTCGGGGCGGTGGGCTTGCCTGATGGAAACGAAAATAAATGTTCTCTTTGTTTTTATAAATTTTGTGCTTCTTTTATATGCAGTTATGTCTATTTTCTATGTAAAAACAATATCTTATGCATATTTCCTGAAAGCGCTATCTGCGAGAAAGAAAAGGGGTACACGCGGGTATTTTGAGGGGGCATATGCATCAGTAACAGTACCGATTTTGGCTTTTTGCTGCCTCCCAATATTCTCTGATTCAATGGATATTATAAGTTCTCAATATTCTTTTCACGGCCTCAATGCAATAGTCGCAAAGAATATATTTATTGTATTTATAACTGGTGCAATTATGTACATGACGCCCGCTTACATTTTAGCTGGCTATTTCTACAATAGAGATTTTCTTCCATTGATTAGTTCTGGTCCGACTGATGACTCATCATAGCGGAGCATTGGCCGCAAAGTCCTAATCTGCACAGCAGAAATTCGGGTTAAGGCCTTTGGCTCTGGGCCAGAGTGAATTTGAGAGAGTGAAGGGCGAACTCTTTTGAACTCTCGCGAGAACGAGTGCGTCAGCGCGTCGGCAGCGTCTCCTAATGGCTACAAGCCGCCGACCTGTGCGTTCATTGTTCTCGACCGCTTTCAGGTGAATTCGGGTCCTTCGGAAGGCTATGATTGGGGCGATGACTAAGACCGTAACCATCTACGAAGTCGGGCCCCGCGACGGCCTGCAGAACGAGAAGCGCCTGATCCCCGCCGCCGACAAGGTGCGGCTGATCGACCTGTTGGCCGAGGCCGGGTTCAAGAAGATCGAGGCGACCAGTTTCGTGTCCCCCAAATGGGTGCCGCAGATGGCCGACGCCGCCGAGGTCATGGCCGCGATCACCCGCAGGCCCGGGGTGACCTATGCCGCCCTGACCCCCAACATGAAGGGATATGAGGCCGCGCGGGCGACCAAGGTCGACGAGGTCGCCGTGTTCGCCGCTGCGTCCGAAGCCTTCAGCCAGAAAAACATCAACTGTTCCATCGCCGAAAGCCTGGCGCGCTTCCGCCCTCTCATGGACGCCGCCCGGGCCGACGGCATTCCCGTGCGGGGCTATGTCTCCTGCGTCACCGACTGTCCCTTTTCCGGCGCCGTGTCGCCGGAGGCCGCCGCCCGCGTGACCGAGGCGCTGTTCGCCCTCGGCTGTTATGAGGTCTCCCTCGGCGACAGCATCGGCAAGGCCGCCCCCGAGGCCGTCGCCGCCATGCTGGACGCGGTGCTGAACGTCGCCGACGCCGCCGATCTTGCCGGGCATTTCCACGACACTGGCGGCCGCGCGCTCGACAACATCGCGGTCAGCCTGGACAAGGGGCTGCGGACTTTCGATTCCTCCGTCGGCGGGCTGGGCGGCTGCCCCTACGCGCCGGGGGCCAAGGGCAACGTGGCGACGGGCCGCGTGGTCGATTACCTGGACCGTGCCGGTTTCGCCACCGGCATCGACCGGGCCGGCCTGGCCGCCGCCGAAGCTTTTGTCGCGGGCCTTGCCTTGGGGGAAGAAAATCGCGGGTAACCCCCCGAACATGCGGATATGCTGGACCCAAGCCGGATCCCGGTATATGCGATTAATAACTGGCCCGGAACGGGCCGCCGACCCGCGCAGAAGAACGCGGGCGCTCTTGAAGGATGGCGCTGTTGAACAACCGCCAACTGTTCGCGTTGTACGGAGCAACCCTGGCCGCCGTGTTCGGGCTCGCATTCCTATGGGAGTTCACGGTTGCGGGTGATGCCGCCGAGACCTTCGCCCATGGATCGCCGCATCCGGAACGCATCGACCGCTGGGAACATGTTCTGACGTCCACCGTCTTCGCCGCCGTCGCCATGTTTGTGCCGGCCGGGATCATCGGCTGGATACTCAAAAAACAACAGGCGACCGAAGAAGCCTACCGCCGCAGCGAAGGCACCTTGCGCGCCTTCATCGACCATGCCCCGGCGCTGGTCGCGCTCAAGCATGCGGACGGACGCTACCTTCTGATGAACAAACAATACACGACCCAGTTTGGCCTAGACCCCGCCAAGGCCGAAGGCCTGGATGCCAGCAACTTGTTCCCGAAAGATCTGGCCCGGATATTCCGGGACCAGGAATGCCGGGCTGTGGAAACGCGGCAGGAGGTGAGCGAAGAACATGTCATCCCCCATGAGGACGGCGACCATGTTCATCTCTGCACCAAGTTTCCGGTCATCGGCGAAGACGGCGCAATCGTCGGCATCGGCACCTTTTCCACGGACATCACGGAACAGAAGGCGACGGAACGGCGCATCAACGATGCCCTGATGGACGCCGAACAGGCCAACCGGGCAAAGTCGGAATTCCTCGCCAACATGAGCCACGAATTGCGCACGCCGCTGAATTCCATCATCGGGTTTTCGCAAGTCATGTCGTTGGGCAAGAATTTCGGACTTTCTGCGGACAAGCATCTGGAATATGCCCGCGACATCCAGCGCTCGGCCGAACACCTGCTGCAGCTCATCAACGATCTGTTGGACCTGTCCAAGATCGAAGCCGGTCAGATCACCCTGAACGAAAGCGAGATCGACCTGCCGGAAACCCTTGAACAGGCCTGTCACATGCTCAAGACCGAGGCCGAAGCCAAGGCCTTGACCCTGACCTGCACTTGCGAATCCGGAACCCCGAAGCTGTTCGCCGACACCCGCTATGTCATGCAGGTGATCCTGAACCTGTTGTCGAACGCCGTGAAATTCAATATTCCGGGTGGACGGATCGATGTCGCCGCAAGGGTCGAGGATGACGGCCGTATCGCCATCGGTATCACCGATACGGGCATCGGCATCGCGGCCGAAGACATCCCCCTGGTTCTGGAACCGTTCGGGCAGGCCGGCACATCGTCGGACCGCAGCCATATCGGCACCGGTCTGGGCCTGTCGGTCTCCAAACAGTTGGTCGAACTACACGGCGGCAGCTTGACCCTGATCAGCGCGCCGGGCGAGGGCACGACCGTGACCGCCCGCTTTCCGGCCGACCGCGCGGTCCGCGCATGATCCCGCAATCATCCTTGAAATGCGCGAGTCAGCCGCAAAGGTTGCAACCCTGGCGACAAATGTGGGAGTCTTCGTCTAGGGGAGAATCAAGCCGGACCACCTGATGCTGGAGTATTTCGCACCAATTTCCTATTGGGTGGTGACCGCTTTATGGCTGGTCATCCTCGTTCTATATGTAGTCAAGCTGCGTCAGTCCAAATTGGCGGGCGGCGGCATCGCGGTGCTGCTGGTCATTCTGTCGATCGATGCCTTCCGCACGGTGCTTGAAAACGTCTATTTCGGCGCGTACCACAATTCACGATTGGGCGTGTTCCCGGAAAGCTGGGCCGAAATCCTGGGCAATCCGTCGCTGTTGCTGTTCCCCAAAGGCGTGAATATCGCCGCCGGGATTCTGGTCTTGGTGCTTTTGATCCGCCACTGGCTGCCCCGGGAACTGCGCGAGGTCGATGAACTTCGCCGCAAAGACGCCGTGTTGCGCAGCGTGTTCGACAACGCCGCCGTGGGTATGGTCCTGCACGCGGCCGATGGATCGACCCGCGTCCGCGTCAACGACGCCTTCTGCGACCTTGTCGGGTATTCGCAGGCCGACCTGCTGGACAATCCCTACGAGGTTCTGACCCATCCCGACGACCTGCTGCACAGCCTCGAACTGCGCCGGCGTCTGGCCGACGGCGAGGTCGAGGTCATCTCCATGGAAAAGCGCTATCTGCACAAGGACGGCCATGTGGTCTGGGGCAGCGTGTCGTCGTCGATCATCCGTGGCGACGACGGCGAGGTTCTCAACTATGTCTCGTTCATTCAGGATATCTCGGCGCGCAAGGCGGCCGAACGGTCCCTGCGCGAGGCAACGGAAAGCGCCATCGAGGCCAACCGAGCCAAGTCCCAGTTCCTGGCGACCATGAGTCACGAATTCCGCACCCCACTTAACGCGATCCTGGGGTTCAGCCAGCTTCTCGGCAACGAGATCTTCGGGCCGCTGGGCGACAAGCGATACAAGGGTTACGCCGACAACATCCGCGATTCCGGCGAACTGATGCTGGCGCTGGTCAACGATGTGCTTGATATCTCGACCATCGAAGCAGGCAAGCGGTTGTTGATCATGGAGCCGGTCAATCTGCGCGTCGTAATCGAGGACTGCGTGGGAACCTTCGCGACAATGGCCGAAGACAAGGCCATCACCGTCGAGGTCAATATCGCGCAGGACATCCCGACGCTGATCGCCGACCGCCGCGCGGTGGTGCAGGTCGCCCTCAATCTCTTGTCCAACGCCATCAAGTTCACGAATCCCAGCGGCCGCGTCAGCGTCAGCGTGACGCAGACCGGCGATACTCTGTCACTCATGGTCGAGGACACGGGCGTCGGCATTTCTGAAAGTGCACTTGCGACCGTCACCGAACCCTTCACCCGCAGCCATTCCAACCCGCATCTGTCGCAGACCGGCACCGGGCTGGGCCTGTCCATCGTCAAATCCCTGACCGAGGCCCATGGCGGCACGCTGATCATCGACAGCACACCGGGCGAAGGCACGTTGGTTACGGCGCGGTTTCCGCTGAATCCGGGCGACGGCGATCAGCCCCCGCTGCGCGTCGCTTCCGCCTGAACGCCGGCCTCCACCCCCCCCATCCTTGACCTCCGAGCGTGAACCGTTAGGCTGCTTGGCCAACGAGATCAACCAACCGAATTCCAGTCCCTAAGGGGGAAGACCATGTCCAAGATCAACATCCAGTTCACCCTGTTCTCGGCGTTCTATTCGCCGCTCATTTCCACCATGTCCGGCGGCTTTCTCAAGGCCGAGGGCCTTGAGCCGAACTGGTCCGTGTCACCGCCGGGCAAGTCGGCGATCGACGCCCTGCTCGACGGCTCCGCCGATGTGGTGCAATCGGCGCTGTCCCAGGGTTTCACCACGCTTGGCAAGGGCGAGACGCCCAAGGTCAAGCATTTCGCCCAGATCAACGAAATGGACGGCTTCTTTGTCACCGGACGCGCGCCTGATCCCGATTTCACCTGGAAAAAGCTCGAAGGGGCCGACCTTGTCTGTTTCGGCGGCGGACAGCCGCGCGCCATGTTCATGTACGCCTGTCACAAGGCGGGCATCGATTTCTCGAAAATCAACCTGATCACCCCGGGCGGCGCTGCCGATATCGACAAGGCCTTCCGCGACGGCCTCGGCGACTATGTGCAGCAGCAGGGCCCGTTCCCGCAGCAGCTGGAAAAAGACGGCATCGGTCATGTCGTCGCCCAGGTCGGCCCGCAGATCGGCCCCAACGGATTCTCCAGCCTGTGCGCCACGCCGGAATGGCTGGCGACGGACACGGCCAAGGCCTTCATGCGCGCCTACAAGAAAACCCGCATCTACATGAACGAAACCCCGGCCATCGAGATCGCCAAGGCGGAAAGCTCCTATTTCCCCGAAATTGACGAGGACGTGCTGGCCGACTGCATCGCGACCTATCAGAAACTCGGCTGCTGGACGCCCCATGTCGAGATCACCAAGGAAGCCTACGCGGTGACTCAGGACGTGTTCGAGCACTTCGGCACGCTGAAGGAGCGCTATCCCTACGAGGCCGTGTGCTGCCTGCCGCCCGAGACCGATTGAGGATAGCCGACGAACCACGCAACCAGGGCCGGGAGACGACGCCATGCCGGAGACATTCCACCTGATCAGCGCCGTCACCTGCCCCTGGGTGCAGCGGGCCGTCATCATGCTGCGCGCCAAGGGCGTGGATTTCGACGTAACCTATGTGAACCTGCGTGACAAACCGGACTGGTTCCTGGAACTCTCGCCTCACGGCAAGGTGCCGGTGCTGAAGGTCGATGGTGAGGTCCTGTTCGAATCCAACGCCATCGCCGAATACCTGGACGAAGTGTTCGAACCCCGCCTGCACCCGGCCGATCCCATCAAACGCGCCAAGAACCGGGCCTGGACCGATTTCCTTCAGACCTTCGCCTGGGGCCCGGGCCTGAACAACCTGTCCTATTGTGATTCCAAGGACGCCCTGGCCGGGGCGCTGGAAACGGCGCGCCAGCGCGTCAGCCGCCTGGAAGCCGCCATCGCCAAGGAACGGGGCAACGACGGCCCCTACTTCAACGGCCCCGACATGTGCCTGGTCGACGCCGCCTACGCGCCGTTTTTCCAGCGTTTCATGCTGTGCGAGGAACACCTGAAGACGGGGCTGCTGGACGATTTCCCGCTGGTTGCCGCCTGGGTCGATGCCTTGCTCGCGACGGACGCGGTAACCGGCTCCGTCCCGCCGGAGTTTCCCGAGGCTTTCAATGCGAACCTGGAACGCCGGGGGGCGCTTGCCTGGGAATTAAAGACCGGAGCCCAGGCGGCGGAGTGATCTAGGGCTGCAGGCAGATGTTCATCTGTCGTATCAGCGGCGGGTTGCATTCCCAGTCGTTGCCGGTGCGGTCGAGGTGCGCGTTTTGCGGCATCTGCACCACGGCGCAGGCGCCGTTTTCAGGGTGATAACCGCGCTCGCATTTCCAGCCGTCGCCATAGGATGAATCGACGAAATAAGCGTTTTCCGGAACCTTGACGGCGACGCAGACGCCCTCGGACTCGCGGTATCCCCGCTCGCATTCCCACCCGGCGCCGTGGCTGGCGTTGGTCAGGTAGCCGTTCTTGGGCACCTTGATCTCGACGCAGCCTTCGCCCTGCCGCCGATAGGTTCGCTCGCAGTTCCAGGTGTCACCATAGGCGCTGAGAAAGGCGTGAGGCGGAATCACGACCGCGACGCAGGTTTCGCCCTTTTCCTTATAACCGCGCAGGCATTCCCAACCCCGGCCGTAGGACACGTTCGTCATGAAGGCGTTTTCCGGCACCGATACGCCGACGCAGGCGCCGTCGATCTTGCGGAAGCCCTCGTCGCATTCCCAGCCCCGGCCCAGGCCGTCGCCATGGGCGTTGGGGGGAACCGTGGCAGCGGTCACCTGGGCGGACGACGTGCCCGGCATGGCCAACCAGACCGCGAGCACGGCCAGAACCATGGCACAGGGCCGCATGGCAGATAAAACGCGAAACATTTATGGGTCACTTTCGTTATCGGCCGGTTTCGAATCCGGCGGGTTCAATTGAGACCGGCTAAATTGCCGGTTCCGTCAAGGTCATCAGGATATCCGCGTACCAGGCGCAGTTGAGGCCCAGGGCCTCATCCAGCTTGAGATCACGCGTGCCGATGTCGAGCCGGGCCGAATGCACGCCCAGCAGTTTCCAGGGCAGAACGCCCAGGTCGCCATCGCCGACCCGCATCACCACCGGCGCGCCGCTGGTCCCGCGATGGGTCCTGGCATCGGTCAGGAAATAGCCCTCGCCCTGAAAGCGCAGGCCGAAGGAAGAGGCGACGACCGCCTGACGCACCACCGGCAGATGATGCAGCGTATCGTGAAATCCCAAGGGAAAGCCCACCACCAGCAGGGAACTTCCGATTTCCACATGTTCATCCGAGCCGACCAGATGGTCCGGCGTGAAGGCCTGAATGACCGCCGTTTTGGGCAGCGCCGCGCGGTCGATCTCGACCACCGCGATGTCGACCACGCCCTTGCCGTCGGCGCCGTCGCGCCAGATGCTTTTGCCGTCCTGGTACAACAGGATCGACAGGCCCGTGGACTCGGCCAGGTTGCCCGCGTTGGTGTGAATTTCGATTTCGATGCGGTTGGGGAAATGCTCACTCGGCGCGTCGTGCACCACATGGCGGCTGGTTATCAGAAACAACCGCTCGTCGCGGGCGAAGAAAAAGCCGCTGGCGTTGGTCAGATGGCGGTCGTGTTCGAAGGTGAACAGGCGGGGAGAGGTGAACAGCAGGGGATCAATCATCGCCCGGCGCCCTCCGCCGCTCCATGTGCGCCCGTCGCCGGGGAAATCTCACATCTGCTCAAAACTGCGCCTCCGTCAGGACAAAAATGTCGGACCGTTCACGGTTCCCTTTATACGCCTTCCGCGCGGCGTCATGAATGCGCTCGATCATGGTGTCAAAGGCCTTCAGAAGGCCGGCCTCGCCGTCCCCGCAATCGGGGCAGAGCCTGGCCAGCAGACCGCTGTCCACGAAAAAGGTGATCTCCAGGGCGCTGTCATAGCCCCAGAACCGCACCCGGTTCCGCTTGGCCTCGTAACTGCGGCTGACGTTGGGGAAATTCAGACTCATTCGTGACCGTCCCCGCCTAGCCTTCGCGCGCGGCGCGCTGCGCCTGGGCCACGGCGCCCTCAAGATTGGTATAGCGGTATTTGCCGATGCAATAGTACTCAATCGTCATTTTCGTGATTCCATGCGCCGCCATTTCCTCGGCCTCGGAAATGAACTCGGCTTTCTTCGGCTTCTTCCTGTCCACGTTCTTCACGACAACTCCTCAAAATTTGACGCGTGATCCTCGGCCCGACCGACCGGATAACCCGGGGTCAGCGCTTTGCACCGGCCCGGAAGATGCGATCGCCGCGGATCAGGTTCTTCAGTTCTGAAGACAACTGAAACAAAGACTTTTCCGCCGGTGCCGCCGATAATTCCGGCACGGCTGCGGCCGCATCGTCCGGATGGCGCAAATGATTTTCCAGGGAAGCGTCCCGTGCCGTGCGCTCCCGGGTGTCCTGATCGGTGATCATCCGCGGCCCTCCGCAGGCATGGGGCCCGTTTGCAGCGGCCCCTGATCACGGACCAAGGCCGCATCAAGATCGTTGGGATCGATCGTCAGGGCGCGGGCGTTTCGCGCGGCGTTGATCCCGCGATGCAGGTAGATAACGCTGCGCAGCCGGTGATACACCGGGAACGACAGGGATTGCAGGAGCTCTTCATCCGTTTCGACCCTGTAATCGCCCGCCGGCAACACTTCGTCAAAGCCGCCCAGAACGAACGGGCGCGCGAAGGTCACCGTCTTTTCGGTTGTGCGTATTGTCATTGTCGGCCTCCTTGGCGGGCATCTCGTTGCCCGCCATCGATCTTTCCGCAATACCGGCGGAAAACGGCCTATTTCTCCTTGCCCTCGGCGGGCAGGGTCACTTGCTGGCCGGTGTATCCGCGGCAGGCTTGGCGGCGGGCTTGGTCGCAGCGGCGGCGGCTTTATCGGCGGCGGCGGCGGGTTTCGCAGGCTTATTGCCCGTTGAAAAATCCTTGAAGGACATTGCTTGTTTCCTTTGATAAACGGAAATATATCCGTTTTAATCATATGGTATTTGATATTTTAATTTTCAATACAAATATGATTTTTATTTTATTATTATCAGTCAATAACTTTACTTTAATTTCGTGTTTTCTGTCGTCAGGCCGCAGCCAGCCGCCCTTTTCGCCTGCTCTTGAGGTTGCGGCGGCGGTGTTAATCCGCGACAGTCATGCCATGCAATCCGTCCTCCCTCTTCTCGATCTGCTCGGCGTTTGCGTGTTCGCGGCGTCGGGCGCACTGGTCGCCAGCCGCAAGGAAATGGACCTTGTCGGCTTCGGCCTGATGGCCTGCCTGACCGGTGTGGGCGGCGGCACCCTGCGCGACCTGCTGCTGGGCCGCGACGTGTTCTGGATCGCTGATCCCAAGCCGATCATCATCTGCCTGACCGTTGCGGCGGTTCTGTTCTTCACCGCCCATGTGATTCAGCGCCGCCATGCCCTGCTGCTCTGGGCCGACGGCCTGGGCATCGCGCTGTATGGCGTCATGGGGGCCGAATTGGCGCTTCAGACCGGGGTCAGCCCGCTGATCGCCATCATCATGGGCATGATGACGGCGACCTTCGGCGGCCTGATCCGCGACGTGGTCTGCCAGGAAACGCCCTTGATCCTGCGCAAGGAGGTCTACGCCACCTGCGCGGCGCTGGCCGCCACGGTCTATGTCACCCTTGCCGGTCTCGACGTGCCGCGCGATGCCGCCATCGCCCTGGGCTTCACGGCCGGCTTCGCGCTCCGCGCCCTGGGCATCGTCCGGGGCCTGTCGCTACCCACCTACCGGCCGCGGCCGGGGCGGGAGTATTGAGGGCGGGCGCGGGATGGCCGACCCGGCCAGCCCCATCGCGCTTGAGCGTGCCGCAGCCATTTCACCCCGTTATGACATCTTGTAAATAACGGCCCGTTCCGCAAAACTGCGGCCCCATGACCGAATACATGACCACCAAGGAACTGGCGGACTTTCTGCGCATCAAGCAGCGCAAGGTCTATGACCTGGCCGCCACGGGGCGCATTCCCTGTTCCCGCGCCATGGGCAAGCTGTTGTTTCCCCGCGCCGAGATCGAAGCCTGGGTCGCCCGGGGCATGGCCGGCGACGGTGGGGGCATGGCCGCGGCGGGGGCCGCCCCGCAACCGGCCAAGGTGCGGCCCGGCGTGTTCCTGGGCTCCCACGATCCGCTGTTGGATTGGGCGCTGCGCCAGTCGCGCTGCGGGCTCGCGACCTTTTTCGACGGCTCCGCCGACGGGCTTGAACGGTTCGCCAATGCCGAAGGCATGGCCGCCGGCCTGCACATGTTCGATCCCGAAGCCGGGGGCAGCGACGACGACGCAGCCTGGAACATCGGCTGGGTGCGGCGCTATGCGGAGGCGGCGCCCTGCGTTCTGGTCGAATTCGCCTGGCGCGAGCGGGGGCTGATCGTCGACCCCACAACCGCCGATCAGTTCAAATCCATCGCCGACCTGCGCGGCCGGCTGATCGTGCCGCGCCAGGCCGAGGCCGGCACCCAGGCCTTGCTGGAACATCTGCTGGCCGAGGCCGGGATCGGCCCCGAGGACTGCGTGATGACCGAGCCCGCGCGCACGGAAACGGACGCGGCGGAAGTGGTCGCCAGCCACATGGGCGAAGTCACCCTGGGGCTGCGCCCCTCGGCGGCGCAGTTCAAGCTGGAATTCGTCCCGATCCTGCGCGAACGCTTCGACCTGCTGGTCGACCGCAAGGCCTGGTTCGAACCGCCCATGCAGGCCTTCCTCGCCTTCTGCCGCTCGGAGGAATTCCGCTTCAAGGCCAAGACCATGGGCGGCTACGACATCACCGGCCTGGGCAAGGTGCATTTCGTGGGGGTGTGATTTTTTCGCCCATCCCCTTTGGCTCCGTGAGTCCGAAAAAGGGAAAACCACAGAGACGGTGAGACAATGAGAGGGCGGAGAGTGTGAAGGCCTGTCCGTCCCTCACAGGGGAGGTTTTGGAAAGGCGCCGTTTCTGTTCTTCCTCACCGCCTCACCGTCTCTGTGGTTCAAAACAAAAAAGGGCGGACCCGAAGGCCCGCCCTTTCCCGATCACATGAAAGTCCCTGCCGTTACGACGACTTGCCGTTGGGGAAGAACAGCTGCAGGCCGTTCAGCTTGTAGGACGCGATGGTGTCCTGACCGTCCTTGGACAGCACCCAATCGATGAAGGTCTGGGCTTCGGCCTGTTTCACTTTGGGGCATTTCTTCGGATTGACCAGGATGATGCCGTACTGGTTGAACAGTTGCTTGTCGCCTTCGACCTGGATCTTGTAGGTGCCCTTGTTCTTGAAGCTGATCCAGGTGGCGCGGTCGGTCAGGGCATAGGCGCCCATGCCGACGGCGGCGTTGAGGGTCGCCCCCATGCCGCTGCCGGTTTCGCGGTACCACTCGCCGGACGCCTTCTTGATGTCGACCTCGGCCGCCTTCCACAGGCGGACCTCTTTCTTATGCGTGCCCGAATTGTCGCCGCGCGAGGCGAAGATCGCCTTGGCGCCGGCGATCATCTTGAAGGCCTTGGGCGCGTCCTTCATGCCGCCGACCTTGGCCGGATCGTTGGCCGGGCCGACGACGATGAAGTCGTTGTACATGACGTCGGAGCGCTTCACGCCAAAGCCCGCGTTGACGAACTTTTCCTCGGCCGGCTTGGCATGGACCAGCAGCACGTCGCCGTCGCAGTTCTGCGCGTTCTTGATCGCCTGGCCGGTGCCGACGGCGACCACGTTGACCTTGATGCCCGTCTTCTTCTCGAAGATCGGCAGCATGTAGTCATACAGGCCCGAATTCTGGGTCGAGGTCGTCGACTGCACGATGATCGACTTGCCGCCGGCCTGGGCCGGGGGGGCCTGGAAGGCCGCAACGGCAAGGGCCAGGGCGGCCGCGCCGAAGGTGATCCGCTTGATTGTTGTCATGGATAACTCCCTGATTGCTGGTTCCGGTTGAGGTTTATTGGGGTGAAGTGTCCCTTGAGATTGTCCGATCACAGGATGATCTTGCCCGCCATGTAGTCGCCGGCCTCGGCCGAGGCCGGCTGGTTGAAAAACGCCGCCGCCGGGCTGTGCTCCAGCACCTTGCCGCGATGCATGAACACCACATCGTCGGCCAGGCGCCGGGCCTGGCCCATGTCGTGAGTGATGAAGACGATCTTGGTGCCCCGGTCGCGGGCGGCCTTGGTGATGTCCTCGATCACCAGGGTCGAGGCCGGGTCCAGGTTCGACGTCGGCTCGTCCATGAACAGCACGTCCGGTTCGGTCGCGAGCGCCCGGGCCAGGGCCAGGCGCTGCTGTTCGCCGCCGGACAGAAGCCGCGCCGGCTGATCGGCACGGCCGGCCAGGCCCGCGTGTTCCAAAATCTCCCGCCGTCGCGCGGGGTCGGCCCGGCCGCGCAGGCGCAGCACGAAATCAATGTTCGCGGCGACCGATCGGCGCAGCATCACCGCGCGCTGGAACACCATGGCCTGACGGCGGCGGATGGCATCGTCGAGCGGCCGGCCGCCCCAGGCAATCCATCCGCCGGACGGCTCCAACAGCCCGTGCAGAAGGCGCAGCAACAGGCTTTTCCCCGCCCCGTTGGGGCCCATGATGACGGTCACGCCGCCCGCGTCCAGGCTCAGGTCGATGCCCTTGATCAGCACCGTGCCGCCGGCCTGATAGGTCAGGTCCTCGACGGTCAGGGGGAACAGATCGGCGCCGGCATCGCTGTCCTGTGTATTGCGGAGATCAATAACGTTGGCGGGGCGCAGATCACGCATAGGCCTGCCTTTTCGCCGTCGCGTTCAGGCCCATGACCGCCGCGTTGATGGTAAGTGCTATGGTCAGCAGCACGACGCCGAGGCCGAGCGCGAGCGCCAGATCGCCCTTCGACGTCTCCAGCGCGATGGTCGTCGTCATGACCCGGGTCAGATGATTGATGTTGCCGCCGACGATGATGACGGCGCCGACCTCGGCCATGGCCCGGCCAAGCCCGGCCAGCATGACCGTCAGCAGGGAATAGCGCGCATCCCACAACAGCTCCGCCATCATCCGTCCCGTGGGCACGCAGAACGAACGGAACTGGTCGGCGTATTCATTGTGCAGATCCTCGATCACCTGGCGCGACAAGGCGGCGATGATCGGCAGGATCAGCACCGCCTGGGCGATGATCATGGCCGTCGGAGTATAAAGCAGACCTAAGAAGCCGAGCGGCCCGGCGTTGGACAGCAGCATGTAGATGATCAAACCGACCACCACCGGCGGCAGGCCCATCATGGAATTGACGACTACCAGCGCCACGCCGCGGCCGGGAAACCGCGTTACGGCCAACAGGGCCCCGATGCTAAGGCCGATCAGCCCCGCCACCAGCAGCGCCGTCAAACTGACGCGCAGCGACAGCCCGATAACCTCCATCAGATCCGCGTCGAAACTGAACAGCAATGAGAAAGCCGTGAAGAAGGCCTCGCCGAAATCCTGCATCGTCTGGCTGTCCGTCCGCTTCCATTCCCGGGACGCGTGGGATGACTTCTCCCGCGTTTCCGTAAATTATGCATAATTATACGTATTTGACGTAATTTTGCATAAATTCCGGAAGCGCGCAAGCATCCCCGGCGGACTGGACGGCCTGTCTGCAAGGTGGCTTTGGATCCAGATCACGGCGACCCGCATGCCAGCCGGCCGGAGAGACCACGGCGGCGCCTCGGGCCCATTGGGGGACAGAGCGCAGGACAGCCTCAGTCAGCGGGAAGCGGCCTGAGCCGGCCCATCGGGCAGCCCACAAAGCCCTTCTCGTATTCACATGATTCACTAAAGCACATAATTTTATACACATCCATTAACGTGATTTTTATAATAAAATCAGTATTTAAATTGCCGAACAAAAATATAAGTGTAAACTTAACAATATGAAATCCGGCATCTGCCGGGCGCTTTCCGAAGACTGATCTACCGGTTTCCGGATAGGGCGCGGATTTATGAATTTCACAATGGGAGAAGCAGTCATGGGCAAAATCAATAAAGCATTCCTGATCCTGCCGGTTGTCTTCGCGATTCTGATCGCGGTCGGCATTCTGACCAGCTAGGCCATATCGTCCCAAAGACTGGTGATCGAGCGCGGGCCCGCAAGGCCCGCGCTTTTTTTATCTGACATTCGGCAAAGGCCGTTTAGTCGGAAAGCGACGCGGCCTGCTTGCGGGCCGTCTTGAGGGCCGGCTTGTCCGACGCAGACGGCCCGCGCTCGACCGCATGGATGAGGGTCGGATGGGCGCGCTGGGCGCAGTCGGTCCGTTCGCACAGCCGGCAGGTCACCCCGACGGGCAGGAAGGTTTCCGAGCGCGTCAGATCCAGGCCGCCTGAATAGACCAATTCGCCCGCATCCTCCAGCCGGCAGCCCAGCGCCAACGCATAGCTGCCGTCCGGCGCGTTATAGCCGGACCCGGGTCGGCGTTGGCCGAAGGCAACGGAAAGATAGGCGCTGCCGTCGGCCAGTTGCAGAACTTGGGCATCGACGGTGCCCGGCCGACCGCTGGCCGCATGCACGTTCCAGCGCGGGCAGATTCCCGCGAACCGGGGGATCGGCAGGCCCGAGCCGGGCACCCGCCGGAACACATTGCCCGCACTGTCGATGCGCAGGAAGTGGAAGCGCACGCCTTCTTCGCCCGGGCGGCGCAGGGTCGCGAGACGCCGGCAAGCCTGCTCCAGGCTGACGCCGAAGGCCTGGCTCAGGCGTTCCACGTCGTAGCGATAGGCGCGGGCGCGGTCGAGAAAGGCGTCATAGGGCATCAGCACCGCGGCGGCGAAATATTCCGCCAGATAATCCCGGCAAAGATCTTCGGAAGCGGGGGACAACTCCGCTTCCCCGACCCAGGTATCGATCAGGTCGGCGGCTGCCCGGCGGCCGGTTTCGCGCGCCAGGTGAAAGCGCAGACTGGGCAAGGCCAAATCATCGCGCACGATCAGCCGGCCACCCGCCCCGCCCGGCCCGGGTTCCAGGCGCACGGCGGGCATTACCGCCCCGCCCCGATTTCCATCGCCGGCGCCCGAGGTTTCGACCTCGATCCCGAAGCGGTCCCGCAGCACCTCGGACAGGCGCGAGAACAGGCCCACGGTCTCCATTCCGATTTCGGCGCGGAGCGACTCCGCCCGGCGGTCCAGGTCGTCGAAGAAATTATCGTTACGTTCGGTAAAGTCGCCGACCTCTTCCGCCGGCGTGCGGCTGTCGAGCAGGTTGTCGAGATTTTCGCCGGTGATGAAACGCAGCAGTTCATCGACCTGCAGCGTGAGCTTTTCCGTGCCGTCAACGACGATGCCAAGGAACTGCTGACGCTCCGCCGCCGCCAGATCGATATTGTCGAGCAGGATTTCCGAGAAACTGCGGACCGAGGTCAGCAGCGTGCGCACGGAGTGGCTGGAGGCCACCAGATAGGGGCTGGACGCCAATTTGTCCGTCAGCGCCTCCACATCCTCGCGGCTGTTGCGGTAGGACCTATAAAGACGAAGGAACGAGCGGCAGATGTCGGGCACGGAGGTCACGAATTCGTCCAGTTCCGCCGCCGAGGGACGGGTGCCGCCGAACATGGGGTCGGACAAGGCCTCTTCCAGATCGCTTTTGATGCGCACCTCGTCGCCCGCGGAAAAGTCCCGCAGATCAACGCCGAGCGCTTCGGAAAGCTTGAGCAGCAGCGACACGGTCAAGGGCCGGTCGTTGTGCTCGATCATGTTCAGGTAGCTGGGCGAGATGCCAAGAATTTCAGCAAGCTTAACCTGCGTCAGTCCACGGTCCTTGCGGAGCCGCCGAAGGCGCGCGCCCAACATTGGCGATCGCGACATTATGTTTCCCCCCATGGGATTCCATTAATAATTACCCTGTCCCAGGTCTGATGCGGCGCCCGGGTATAGGTTTGGCGACATATTAACCGATGTTCACCTATCTGTCTTCGGGATTTCAGTTGCCAAAATCAAGCTACGGCAAGAGGAACTGGGATATTTTGGTGAATTGTTCACTTTCCCAAACGATCCGCCGGGCCTGGGGAAAAGACCGGCCGAACAGGCTAGGCCGGTGAATTCGGCGAATGCCCAAGCGCATCTTCCAACCCGGCCATGACCTGGTCTAATACGTCGGCGAGATCGTTCAGCAGCGGCTCGACCTCCGGGCCTTCGGGCGCCGTCTTCAGGGCGGCTTCAAGGGCTTTCGCCGCCTCGAACACCGCTGTCGCTCGAATGTTACCGCTGACGCCCTTCAACGTATGCGCGGTGCTGATGGCCTGCTGAAAATTGCCCGCCGCCACATCGGCTGCAATCTCCGCCGCCTTGCCGCCATAGGCATCGGCAAATTTGCTCAGCAGCTTGCGGATCATGTCGTCATTGCCCCGCACCATCACACGAAACGCGTCGATATCAATCCCCGGCAGATTGTCGGGCAGGCGGCGGGAAGACCCGGGCGTTGCAGGCCGCTGATTTGCGTTATCCGGCGGTGGTGTTTCTGTCATGGGTAAACTCCGGCATCGCCCCGGCGATATATGGATATCCGGTGGCTTGTAAGCCCGTGCGACGCCCGACAGGCTAAATTGTTGCGCCGGTAATATCGAGTCGGACTTTAGGCTGTTGTCGGCATGGGCGCCGATCAGTCTGCCACGTCCGTGGTTGATGCCGGCAGCGTGAAGCGAAACACGGACCCTCGCCCCGGCGCCGCCTCGACCCATACCTTGCCGCCGAAACGTTCCACGATCTCGCGGCAGATGGCGAGGCCCAACCCCGTCCCCTTGGGTTTGTTGGTCAGGGTTTCGCCCGACCCGCCCTGCTGGAAACGTTCGAAAATGCGGTCCCGTTCGCCCGGCGCCACACCGGGGCCGTTGTCGATCACATCGACGGTAACCATGTCACCATCCACCGTGGCGGTAACATGGATATGTCCGTCGTTCGGATCACAGAATTTCACGGCATTGGAAATCAGATTGACCAGAACCTGGATCAACCGGTCGCGGTCGGCACGAACCCGGGGCAGACCGCCGGGAAGGTCCAGATCCAAGCGCACGCCCTCGGCCTGGGCCAGGGGCGACGCCGCGGCCACCGCGGTCTCCATGACCGCACCCAGGTCAAGCGAGATCATGTTCCATTTCAGATTGCCGGCTTCCATCTTCGAAAGGTCCAGAAGCTGATCGATCAGGCGCGTCAGACGTTGCGTTTCGGCGACCACGACACTGTAGAAACGGTCGCGTTCAGGCCCGCGCAGGGCCGGGTTGTCGGACAGGATTTCCCCCGCCGCGCGGATTGACGTCAACGGCGTGCGGAACTCGTGGCCCACGGTAGTGATGAAGTTGTCCTTCATGCGGTCCAGTTCCTTGAGCCGCTCGTTGGCGGCCCGCAGTTCGGCCGTGGTTTCCTCAAGCGCCTTGGATTTCTCCTCAAGCTCGTGGGAATACTCGATGACCTGTGACGTTTCGTCGAGAATGCGCATCAGGTCCTCGGTACTGACGACCTCGCCCTTGGTCACGCTGGCGACCACGGCCTGGGCCGAGGCCGCGCCGATCACCCCGGCCAGTTGCCGTTCGGCGAAGGACACGAGCGCCGGCGCCGCTTCCGCCCGGGGGTCCAGGTTGAGGCCCTGGCGTGCGGCGAAATCGGCGAGTGCCGCCCCCGCCCGGTCATCGCCCAAAAAGCGCCGCAGCACGGCCTTCAGTTCACCGACCTCGGCAGAGCCGCGCCACACGGTGACCGGTTTTGCACCTGGGCTGTCCAGCTTCTGCACGAACTCGCCGGCCTGCAATTGTTCCAGATCGCTGGGCCGGCTGAGCAGCGACACCCAGACAAAGCCACCGATATTGACCAGCATCGACCAGAACAGGGAATGCGAAAGATGGTCGATCCCGCTGAGCCCGAACAGAGCATAGGGTTTGAGGTATTCAATTCCGAAGGGGCCCAGTTCGATCAGGCTCATGTCGACCCAACCCGAGCGCGCGAAGGACGGCAGCACCAAGGTGTAGAACCACATGGCCGTGCCCAGCAAAAGGCCGGTCATGGCGCCGGCCCGCGTGCCGCCCTTCCAGAAAATGCCGCCCAGCAACGACGGCGCGAACTGCGCCGCCGCGGCGAAGGACACTAGGCCGATGGTCACCAGGGCATAGGATTCCCCGATCAGCCGCATGTAGGTATAGGCCAGCAACAGCACGAACAGGATCGCACTGCGCCGGACGAACAGCAGGAACGCGGACAGGTCGCCGGTAAACCGGGTCTGGAACCACCGCATGCGCAACAACACCGGCACCACCAGGTCGTTGCACACCATGGTCGACAGCGCGATGGTCGCGACGATCAGCATTCCCGTCGCCGCCGACAGACCGCCGATATAGGCGAACAGGGCCATGCCTTCGTTCTGATTGGCCATCGCCACGGTCAAAACGAAGGTATCCGCATCGACGCCGCCGTCGGGGAACTGCAGCAGGCCGCCGATGGCGATCGGCAACACGAACACGTTGATCAGGATCAGATACAGCGGGAACAGCCAGGCCGCCTTGCGCACATGGTCCGGATTGACGTTTTCGACCACCCCCACCTGGAACTGACGCGGCAGGCAGACGATGGCGAACATGGACAGCACCAGCAGGGTCGACCATTGCGCATAGCCCCCGGCCCCGACCTGATGGAACAGATGGGAAATTTCCGGAACCGCGTTGCCTTTGGCGAACAGGTCGCCGAACCCGTCGAAAACGCCGTAGGTGACGTAAAACCCGACGGCAAGGAACGCCAGCAACTTGATGATCGATTCGAAGGCGACGGCGATCACCATGCCTTCGTGATGTTCCGAGGCGTCGATGTGGCGGGTGCCGAACAGGATGGCGAACAGGGCCATGATCAGGGCCACGAAAAAGGCCGTGTCCTGGAACAGCGGCACGCGGCCAAGATGGCGCGGCATGACGATTTCCGGATACTGGATCAGCACGGTGAAGCTGGTCGACACGGCCTTAAGCTGCAAGGCGATGTAGGGCAGGATGCCGACCACCACGATCACCGTGACTAAACCGCCGAGATAGATACTTTTGCCGTACCGGGATGCGATGAAATCGGCGATCGAAGTGATGCGGTTTTCCGCCGAGATGCGGACCATCTTTTCCAGCACGAAGGGCCAGAGCACCAGCACCAGGGTCGGCCCCAGGTAGATGGGCAGGAAATCCAGGCCCGAGGTCGCGGCCCGGCCGACGCTGCCGTAGAAGGTCCAACTTGTGCAATAGACCGCCATGGACAGCGCGTAGATATAGGGATTGTTGAGGATCGAGCGCCCGGCATCCGCCCGCTTGTCGCCCCAGAAGGCGATCGCGAACAGCAGCCCGAGATAAGCCACCGACGCGATGAAGATGACCCAGCCTTCGAGCACGTCAGTCGTCCCGCGGATCAGGCCGGTCGACGCGTTCGGCAATCAGGTAGATCATGGCGACGACGCCGATCCATACGGCGAACAGAACCACGAAAATCCGCGGCAACCCGAACAGGTCGGCTGGCCCCTCACCCAGGGTCACCAGGGGTGGCAGAAACAGCAGCGTGGCGATCAGGAATAGGGATACGGAAAAGGCGCCGACCCGGCTTGCCCCTCGCTCCGGAGCACCCGCCCGGCGCCGCTCGGGATCGCGTGCCGGACCGTCCACCATCAGTCCACGGCCAACCCGACCGCGGCCTTGACCCGGGCGACCAGGTCACGGGTGGAAAACGGTTTGGTGACGAAATCGTCGGCCCCGACGGACAGGCCCTTTTCGCGGTCCGCCTCGCGCCCCTTGGCCGTCAACATGATGACGTGAACATCGGACCAGGCGCTGTTGCCGCGAATTTCCTCGCATACGGAAAAACCGTCCCGTTCCGGCAGCATGACGTCCAGCAGCACGACATCCGGCTTGGCCGCGCGCATTTCGCCAAGCGCCGCATTTCCGTCGCCGACGACGCGTGTCGCGAACCCCGACTTTTCGAGAAGAAATTTCAGCGACAGAACGATGTTGTCATCGTCTTCGACCACCAGAACGGAGTGATCCATGAACGTCTCCCATTATTCTCGGGGCGTGATCCACGCCCGCGTGCCGTTACCGGCTTTTGTACGATTATACCCCGTAGATCCGCCGCCGCTGCAAGATTTCTGACGCCGTCCCGGCGGCACCCGGTTTGACAGACGAGACCCCGTCTGCAAATTCTGGGCGGCATGGAACAGGAAAGCCCCGCCGAATTCACCCGACGTGCGGTCCTTACCGGCATGGTCCTAGGTGCGGTGCTGACTCCCTGCAACGTCTATTCAGGACTGAAAATCGGTTGGTCCTTCAACATGTCGATCGCTGCCGGGCTGCTGGCCGTGGGGGCTTGGCGCCTGGCCGAACGCAGCCTGGGCACGGCGCCCCTGGGCCTCAAGGAAAACAACATCAACCAAACGGCGGCTTCTGCCTCGGCCTCCATCGTGTCGGGCGGTTTGGTGGCGCCGATTCCGGCGTTGACGCTGTTGACCGGGCAGACCCTGCAATGGCCCGTGCTGGCGTTCTGGGTGTTCTGCGTGTCGATCCTGGGCGTGGTCGTCGCCGCCGGCCTGCGCCGCCAGATGATCGAGCACGAAAACCTGGCCTTTCCCGCCGGTCTGGCCACGGCGGAAACCCTGAAGCGCATCCACGGCAAGGGCCGCGAACAGGGCGCACGCCTGCGGGCACTTTTGGCGGCGGCGGGGGTGTCGGCCGCGGTCAAACTGGCCGTCGATCTGGCGGCGGCGGTGCCGCGCCTGACCCTGCCGGGATCGTTGGCCGGGGGCGTGACCTTCAAGAACCTGGGCCTGGCGTTCGATCCGTCGCTGCTGATGATCGGCTTCGGGGCGCTGATCGGCCCGCGCGCGGGGCTGTCGCTGCTGCTGGGTGCGGCCGCGTCCTGGGGGCTGCTCGCCCCCTGGGTGCTGGACCGGGGTTGGGCGCAGACCGGGGCGCCCGGCACGGTGTGGTTTTCCGAACTGGTGGCCTGGCTGTTGTGGCCGGGGGTGACCCTGACGGTCACGGCGGCCCTGACCGCCTTTGCGATCTCAGTCCTCCGCATCCGCCGACAACTGACCGGCACGGACGGACGGATGGGGCGCGGTTACGCCCTGGCGCTGGCCGTGGTCACGGCGTTGATCTGCATCGCCGGATGGACCCTGTTCGGCCTGCCGGTCTGGGTTTCCGTGCTGGCGGTCGCCCTCAGCTATGTGCTGGCCGTGATCGCCGCCCGGGTGTCCGGGGAAACGGGGGTGACACCCGTGGGGGCACTGGGCAAGGTCACGCAGCTGACCTATGGCGCCATCACGCCAGGCGACATGGCCGCCAACCTGATGACCGCCAACGTCACCGGCGGTGCGGCCGGACAATGCGCCGACATGATGCATGATTTGAAAACCGGGTCCCTGATCGGCGCCGCACCGCGATTGCAGATTTACGCCCAGGCGCTCGGCGTGTTGACGGGATCGCTGGCCGGGGCCGCGGTCTATCTGATCCTGATCCCCGACCCCGCCGCCATGCTGATGACCCCCGAATGGCCGGCCCCCGCCGTGGCGACCTGGAAGGCCGTGGCCGAGGTCATGGCCGCGGGCCTGGGCGCGATCCCGGAAGGGGCTGCCCCCGCCATGGCCGTCGCGGCGACACTCGGCGTGATTCTCGGCGCGGCGGACCGTGTGCTGCCGGAACGCATCGCCCGCTTCCTGCCGAGCGCGCCCGCCGCCGGGGTCGCCTTCGTCATTCCGGCATGGAATTCGATCTCGCTCTGCCTGGGGGCGATGATCGCGGCCGTAGCCGGACGCCTCAACCCCCGGTGGACGGAACGTTACGGCACCGCCGTCGCCGCCGGGCTGGTCGCCGGGGAAAGCCTGATCGGCGTCACCCTGGCGGTGTCCCGCATGGCGGGTTAGTGCAGGCGCATCATCCCGCCGACAAGGCGGAATTCCGCCGGCTTGACCAAAGCCACCGAGGCGACGCGCACGGAATGCAGCGGGCCGTCCAGGTTGTTTTCCCAGAAGTCCAGAAACCGGCGCAGCACGGGGAAGTCCGGCGCCATGTCCATATCCTGCCAGATATAGTCCTGTAGAAGGTGAAGATGATCCGGCCGCCGATAGGTGATTTCGGCGGTCGTCAGGCGATAGCCCGAAAGCTGCACTTCCAAAGACATGTCAGACCCTCCGTCTTGGTTGCGTGGCTTGCATGTCCTCCCTGGACGGTCTGAATTGTTCCCTCTGAAGCCCTCTTTCGTCAAGAATTAATGTTTTGAATCAATGCATTAGCAGCCGATGAGCGAGAGTGCTGCCAGTCCCATGGCCGGCATGAATTTTTTTGCCGGCAAGGGGTTGAAGGCCCCGGATCGGCGACTAAATTTTTTCGCGGAAACGGGGGGAAATGCCGGATTTCCGTGGGTTTTCTCCCGTCATTTGCTTGCTCAATCAAGGAATGTTCAAGAGGAGCCATCGCATGTTCAAACCTCTTCACGACCGGGTTCTCGTCCGCCGCATCGAACAGGACGAAAAGACCAAGGGCGGGATCATCATCCCCGATACGGCCAAGGAAAAGCCCATGGAGGGCGAGATCATCGCCGTCGGCTCGGGCCATAAGGCCGAGGACGGCACGGTCACGCCGCTGGACGTCCAGGCCGGCGACCGGGTCCTGTTCGGCAAGTGGTCGGGCACGGAAGTAACCCTCGACGGCGAGGAACTTCTGATCATGAAGGAGTCCGACATCCTGGGCATCATCGACGGCGCCCAGGCCGCGAAGACCAAGAAGGCCGCCTAAGGGCGTCCTGACCGGACATCAATCCATCAGCAATTAGAAAGCTGCCTCTCTTCAAAGGAGTGATCGAAAATGGCTGCGAAAGAAGTGAAGTTTCATGGTGACGCGCGGGCGCGTCTTCTCAAGGGTGTCGACACCCTGGCCAACGCCGTCAAGGTGACCCTCGGCCCCAAGGGCCGCAACGTGGTTATCGACAAGGCGTTCGGTGCGCCGCGCATCACCAAGGACGGCGTCACCGTCGCCAAGGAAATCGAGCTGACCGACAAGTTCGAGAACATGGGCGCCCAGATGATCAAGGAAGTGGCGTCCAAGACCAACGACCTTGCCGGTGACGGCACCACCACCGCGACCGTGCTGGCCCAGGCCATCGTCCGCGAGGGGGCGAAGGCCGTGGCCGCCGGCATGAATCCGATGGACCTGAAGCGCGGCGTCGACATGGCCGTCGAGGCCGTCGTGGCCGACGTCAAGAAGCGCTCCCACGCCGTCAAGACCAACGAGGAAGTGGCCCAGGTCGGCACCATTTCCGCCAACGGCGACCGCTCCATCGGCGACATCATCGCCGAAGCGATGCAGCGGGTCGGCAACGAAGGCGTCATCACCGTGGAAGAGGCCAAGAGCCTGGAAACGGAACTGGACGTGGTCGAAGGCATGCAGTTCGACCGGGGCTATTCCTCGCCCTATTTCGTGACCAACACGGACAAGATGGCCTGCGAGTTGGAAAACCCCTTCATCCTGATCCACGAGAAAAAGCTGTCAAACCTGCAGGCCATGCTGCCGGTCCTGGAGGCGGTGGTGCAGGCGGGCAAGCCGCTGCTGATCATCGCCGAGGACATCGAAGGCGAAGCGCTGGCGACCCTGGTCGTCAACAAGCTG
>TARA_R110002124_G_scaffold65102_3_pt1 | contig 26563 bp, 26 predicted proteins | sample TARA_R110002124 | Tara Oceans TARA_R110002124 (sample SAMEA4397445) | marine metagenome | biome: Polar Biome; feature: [SRF] surface water layer (ENVO:00010504); material: water (ENVO:00002006), including particulate matter (ENVO:01000060) such as... | depth 5 m
GGGCGTTCCCTCGCCCCCCTGGGGAGAGGGACAGGGTGAGGGGGAAGACGATCAACCCGCCTTGGCGGCCTTGATGAAGGCGTCGATCAGGCCCGCGTCCTTGTTACCGGGCACCGTCTCCACGCCCGAGGACACATCGACGCCGGGTGCACCCGAAACCCGGATCGCCGCCTGGACGTTATCCGGGGTCAGCCCGCCGGCCAGCAGCCAAGGCAGGTTCCACCGGGTGCCGGCCAGCAGCCCCCAATCGAAGGCGAGCGCATTGCCGCCGGGGCGATCGGCATCTTTCGGCGGTTTGGCATCGAACAGAAGCCGGTCGGCGACGCCTTCATAGGCGCGGGCGGCGGCAACGTCATCGGGGGCGGCGATGGGCAAGGCCTTCATCACCGGCAGGCCGAACTTGCGCCGGACCTCGGCGGCCCGCTCCGGCGTCTCCGATCCGTGGAGCTGCAAAATGTCGACCGCGCCGTTGCCGGTGATGGCCGCCAGTTCGTCGTTGGTGGCGTCCACGGTCAGGCCGACCTTGAGCACACCCACGGGCACGCGCGCCGCCAGCCCGCCGGCAATGGCGGGCGTGACATGGCGCGGCGATTTCTTGAAGAACACGAAGCCGACCATATCGCCCCCGGCGTTCACGGCGGCGTCTACGGCGTCGGCCGTCTTCAGCCCGCAGATCTTGACCTGAACCATGTCAGGCGCTCAGTTCGTCCGCGATGCGCCGAGCCGCCGCGATGGGATCGTCCGCCTGGGTGATCGGCCGGCCGATGACCAGATAGTCGGCGCCGAGGGAGACCGCGTCGCGCGGCGTGACCACGCGCTTCTGGTCACCCTTCACCGCCCATTCGGGGCGGATGCCCGGCACGACCAGGGTGAAATCAGGGCCGCAGACGGAGCGGATGACCTTGATTTCGTGGGCCGAGCAGACGACCCCGTCCATGCCCGCCTCCTGGGCCAGTTTGGCCAGCTTGGCGACCTGGGCCTTGGTCTCGTTGTTGATGCCGACCTCGATCAGGTCTTCATCCGACAGGCTGGTCAGCACGGTGACGGCGAGGACCAGCGGCCGATGCCCTCCTTGGGCGGCATCCGTGGCGGCCTTGGCGGCGGCTTCCATCATGGCGCGGCCGCCGGAGGCATGGACGTTCAGCATGAAGGGACGCATGGGTGCCGCGGCGCGCACCGCGCCCGCGACCGTGTTGGGAATGTCGTGGAATTTCAGGTCCAAAAACACGGGCAGGCCCGCCGCCGAAACCTGGCGCACGCCCTCGGGCCCCTGGGCGGTGAAAAATTCCTTGCCCAGTTTCACCCCGCCCACGGCCCCCTTGACCCCCTGAGCAAGCGCCAGGGCCCCCGCCGCGTCGGTGGTGTCGAGCGCGACCAGGATACGGTCGGCGGGGCTTTTGATGCCCGGCGCGGAGATCGAAGACGTCATCGAATTGGTCCCAGAATTGGCCGTATGGTCATTTATACCGGTCCCGGTCCCGGGCGGCCATCCTCAAAAATGCGGGCGGCGGGCGCGCGGCCCCGGGCTAGAGAATATGGCGCGAACCGGACACCTGCGTATCCGATGCCGGCACCGGCAACGACGCGGACTTGGCCTTGGCGTCGGCGGCGCGAAGCTTTTCTTCCAACATTTCGACATCGGTCTTAAGGCGCAGGACTTCCTTTTCCGCCCCTTCGGCGCGGTGGGCTTCGCGCCGGGCGCGGCCACGGGCGACACCGCCGGAGATCCACACCATCACCGCCCCCCAGAGAAACCCGAGGAACAAGCCGCCGACGCCGACCAGCGCCACCGGGGTCGTCAGTTCGTAATCGAAGGGCCACAGACGCAGCACGACATCGGCTCGGTTGGAGGCGGCGAACAGGATCAGCCCCAACACGAGAGGGGTAAGAAAAATCCAGGAAAGAAGTTTGCCCACGCGCGACACCTGACGGTTGAAGGTTCCGGAAGCCGCTGTCCGGCCCCGGCCGGGATCAGCTGCCGTTCAGTTTTTCGCGCAGCTGCTTGCCGGTCTTGAAATAGGGAATGTGCTTGGAATCGACCTCGACCGTGGCCCCCGTGCGCGGGTTGCGGCCCGTGCGCGAGCCCCGTTGCTTCACGGAGAAGGCGCCGAAACCGCGCAATTCGACCCGGTCTCCCTGGGCCAATGCGCCGGTGATCTCGTCGAAAATGGTGGAGACGATACGTTCCACGTCACGCTGGTAGAGATGCGGATTGTCCGCCGCCAAACGGGCGATGAGTTCGGATTTGGTCATGCTGCCAACCCCAGGCGGCGGCGCGATAACGCAGTCGGCCGGGGACCTTTCCCTCACAGGTGAATATCTACAAAGAAGGGTGCCAAAGGGAGAACACGCCGTCAAGTCTAAGTCGTTCTGAAAACAATGCTTTTTGCAGCTGCGATGTAAGGGCGTCGCGCCACGGCAGGGGCTCGTCCGTCAACTTGAGGTCGCGCAGGGGCAGGTCGCGGGCCACGCCATGGGCCGAGGCAAGCCAGTCGAGGGCCTGATCCTCGTCGCCGATGGCATCGACCAGGCCGTTGTTCTTGGCCGTGAGGCCCGAGTAGACCCGCCCGTCGGCCAGCGCCACGACCTTGTCGCGCGGCATCTTGCGGCGGTCCGCGACCATGTCGACGAACTGCCCGTAAAGTTCCATCAGCATGTCCTGGGTCGCCTCGCGGGCGGGATCGCTGAGGCGCTCAAACGGATTGGGCTGGGCCTTCATCGGCCCGCTTTTGAACACCTCCGGCTTGATGCCGAGCTTGTCCAACAGCTGCGTCACGTCGGCGGTCTGCAGGATCACGCCGATCGATCCGGTCAGCGTGCCGCGCCGCGCCACCACATGGTCCGCCGCGATGGCGACCATATAGCCGGCCGAGGTCGCGGTGCCGCCCATGACGGCGACGGTCGGCTTTTTGTCGGCGACCCGGCGCAGCGCCGTGAACAGGGCCTCGCCGCCGACGAAGGTGCCGCCCGGGGAATCGACCCGGACCACCACCGCCTTGACGTCGTCGCGCGCGGCCAGGTCCTTGATCGCGCGGCTGCGTTCGTCGTCGTCGAAGATGATGCCGTCGATGGTGATGCGCGCGACATGGTCGCGGGTGATAAAATCCGCCCCGCCGAACCGTCCGGCGGCGGCCACGACCAGGCCCGCGAAGGCCGCCAGGGCAACCAGGCGCCAGAAGGTCAGGGCGCGTTTGAGGCGGCGGCGGTCGAAAATCATGTCGGCATCAAGGCTCATGGCGGGGCGGGCATCCGTCAAAAATTCGCTGTGACCGGGCAAAAGAAAACCGGGAGCCCCCTTGCGAGAGCTCCCGGCCAATGTATCACGCCCGCCCTAAGGCAGGGCAACGGGAAAGGCGGGTTATTCCGCGCCTTCTTCCGCTTCTTCGGTTTCGTCCTTCTTGGCGGCCTTTTTCTTGGCGGCGGCCTTTTTCGGCTTTTCGTCGTCGCCTTCGGCAGCGGCCTGCGCCTGCTTTTCCTTCAAAGCAGCGCCCAGGATGTCGCCGAGAGAAGCACCTGAATCGGACGAGCCGTATTCCTGCATGGCCTTCTTCTCTTCCTCGACCTCAAGGGCCTTGATGGACAGCGACAGCTTGCGGCCGGACTTGTCGATCTGGGTGATCTTGGCGTCGACCTTTTCGCCGGCGGCGAAGCGGTCGGGGCGCTGTTCGGAACGATCACGCGACAGGTCGGACTTGCGGATGAAGCCGAGCACGGCGTCATTGACCATGACCTCGACACCGCCGTCGTTGGTCTGGGTCACCGTGCAGGTCACGACGGAGCCCTTCTTCAGGCCTTCCATCGCACCTTCGGTCGGATCACCGGACAGCTGCTTGATGCCGAGCGAGACGCGTTCCTTGTCGACATCGACGTCCAGCACCTTGGCCTTCACCATGTCGCCCTTGGTGTAGTCGGCGAGGGCTTCCTCGCCCGACTTGTCCCAGGACAGATCGGAAAGGTGGGCCATGCCGTCGATTTCGCCGTCGAGGCCGATGAACAGACCGAATTCGGTGATGTTCTTGACCTCGCCTTCGACTTCGGCGCCGACCGGGAACTTGACCACGAAGTCTTCCCACGGATTGGCGTTGCACTGCTTGAGACCCAAGGAGATGCGGCGCTTGTCCGGATCCACGTCGAGCACCATGACGTCCACTTCCTGAGAGGTGGAGACGATCTTGCCCGGGTGGACGTTCTTCTTGGTCCAGGACATTTCGGAAACGTGCACCAGACCTTCGACACCCGGCTCCAGCTCCACGAAGGCGCCGTAGTCGGTGATGTTGGTGACGCGGCCCGTGAACTTGGTGCCGACCGGGTATTTGGCGGCAACGCCGTCCCAGGGATCGGCCTCAAGCTGCTTCATGCCGAGCGAGATACGCTGCGTTTCGGCGTTGAAGCGGATGATCTGGACCTTCACGGTCTCGCCGATCGACAGGGCTTCGGACGGGTGGTTGATCCGCTTCCAGGCGATGTCGGTGACGTGCAGCAGGCCGTCCACACCACCCAGATCGACGAACGCGCCGTAATCGGTGATGTTCTTGACGACACCGTCCAGAACCTGGCCTTCCTGCAGGGAGGAGATCAGCTCGGAACGGGCTTCGGTGCGGGTTTCCTCCAGCACGGCGCGGCGCGAAACCACGATGTTGTTGCGCTGGGGGTCCATTTTCAGGATCTGGAACGGCTGCGGCATGCCCATCAGGGGGGACACGTCGCGCACGGGGCGGATATCGACCTGGGAGCCGGGCAGGAAGGCCACGGCGCCGTCCAGGTCGACGATGAAGCCGCCCTTGACGCGGCCGAAGATCACGCCGTTGACGCGCTCGCCCTTTTCGAAGGCCTTTTCCAGGCCGACCCAGGCTTCCTCGCGGCGGGCTTTCTCGCGCGAGAGACGGACCAGGCCGTCACGGTCTTCATAGCGTTCGACATAGACGTCGACTTCGTCACCGGCCTTGAGAACTTCGTCGGAGCCGGGGCTCATGAATTCCTTGAGCGGCACGCGGCCTTCGGACTTGAGTCCGACGTCGATGACGGCGAAATCGCCGTCGACGTTGACAATGACGCCGCGCAGCACGCGGCCTTCAAAGCCTTCGTCGTCGCCGAAGGACTCGTTCAACAGGGCTTCAAAATCTTCGTTGGAGGTAGGGGCCGCCGTGGCGGCATCGGTAGTGGCCATTGGTTTCAAACCTTTCGATTTTATCTGGCCGGCCGGTTGGTTCCGGCGGTCTGCGGTTGCACAAATACCCACGACACCCCGCCTTTTTCCTGGCGGTGATGTGTGGGCGGTTCGTCTCGAACAGATCTTGGACGGGGCCGGCCGGGCCCAGGATTCCTGTTATTTCTTAATGATATCAAGGGCCTTGGCGAACACCTCATCGGCATTCAGGTCGCTCGTATCAAGCAGGATCGCGTCTTCGGCCGGCTCCAGCGGCGCGACGGCCCGAGATCTATCCCGGGCGTCCCGCTCGCGCATCTCTTCGAGAACGCGCGCATATATAACGTCGGGGTCGCTTTCCTGCAACTCTTTGAATCGGCGCTGTGCACGGACCTCGTCGGAGGCCGTGACGAACAGCTTCACATCCGCGTCGGGGCAAACCACCGTGCCGATGTCGCGGCCATCGAGAACGGCCCCCTTCGCACCCTCCGGCGGATGGCCCGCGAAGGTCCGCTGGAACGCCAGCAGCGCCGCCCGCACGCCGGGCACGGCCGAGACCTTGGATGCCGCCTGGGCGACCGCGTCCGTGCGCAGGTCCGGGCGTTCCAGATCCCGGGGTACCAGCGCCCGGGCCTCTGCTTCGGCCGCCTCGGCGTCTTCCGGGTCGGCCCCGGCCTCCAGCACCCGCTTGCCCGTGGCCCGGTAAAGCAGACCCGTATCCAGATAGGCAAAGCACAGGTCGCGGGCGATACGCCGCGCCAGGGTCCCCTTGCCCGCCGCGGCGGGCCCGTCGATGGCGATGATCATGCCCCCACTCCCTACTTAAATATCCGCGATATCCGCGCCGAGGCCCTGCATCATGGCGGCGAAGCCCGGAAAGCTGGTCGCCATGGCGTCGCCGTCATCGATGGTGACCGGCTGTTCCGTGACCAGCCCCAGAACCAGGAAGGCCATGGCGATGCGGTGGTCAAGATCGACCGTCACCGTGCAGCCGCCCCGGGGCGGCTTGCCGCCCGATCCCGTGACCACCAGATAATCGGGGCCTTCCTCGACCTTCACGCCGGCGGCGGCAAGCCCCCGCGCCATGGCGGCCAGGCGGTCGCTTTCCTTGACGCGCAGTTCCTCCAGCCCCTCCATGCGGGTTTCGCCCTCGGCCAGGGCCGCGGCGACGGCGAGGATCGGGTATTCGTCGATCATCGAGGGCGCGCGCTCCGCCGGAACGGTGACGCCCTTGAGCGGCCCGGCCGTGACACGCAGGTCCGCGACAGGCTCACCCGCTTCCTCGCGCGCACCCAATACCGCGATCTCGGCCCCCATTTCGCGCAGCGTCGTCAGGATACCGGCACGCAGCGGGTTGAGGCCGACGTCCTTCAGCGTAACGTCCGAGCCCGGCACCAACAGCGCCGCGACCAGGGGAAAGGCGGCGGACGAAATATCGGCCGGCACGGCGACGTCGCGGGCAACCAGCTCGGGCCGGCCGATCAGCGACACCCGGCGGCCGCGCGCCGTGTCCTGCACGGTGACCTCGGCGCCGAACCAGCGCAGCATGTTTTCCGTATGGTCGCGGGTCGGCTGTGGCTCCACCACCGTCGACACGCCGGGCGCGTTGAGGCCCGCCAACAGCACCGCCGACTTGACCTGGGCCGAGGCCACGGGCAGGGCGTATTCGATGGGCAGCGGTTCCGCCGCCCCCTTGACGGTCATCGGCAACAGACCGCCGTCGCGGCCGGTGAACTTGGCGCCCATGCGTTCCAGCGGCGCCGTCACCCGGCCCATGGGCCGGCGGCACAACGACGCGTCGCCCGTGAAAGTCGCCGTCATGTCGTGGCCGGCGACGACCCCCATCATCAGGCGTACGCCGGTGCCGGCATTGCCCATGTCGATCACGTTCTCGGGCTCGGACAAGCCGCCGACGCCGCAGCCGATGACACGCCAGGTGTTGCCGTCGGGCGCGCTGGCGTATCGCTCCGCCCGGGCGCCCATGGCATTGACCGCGGCGGCCGTGGCCAGGACGTCTTCGCCCTCAAGCAGGCCGGTGACCCGGGTCTCGCCGACGCAAAGCGCGCCCAGCATCAAGGCCCGGTGGGAAATCGACTTGTCGCCGGGGACCCGCACGGCGCCCGACAAGGCCCCCGAGGGGCCCGCCCGCAGCGGCGTCTTGGTGGTGTTTGCATCACTCACGGAAACGGGGTCTCCCCTTGAAAAAGAAGGGCGGCGGGCGGCGCTTTGCCGCCGCAGGTCTCTAGCATATCGGGCCGCCCGCCGCCAATCACCCACGGAATGTGAAATCAGCGGCATTTTGCTTTTGACAGGGCGCGGCGTTCATGGCATTGGGCACGGCAAGAAACGGATAAGAAACGCTATTCCCTTGGGGGGAATCAGGCACAACTCCAGACAGCGGGAGGCAGCCCGTGGCGAAACCCGAATGGGGCCGCAAGGTCACCTGCGCCAGTTGCAGCAATAAGTTTTACGACATGAGACGCGAACCCGCGACGTGCCCGTCGTGCGGAGCCACCAACGACCCGCTTCAGGCGTTCCGCCCGAAACGGGGTGCGGCGGCGAAACCTGTTCCTCAGAAGGAAGCCAAGCCTAAGGCGAAGGTTGTTCCCGACGAGGACGACGACGATTTGGACGCGGTCCTGCCCGATGTCGATGACGACGATGACGATCTCGCCGATGACGACGTGGAAGACGTGCTCGACGACGATGAGGACGACGACCTCATCGAAGACACGGCCGACCTGGGCGAAGACGACGACGACCTGGACGAGGTCCGCGAACATATCGAGACGGAGGACCCGGTCAAGGAATAGGGCCGGGACACGGGCCGGACGGGGATAACGAAAAAGGATGCGGCGCCGGCAATGCCTAAAGCGGGGCCTTAAAGCGGGCGCCGCGTCATTTTCCCCTTGCCATCCGATCCCAACCGTCTTTATGTTCCGCGTCCCGGTTGACCGGGGCATCCGGCAGACGTATTTTCCGGGTCCCGGTTCGCCGGTGTTCCCAATTTTTCCCGCCAGGGCACATGCCGGCGGGACCCCGTGGGGCCGTAGCTCAGTTGGGAGAGCGCTACAATGGCATTGTAGAGGTCGTCGGTTCGATTCCGTCCGGCTCCACCATTCTTCTTCTTGATGAAGATCGACCGAAACCCGTCGTGAACCGACGGGTTTTTGTTTGCCCGCGCGCCGCGCGGGGCGGGGTCGATTTTCCGCCGACTGCACCCAGAACGTGCCAGTCGGCCGATGCCCCCATCGGAACCGTCGATCCCGTCATTCAACGCCCCAGACACGTTACGTAACGTAGGCCGTTTCGCCGAATCCGGCGCGATGGATTTGCGCCGGATTACTGAATTCAGGAGCAAACGGAAGGGTTGTGATCCATCCACCGGCATCCCGCGTACAACCAATTGAGCCGAACAAACCATCAATGGATCGGACCCGGGTGACACGTGCGTGTAATTTTGTCTGTTGTTCTTGCCGTCTTATTCATCGTCTCGATTACGGAGCCAGAGGCTTCGGACGATACGGCGCGGCATGCCCATAACACGGATCAAGCGATCAACAGCGGAGATGAGATTAACTTCGACGTTTATCGCAATGGAACCCGTGTCGGCTTTCACCGGGTGCGATTTCAGACGAGCGACAAGGGACTGGCCGTCGAAGTCCGGTTCCAGATCCAGGTCACGTTTCTAGGCATCACCGTTTATCGTTACCGATACGATTCCAGAGCGTTGTGGACGGATGGCAGCCTTTCCGCAATCCGGGCGACGGTCGATGACGATGGCGCCGTCTTGGACGTGCGGGCCCAACGGATCGGCGAGCGCGTCTACGTTGCGACCGGTGATACCGCCTACGAAACCGCGGCCCCCCTTTTCCCCACAAATCACTGGAACGCCGAGGTTCTTGCGCAGAATCGTGTCCTCAACACACTGACTGGGCAGGTCAACAAGGTTCGCATTGAGGCGAGCGGCCCCGACCGCGTGGACACAGAACGTGGACCCGTCGCCGCGACCCGTTATGCCTATACAGGAGATCTGCAGACCGACGTCTGGTACGACGCGGCGGGGCGTTGGGTGAAAATGCGCTTCCGGGGCCGGGACGACTCGTTGATCGACTATATCTGCCGCCAATGCCAGGGCGGTCCCGGCAAGAGGACATCGGGATGACCGAAGCCGACCGCCCCAAGGTGGCCTGGGTCACCGGCGCCGGCAAGGGCATCGGGCGCGCCCTGGCCCTGCGCCTGGCGCGCCAGGGCTATGCCGTCGCCGCCAGCGCACGGTCGCAGCAGGACCTGATCTCCCTGGAGCAGGTTGCGGACGGCGGGCGCATCATCGGGTTCCCACTGGACATCACCGATGCCGGGCGCGCCGACGTCATGGTCGAGGTGATTGAAAACCGGCTGGGTCCACTTGACCTTGTGGTCCTCAATGCGGGGACCCACCGGCCAACGCCGGCAATGGAGTTTTCAGCGGCCGAGGCGCGGGGCGTGATCGAAACCAACCTGTCGGGAACATTGAATTGCCTTGCGCCCGTCATGGCGCGTTTCATGGCGCGCGAGGCAGGCCAGATCGCCGTGGTCGCATCCCTGGCCGGGTATCGCGGGCTCCCCGGGGCCGCCGCTTATGGCGCGTCGAAAGCCGGTCTCATCAATCTGTGCGAGGCCCTGCGCCCAGAATTGGCGGCGGTGGGCGTGGATATGCGTCTGATCAATCCGGGTTTCGTGAAGACGCCGCTGACGGACAAGAACGACTTTCCCATGCCCTTCCTCATCGACGTCGATGAGGCGGTGGACCGCATCATCGACGGGCTGCAGGGTGACAGCTTCGAAATCGCCTTTCCCCGGCGGTTCGCCCTGCTGATGAAGCTGCTGCGGCTGCTGCCCGACCGCTTGTTCTTCGCCGTCACGCGGCGCATGCTGCGCGAATGATCCCGCGACCGACCGACGCCGCCGACCGCTATCGGCGCTACCTTGAAACACTGACCCCGCAGTCGCTTGACGCCTTGGAGGATCATGTCACCGCCGATGTCCGTTTCAAGGATCCGTTCAATGATGTGCGCGGGCTGAACGCCATGCGCCGCGTCTTCGAACATATGTTCGAAAACGTATCCGACATTCGCTTCACGGTGCACGGCATGGCGCTGGACGGCGCAACCTGCTTCATGAATTGGCAGTTCGCAGGCCGGCTGGGCAAACGGGAATGGGTTTTCGACGGGGCCAGCGTCATCACCCTGGGGACAGACGGAAAAGTCGTCAGCCACATCGACCATTGGGATGCGGCGGCGGCGTTCTATGAACGTCTGCCGGTTATTGGATGGCTCCTCGCGCGGATTCGTGAACGGTTAGCCATTCGCTGAGAACCTCCCCGGACATGTGCAGGGCCTTCTCGGGCTTGATGAAGGCCAGGGTAACCGACCCCACCTCGATCCCGAACTTGCTGACCTTCGCCCGGTTTATCAGGACGTTTGACGGCTGCAGAAACATCCAGTCGTCGAACTGCACGCGGACGGTTCCATCGCCGACCTTCAGGTCCATGTCGTAGCGCCAATTCAGCGCGTTGCCGTAGGCTTCACCCTTGGCCTTGCCGATGACATCGTCGGCTTCGCCTTCGTAGGTGTGGTCGTCGGTCTTGCGGATGCGCCACACGCGTCGGTCGGTCTCGCCGTCGGAATACTGAAAACGTTCGTCCAGTTGCAGGACCGTTCCGTCCCAGGTGCCCGTGATCTCCACCACGAACTGCCGCCGCAGGGTACCGAACCGATCTTCGAAAATGCCCCAGGCTTTCGTCGATCCTTGGAAGTAATCCTCGATCAACAGGACGGGGGACTGGTCCTTGAACTCAACGGGTTTCATCTTTGTACATCCGTTCAACATCAGAAACGCGGCAACGGTGATAGCGATGCGACCAACCATGATTTGGGCTCCCGGGTTTGTGGTTTAAGCGAGCCGGCGGCGGATCGCCCGTTGCCTGGCGGCCGTCAGTGGAAAACGCCACATTGTTCCGATCGCCACACCCTTTATTACGATGGGAACGACCGCATAGATCATGGTCAGCGCCACAATTCCCCCACGGCTGGGTGCATCCGGATCAAACCCCAACGCGGCAACGCCCGGCAGGGCCAGCCCCACCGCCGCCGCCAGCGCCAGTTTCGTGCTCATCCCCCAGAAGGCGAATTGCAGGCCTGCGCGGTCCACGTCCTCGCGCAGGCGTCCGTAATCGATGACATCGGCCTGGATCGCCGGCGGCAGGGAGAGGTCGGCGCCCAGGGCGGCGCCGGTCACCACGCAGACCACGGCGAAGGCCGCGAAAGCACCAACCGGCAACAGCGGCACGGCGGCGAAGGCAAGACAGGCGGCGATCATCGCCAGGCACCACACCCGGTGCTTGTCCATGCGGTGGACAAGCATCAGCCAAGCGGGGATCGAGACCACGGCGGCGAGGAAATAGACAAGGATGAACAATGCCCGCTGGTCGGGGCCGGCCCCCAGGCCATATTGCAGATAGATCAGGAACAGAACCGCCGGGATGCCGTTGGCCAGGCCATTGGCGAACCAGGCGAAAAGAAGCCGGACAAACGGTTTGTTGCGGATCAACCCGACCAGCGCGGCCCTGACCCGGGCCGGGCTTGCCGGAAGGGGCGGCCGGCGTGGCGCGGCCTGTTCCGGGACGGCCCGCAGCAAAAGCGGGATCAGGGCGGCCCCGCCGAGCACCGCGACCCAGACGATGGCGGCCATGGCGTCCCGTTCGCTCCGCCCGGCGTCCACCAGGGTCGAGGACAGGGCCGCCGCGCCGACGATGCCGATCAGGCCCATGGCTTCCCGCCAGGACGTGATGCGAGACCGCTCATGGTAGTCGCCGGAAAGCTCCGCACCCCAGGTCAGATAGGGGACCGCGACCATGGTCCAGCCGCCGTAAAGAACGATCGACCAGATCAGCAGATAGGCGGCCCCCGCGGCATCGGGCGGCATCAGGACCTGCCATAGGCCGATGCCGGCAATCACCGCGCCCACAGCGATCCAGGGTTTGCGGCGGCAACCGGCGATCCGCGTCCGGTCGCTTAGGGCGCCGACCAACGGGTCGGTGACCGTATCGAACAGCCGCGCGGCCAGAAGGATCCACCCCACCGCCACCAGCCCCAGGCCAAGTTCGATTCCGTACAATGTCGGCAGATGAATGTAGACCGGGATGATCGGCAGCGAGACGACGACCGCGGGCAAGGCATAGGCCAGCAGGATGCGCCGCGACAACGGTGAGTTTGCGGGCTGCGTCACCCGGCGTCGATCACGAACTGGCCGACATTGATGCGCCCGGCATCGAAGCCCGCCTCGCAGTACCTCAAGTAATAATGCCACATGCGGCGAAAGCGTTCATCGAAACCCAATTTCTCGATCTCTGGCCAGGCGGCGAGGAAGTCCACATCCCAGCGGCGCAGCGTTTCCGCGTAGGACGGGCCAAAGAAGACCGCGTCGGTCAGCCGCAAACCGGCCCGGGCGACCGCGTCGGCGAATGCGTTCGGGCCCGGCAGCATGCCGCCCGGAAAGATGTAGCGCTGAATGAAATCCGGCGATCGGCGATAGCTTTCGAAATGCGCATCGTCGATCGTGATGATTTGCAATCCCGCGCGGCCACCGGGCGCAAGGCGCGCCTTCAAGGTGTTCAGGTACGTCGGCCAGTAGGCTTCGCCCACGGCTTCGAACATTTCGATGGAGGCAATCTTGTCGTACGTGCCGCGGACGGCGCGATAGTCCTGAATCCGGATATCGACACGGTCGTCCAGGCCCAGATCCGCCATGCGCGTCCGCGCGAAGACCGCCTGTTCCCGGGACAGGGTGAGGCCCGTGACGCGGCATCCGAAATCGCGCGCGGCGATCTCGGCGAAGCCGCCCCAGCCGCATCCGATCTCAAGGACATGGTCGCCCGGCTGCAGGTTCAAGGCCAGCGCCAGACGTTCATACTTTCGCCGCTGTCCGTCCGCCATGGGCTCGTCCGGTGTCTCGAACAGGGCCGACGAATAGGACATGGTCTCGTCCAACCAGTGGCCGTAGAACGCGTTGCCCAGGTCGTAATGGGCGGCGATGTTGCGGCGGCTGCCGCGCGGCGTGTTGGCGTGCAAGGCATGGCGCAGACGCGCCAGCAGACGGACCGGCCAGGGTTGGCGGATGAGATCGGTCAAGGCGCGTTCGTTGCGCAGGCTGAGATCGAGTAGCGCCGCCAGGTCCGGGCTGTCCCAGTCGCCGGCCATGTAGCCTTCGGCCACCCCCATATCACCGCCCAACAGCATGCGGTTGACCAGGCGCCAATTTCGGATACGCACCGTTGCTTCCGGCCCGGGTGCGATGCCGTCGACAGTCATGCACCGGCCCGACGGCAGGATGACATGTATCCGGCCGACCTGAAGCCGCGCCAAGAGTCGGCGCAACAGCCGCTCCCGGACGCCGGGGTACGGCCCCCCTACCGTGGACCGGGCGCCGGGGTACGGCCCCCCTACCGTGGACCGGGCGCCGGGGACGGCGCCGGAAATCGATTTCGCAATGGCGTCACTCATGTCTCGCTACGTTCCGTTCTTTTCAATGCTGAATTGGACGCGGCGCACGGCCGGCGAATGCTTGAACACGGGCAGGCCCTTGAGCCACAGCTTCAGGGCCTCCCAATGGATTCCTGCCATCACCTTCAGTGTCAGCAGCGGAAACCGGATCAAGGCCTGTGTCAGACTGCGCGAAGAAAACGGACGGCGGTCCCCCGCGAAGGACGCCGCCAGTAACAGCCCTTCGCTGTCTTCCTGACGGATGATGACGCGAATGTTTTCGCCCGGGGGCACGATGCGAAATTGGTAGGAAGTATCCATCCCGATGAAGGGCGAGACATAAAGCGCCTTGGCGCAGGACTGCTTGATGACCGGACGGCTTTGATCGGCGACCGGGATCACATAGGTATGACGTTCCTTGAAGGTGTTGCAGACCTCGTAAAGGATGGCGGTCAGCGCGCCGGATTTCCGGTAGCAAAAAAAGACGCTGAGCGGGTTGAAGGCATACCCGAAAATACGAGGATAACAGAGCAGACGGATCGGGCCGCCGTCCGGATCAATGCCGGCACTGCGCAGGTGCTGTTCCGCCCAGGGACGCAGGGCCGTGCCGTCTGCCGGCCCGTGATCCCGGTCGTGGAACGCCAACGGCGCAAACCGGTTGTAGCCGAACAGGCGCGACACCTTGGTGAGCGCGGGCAATTCGTCCAGATCAAGCAGCATGGAAAACACCGAGTAGCGCAGCCGATGGGGCTTCGGTCGTTTTCGCTGGTGAACCACATCACCTTCATAAATTGCCGATTCCAACGTCATTGCGCCGCGGCCTCCGCCGGCTGCGTGACGGTAATTCGGCCATTCTCGTCTTGCACCGTCCAGGGCCGGCGCATGCCACCCAATTGTTCCGCCACGGCAAGACCGGATTGCAAGGCATCTTCATGAAAGCCGTACCCGAAGTAGCTGCCGCAATACCAGGTGCGCCGGTGCCCCTGCAGCGACCACAGCGTTTCCTGCGAGCGGAGGGCGGCCTGATCAAAGAACGGATGGGCGTATTGAAATTCCCGCAGCACGGTGCCCGGCGCCGGCTCACGCACCGGGTTCAGCGTCACGAACAAGGGCGTGTTCTGGTCCAGACCCTGTAGCGGGTTCATCCAATAGGTGACGCAAAGGGGGGCGTTCTCTGCCGCTGTCTGGTCGCCAGCGATGAAGTTCCAGCTCGACCACACGCGCCGCCGTTTCGGCATCAGAGAGGAATCCGTATGAAGAACCGCGCGGTTGTCCGTATAGGTCCAGGCCCCAAGCAGATCTTCTTCCCGTGCGTCGCGGTCGCCCAGCATCGCATATGTCTGGTCGGCGTGGGCGGCCATGACGACATGGTCGAAGGTCCGGCAGTCGCCGTCGTTCGCCACGACCAGGACCTTTCCGGGGTACCGCGTGACTTCGCGCACACCGCCATAACGAATACGCTCGCGGTAGGGCTCGGTCAGCCGTTTGACGTATTCCCGCGATCCGCCGTCGACGGTGCGCCATTGCGGGCGGTCCGTCAGGGTCAGCAGGCCGTGGCTGACGAAGAAACGAATGAAGGCCACCGCCGGATAAGCGCGCATTTCCCGGGCGGTGGTCGACCAAATGGCCGCGCCCATGGGCAATAAATGGTCTTCGATGAAGGCGTCGGAATACCTGTTCGCCGCCAGGTAGTCGCCGAGGCTGAGGCCCGCCAACGCCACGTCATCGAGATGCCCCGGCGCGTCCCGGTAGAACCGCAGAAGATCGCGGACCATTCGCCAGAACCGGGGGCGCAGGAGGTTGCGCCGCTGACCCAACAGTCCGTTGAGATCGGTGCCGGCGTATTCCAGGCGGCCGCCGTCCAATGAGGCCGCGAAGGACATGTCGCTGTCCTTGGTCCGCACATTGAGGTAGCGGAACATGGCCGTCAGGTTCGGATAGTTCCTCTCATTGTAGACGATGAAACCCGTGTCCACGGGAACCGGCCCCGCCGCCGTCGCGGCATCGACCGTGTTCGAATGACCGCCCGGGCGGGGCTCTTTTTCATAGACGGTGACATTGTGCCCCCGGCTCAACAGCCAGGCGGCCGACATGCCGGCAATGCCTGTGCCGATCACGGCGATATTCAGGCGCTGACCATTTAACATCGGACTGTCGAACACCGGCTCTGCCTTTCTGGATTGACGCGTTGATCAGATGGTCGGGGACGCGGCTGCAATAACTGTTATTTGAAGTTACGGTCCCGGGTCGCCCATGGATCACCCGACAGGCAAAAATTATGCCGGGTGATCCGCCCCGCCTTGTGCCGCGTACAAGTCGTCATGGATGGTAATTTCACCGCGTGTGGTGCAGGCTTGTCCGAAGAAGCGGGTCGGCCCGCGTTCGCTTGCCCCGTTCACATCCGGCAAGGGCGCCGCCTGCCGCGGCCATTCCGAGGGAACGCTTTGGAGTCAATGGATGAATTGATCGTCGCGGTCGCGAAGCACAGGGATCGTGCGGCGTTCCGCCAACTGTTCGATCACTTCGCCCCCCGGCTGAAAGCATTCGTCATGCGCCAAGGGCTCGACAGCCAGATGGCCGAAGAAGTGACCCAGGAAGCCATGGTCCGGGTCTGGCAGAAGGCGCAGCAGTTCGACCCGTCGAAGGCGCGGGCCTCGACCTGGGTTTTCACGATCGCCCGAAATCTGCGCATCGATTTTCTACGTAAAGCCCACAGACCGGAACCGGATCCCGACGACCCGGCGCTGATGCCGGAGGCAGAACCCGGCGGGTTCGCCCGCGTGGCGCAGGCGCAGGAAGCGGAACGGTTGCGGGCCGTAATCGCGGCGCTTCCGGAAGATCAACGGATTGTTCTGCACCTGGCGTTCTTTGAAGAAAAGACCCATCCCGAAATCGCCGGGCAGTTGGATATTCCCCTGGGCACCGTCAAATCGCGTATCCGGCTGGCGTTCAAACGTGTTCGGTCGGAACTTGGAGAAGACCAATGACCATCGTGCATCACCCGAGTGAAGAGCTCCTTCTTGATTACGCCAGCGGCGCCTTGTCGGAATCCTGGAGCCTGGCGGTCGCGACCCACTTGGCGCTATGTCCGGCATGCCGCCGCGAGGTCACCTGCATGGAAGCCGTGGGCGGCGGCCTGTTGGATGCCTTGACGCCGGCGGGCTGTTCGGACGCGACGTTTGACGCGGTCCTGGCGCGGTTGACGGATGACGTCGACGACGCGCCGATCGCCACCCCGCATGAGATGGCGGGACCCGCACCCGTCCTGCCGCAACCCCTGCGCGGATATATCGGCGCCGATCTTGACGACATCCCCTGGCAGCGCCTGGGACTGGGCGCCTATCAATGTCTTGTCCGGACGGAAGACGGCGTGACGGCCCGATTGTTGCGGATCCCCGCGGGCAGGCCGGTGCCCGAACATACACATCGGGGTCAGGAATTGACTCTGGTGCTTCGGGGGGCGTTCTCCGATCAGACCGGACACTACGGGGCCGGGGATTTTCAGGACGCGGATGAACATCTCAAGCATCAGCCCCACGCGGCCCCCGGGGAAGATTGTATCTGCCTGGCAATAACGGATGCCCCCCTTCGGTTCCGCTCCCTGGCGGCGCGTCTCGTCCAACCTCTTTTGGGAATCTAGGCAAACGGATGATGACCGCTGCGCCCAAATTGTGCCTACCTTATCGCGGCTTGATCGATTTTAATCGGTCTTGTCCGGTACTATACTGCGACAGCGCCCGGACAATTATTTGAATTTACTCATTCTTTTGAATTATCGGACACAACGGCTTTGCAGCAGCGCCCTACGGCCTATGCCCGTGCGCTTCCGGCGCGCCACGGTAGTGGCGGTGCAGGTCGTCGCGGCCGAAATCGTTGGCCGGGTCGCGCCATAGGCTGTGGATATGGTTGCCGCCGCCCTGGGAATTGTCGAATTCGATCAGCAGCCGCGGGCCGTGGATGCGGTAATAGAAGGCCCTGCCCTCGGCCATGGGACCGGCCCAGGCGACACGGGTGTCGGCCCATCCCGCCCGCACCAAATCCATGTAAGGGCGGCCGATTTCGTCGCGGGCGAGGCCGACATAGGTTCGGATCAAGTCGGTCAGCAGGGCCTGCTGCGGCGGGCTCAAGGCATCGGCGGGAAGGCCTTCGGGCGTCGCCAGGGCATCCCCCCGCCCCGGGCCGGCAACCACGTTGCCGAGGGAGCGCTCCCTCAAGAGGGCCCGGGCGCGCTGGCCCGCATCAAGGCTGTCCGCGAAGCGCAGCGCCAGGACATATTCGTCGCGCTGCACCCGTTCGCCCTTACGGGGGCCGCCCGGAATTTCCGCCGGGTTGGTGCCGAGGAAAACCGGAGTCAGCGAAACCGCGCCGGGTGCGGCGACTGTGACGTTGACCGACAGGTGATGGCCCTCCAGCCGCCAGCCCCAGGGGTGGCGGCCCGGCACGCCGAACACGGAGACGAAATATTTTCCCGGATCGCGGTAATCGAGCGACGATCCTTCGACCTCGGCCAGCACGGCCTCAAGCGCCATGATCGCCTCGGCCTTGGCCACGCCCGGCGCGGACAGGGTGCTGCGCATCAAGGTCGCAGCGGCGGCGCGCTGGGGCGGCGTCATGTCACGGATCGACACCCCCTTGCGGTATCCCGGCGTATAGGCCCAGTCGAAGCGTTCATCGTCCGTGAACGAGAACGTCGCCGACGGCGCCTTGTCGCCCATGGCCTGCTGCCAGGCCCGGGCGGCGGTGGTGATGGCCGTATCGACGGGTTCCGCACGGGCGGGCGGCGCGCCAAGCACGGCCGCTGTCATTCCGGCGAAAAGCAGGCGTCTCCACATGCACAAGACATAATATGTCCTGCCTGATACCGCAATCGGCGCCGTGTCCCTGCATCGGCAGGCAATGCGTGTCGATACGGCCCGGCGTCTGAACGCCCGGCAGGCGGGCTTCATCATCACAATCCCGCCAGATCGCCGCCTGATGGCGCCCTTCGCCTTGATCGAGCGCCCCGCGGTCCCTATCGTCGTGCCTCAAGGGGGGCGGCATCTTGGATCGCCGAACCGGCCGGGGCCAAACCCGGCCGGGCCTGTAACGGCGGGCCGATTGGGAGGATTTCAATGACCGACAAGGTTAAATTCGGCGTGCGCCTGACCGTGCAGGGCGAAATGGGCGCGACGTCGTCCGGTTTCGAATACGCGTTGGAGATGGCCCGCGTGGCCGAGGATCTGGGTTTCGATTCCGTCTGGATCCCCGATCATGTGGAGAACGCACATCTCGACCGCTCCAAACCGATCCTGGAGTACTGGACGGTCATGACCGCGATCGGTGCGCTGACCAAGCGCGTGCGCCTGGGCGGCCATTCCATCAACAACACCTTTCGCCACCCGGGCCTGACGACCAAGATCGCCTGTACGCTCGACCACATCACCGGCGGCCGCGTGATCCTGGCCCCCGGGTCCGGCTGGTTCGCCGCCGAGGCCAAGTCCTATGGCTTCGACGAATGGTCCGACGACGGGCTGGAACGCATCGCAAGGCTGGATGAAGGTCTCGCCATCTACCGCGGCCTGATCGAATGCAAAGATGCCAACGGGTTTTCCTTCGACGGCCGGTTCTATCAACTGAAGGACGCGTTCTGTCATCCCAAGCCGCCGCAGAAGCCCTATCCGCCGATCTGGATCGCCGGCGATTCGCCGCCGACCCAGGAATTGATGAAAAAGCACGGCGACGTCTGGTTCATGTATTCCAAGGCCCCCGCCGTGGTGAAGGGCCTGGTCGACGGCATGAAGGTGGAACTGACCGACCGGCCGTTCGAGGTCGCGATTTCCGCCGTCGGCCTGGCCGACAAGGGGCCCGAGGAAACCCGCAAATGGGCCGAGATGTACGCCGAGGAACGCAAACACCGCTTCCCCATTCCGCCCACGGTCGATGACGTCATGGAATCGAACCTGATCGGCGACGTCGCCCAGGTCCGCGACCGCATCGACCAATGGATTGACGCCGGCGTCAATCACATCGTGTTCCAGCCCATGCCCCCCATGGAGGGCACGCGGTTCTTCGGCGAGAAGATCATCCACCACTATATGTAATCCGCGGCACGGTGGCGCGGGCAATTGGCGCAGCGGCTACTGTCCGGCGTCTGCGTCGCCGTCGCCGACCGTGCGGCTTTTGGGGAAGCGCACGGTGACCGTGGTGCCTTCGCCCGGGGCGCTGTCGATCTCCAGGCTACCGCCGTGTTCCTCGGTCAGTGAATGGACCAGCGACAGGCCCAGCCCGAACCCTTCGTGGGCGCGGGTGAAGGCGCGGTGGGCCTGGCCGAACGGCATCAGCACCTTGGGGATGTCCTTGGGATCGATGCCAATGCCGGTGTCGCTCACGATGAGGGCATGGCCCGCGTCCGCCGACCAGGTCGCCTCGACCCGCACGTCGCCGCCCTGTTCCGTGAACTTGACGGCGTTGGTCACCAGATTGAGCAAGATCTGCTTGATGCGCGTGACGTCCGCCATCATCGCCGGTAGATCCGGCTGCACGTGCTTGACCAGGGCGATCTCCTTGGCCTCGGCCCGCTGTTCGACCATGGCCGCGCATTCCTCGACGGCGCGGGCCAGGTCGACCGGCTCCTCGTGCAGCGACATGGCCCCGGCCTCGATCCGCGACACGTCGAGCACGTCATTGATCAGCGCCAGAAGATGGCGGCCCGAACGGATGATGTCCTCGGCATATTCCCGGTAGCGGGGTGCCCCGAGCGGGCCGAACACCTCGGCCGCGAGGATTTCCGAAAACCCGATAATGCCGTTGAGCGGCGTGCGGAATTCATGGCTGACGTTGGCCAGGAAATCGGTCTTGGCGCGGCTTGCCTGGTCCGCCAATTCCTGGGCCCGGCGCCGGACAGAGATTTCCTGGCGCAGTTCCTTGGTCCGTTCGTCGACCCGGCGTTCCAGGTCCTCCTTGGCGCGCACCAGGGCACGTTCGGCCGCGCGGGTCGCCGTGATGTCGGTGCCCGCGCCGCGATAGCCGATAAAGACCCCCGTCACGTCGAACACGGGGCGGCCGCTGAGACGCACGGAAATCTCCGCTCCCAACTTGCTGTACAAGGCGTATTCGAAGTTTCGGAACGGACGATGGGCCTCCATGTCGGCACGATGGTCGGCAAAGCGCGCACGCTCATCGTCATCCAATTCACCGGCAAATTCCCAGCGCGTCTTGCCCAGAAGATCGCTGCGGTCCAGGCCGGTGATCTGGAAAAAGCGGTCGGAGACATAGGTGAAGCGCAAGTCCTGGTCCATTTCCCAGAACCAGTCCGAGGCCGATTCCGCGATGTCGCGCAGGCGCTCCTCGCTTTCCCGCCATGAGGTTTCCGCGATTTCACGCACGCGGATCTCGCTGCGCAGTTCACGAGTCCGGTCTGCGATCAGTTTTTCCAACTCCTCGTGGGAGCGGCGCAGAACGTCCTCGGCCTCTTTCTGCTTCGAGATGTCGGTGACCGCCGTACCAAGCGCGACCATCTGTCCGGCACCGTCGGTAATGGGGAATTTGGCGACCAGAACATGACGCATGACCCCATCGCGGAACGGGCCGTAGCGTTCCCGGTAGACCGGCGTCCCCTGGTCGATCACCTCGGCATCCTGTTCGCGGACAAAATCCGATGTACCGCCACGGTCGCCATGAACCTCGTTCTCGGTCTTGCCGATAACCTCGGGCATTGATCTTTGGGCCCATTCGCAGAACGTCCGGTTGACCCGCAGATAACGCCCGGACAGGTCCTTGATGTTGAGGGACGACGGCACGTTTTCAATCAAGGCCGCCGCCATGGCCTCGCTGGCGCGCAGCGCTTCGTGACGCGACAGGAACATGCCCGCCAGCAGCGAGATGAGGAGAACCGCCGGCAGGCCGACCGCCAGCACCGCGACATGGGTATTCCCGATCTGCATCGCGAGTACCGTCACCGCCGGCCGCAGGGTCACCGTCCATTCCCGGCCCAGCACACGAACGTCCGTGGCGGCGAAAACTCGGGCCGCCGCCTTGTCGGCAGCGACACCAGCCGTGTGAATCAGGCGCCCGCCGTATCGGACCTCGACCCGGAAGCGGTCCGTGATGCCCCTGCCCAAGGCGCGGTCGATGATCGGCGCCGTATGGAACGCTACGTTAACGTAGCCGGCCCGTCGGTCCGCTGAAGTGAGCGGCGATAGGTTCACGAACCCGTTGGCGCCGTCCGGAAAGTCATAAGGCGGGCTGGGCGCCGCGGCACCGCTGCTGGAGACCTGATCATAGGTTTCGCGTGCCCCCGGATCATCGCGTAAGAAGCCGCCGAGGCGGTCCGCGCCGATGGTTTCCGGCTCGATCCAGGTGAACCGCCCATCGGCGTCAAGCCGCGAGATGAAGCGAATGCCTGAATAGGTGCCGAGCAAGGCCCGGGCGTGCCGCCGGAATTGCTGTTCGGTCGATATGCCGCCGTCGTGCCACAGTTGCTGCAGATACCGGCCGACGCCGAGCCGTGCGCTGACCAGGAGTTCGATCTGATACGCCGCCTGTTGAGACTTGCGGGCCGTGGTTTCACGGGCCTGCTCGACGTTGCGCTGATAAACGGTGTGCGATGCGAAAATCAACACCGCCCCCAAGGAAAGCCCGAGGAACGTGGCCGTCAGAAATTGACGTGTCGGGGCCTTCATGCCGCCATATCAACGGCCATGAGGTGATTTGCGGTATTCTGTGTCATGGGCGCTCCCAGATCGTCCGCGCCGATTTTACAGGCCTGCCGGTATTTTTCATCGCTTACTTTGGTCCAGGAGGATGGGCAGCCGCAAACCGCCGCAATTCATCGATCAGGCCGGTGATTACGGTTTTCATGTCGGCATAGCCGGCGGATTTCTCGATCTTCCGTTCGTCCATGTAAAGGCGCCGGTTGATTTCGACCTGCAGGCTGTGGCGACCCCGGGCCGGATCGCCGGCCAGACGGACGATCTCCACCCCCTTGTACCAATGATCGATCCGCACATCGTAGCCACGGGCGGACAGATAGTTGCGGACGCAATCGATCAAGGCGGGCCCGGTGGTCGTGCCGTCGCGCGTGCCGAGCACGAAATCGGGGCGCATCGTGCCCTCCGGTTCCGCCGACATGGCCGTCGCCACGGCCGGCATGGAATGGCAGTTGATGTGGTAGTAACCGCCGAACTGCGCCGCCGCCCAATCCAGCATGCGCCCAAGCGCCGCATGATAGGGCCGATGGTAAACGTCAATCCGCGCCCGCAGGTCGGCGGCGGCGATCTTGCCGTCATAGACGGGCAGGCCCGGCGGCCGGCGCATCCAGACAAGCCCCTGACCCAGCCTGGCCTTCGGCCCCGGCTGCAACGGCGGGCCGTCCCAGGGGCCGTCGATATGGGCCGGATCCATATCCGTCTCGTTGCGGTTGGGATCGACGTAAAGCCGGGGGAACAAGGCTTCCAGCAGCGCCGCCCCCTTCCCCGGGGCCGCCGCGAAAAGATCATCGACGAAAGCATCCTCGGCCGGGCGCAGAGCCTTGATCGCCACGGCGGGGCGGAAGCCTTCGGGATAGATCGATCCGCTATGGGGGGAATCGAAAACCAAAGGGACCGCCGGTTCCGCCGCCGCGTGCAGACGCAACACGCCGGGAACGTCCAACTCCGGAAGCGCCGTCATGGGCTGTCGTTCAAATGACAGGCGGCGATGCGACCGGGCGCGATTTCACGGAGTTTAGGCCGCTCTTCCCGGCAGCGCGCCGTGGCATGCGGGCAGCGCGGATGGAAATGACAGCCCGGGGGCGGGTCGAGCGGCGACGGGATTTCGCCCGAGATCGGCTGATAATCAAGCCCGCGGATGTCGAGGCGTGGGACCTCGTTCAACAGCGCCTGGGTATAGGGATGGTTGGGGCTGGCGAAAATGTCTTCCGTCGACGCCGTCTCGACGACCCGGCCCAGGTACATGATGACGACCCGGTCGGAAATATGTTCGACCACCGAAAGATCATGGCTGATGAACAGATAGGTCAGGTCCAAATCTTCGCGCAGGTCCATGAACAGGTTGATGACCTGGGCTTGGATCGACACGTCCAGCGCCGCGATGGCTTCGTCGCAAACCAGGAATTCCGGGTTCACGGCAAGGGCGCGGGCGATGCCGATGCGCTGACGCTGGCCGCCCGAGAACTGGTGCGGATAACGCCGGCGATAGTCCGGGTCGAGCCCGACCCGCCGCATGACCTCGGCCACGTAATCGGCGGCCCCGGCTTTGGTGACGATGCCGTGACGCACGGGGGCCTCGCCGATGATGTCCTGCACCCGCATCCGCGGATTGAGGCTGGCGAAGGGGTCCTGAAAAATCATCTGAATGGCGAGCGCGGTCTTGTGCCCCGCATCCTTATCCATGGCGGAGACCAGATTGCCCTTATAGTGGATCGCCCCCGCCGTCGGCTCCAGAATGCCGGCGACCATGCGCCCAAGGGTCGACTTGCCGCAGCCGGATTCCCCGACCAGGCCGACGACCTCGCCCTTGGCGATCTTCAGCGACACGCCGTCGACGGCGTGCACGACCTCTTCCGTGACCTTGGCGCCGAGATAACGCGCCAGCTTGGCCGCCGCATCCAATGGCTTCACGAAGTTCTTGGTGACGTCCGTCAATTCCAGGATCGCGGTCATGGCGCCCTGCCCCCCGCGTCCAGTTGCGGATGGGCGCAGCGCAGTGCCCGGCCCGGCAGCGGATTGGTGATCTCCGGCGCCACGTCACAGGCCCCGTCGCCATGGGGGCAGCGGTCCTTGAAGGCGCAACCCCGGGGCAGATTCAGCAGCGACGGCGTCATGCCGGGAATCTGGTACAGCCGCTTGCCCCGCGTGTTGTGCCCGGGAACGGAGCCCAGAAGCCCCCGCGTGTAGGGATGGGCGGGCCGGTCGAGGACCTCATCCAGCATCCCCTGTTCGACGATCCGCCCGGCGTACATGACGCTGATTTGATCGGCCAGGCCGGCGATCACCGCAAGATCATGGGTGATCCAGATCAGCGCCGTGCCGGTTTCCCGGCACAGCTTCTGCGCTTCGTACAAGATCTGCCCCTGGATGGTGACGTCGAGCGCCGTGGTCGGCTCGTCGGCGATGATCAGGTCCGGCTTGTTCAAAAGCGCGATGGCGATCGCCACGCGCTGGCGCATGCCGCCGGAAAACTGGTGGGGATAGGCCTTGAGCCGCTCGTCCGGGCTGGGGATGCCGACCTGGCCCAGGGCGTCGCGGGCCCGGGCCCGGGCCGCGTCCTCGCTGACCGAGGCGTCATGGGCGCGCACGGTCTCGATCATTTGCGTGTCGACGCGCAGAACCGGATTGAGCGTCATCATCGGGTCCTGGAAGATCATGGCGATGCGGTTGCCGCGCAGCTGGCGCAGGCCTTCCGGGTCCAGGGTCAGAAGGTCCCGGCCCTGGAACAGCACCCGGCCGCCGACCACCCGGCCCGGCGGATCGACCAGGCCCAGGATCGAGAACCCGGTCACCGACTTGCCCGATCCGGACTCGCCGACCAGACCCATGATCTCGCCCCGGTTGACGGAGAAGCTGACGCCGTCGACGGCCTTGGCCACCCCGTCCTTGGTGAAGAAATGGGTTTCCAGGTTGTCGACCTGCAGGGTGGGCGCGCCGTCAGTCATGGTCTGCTCTGCCCCCCTATTTCTGCAGGCGCGGGTTGAGCACGTCACGCAACTGGTCCCCCACCAGATTGATGGCGACGATGGTGACAAGCAGCGCCACGCCAGGGAAGAAGCTGATCCAGTACAGGCCCGACAGCATGAAGTCGAACCCGTTGGAAATCAGCAGACCCAGGGACGGCTCCGAAATCGGCAGGCCGACGCCGAGAAAACTGAGCGTCGCCTCCAGCGAAATGGCATGCGCCGTCTGGATCGTGCCGACCACGATCAAGGGCGGCAGGCAGTTGGGGAACAGGTGGCGGAACACGATCCGGTTATGGCCGAGGGCAAGGCACTGCGCCGCCTCGATATATTCCTTGTTGCGCTCCACCAGGGCCGAGCCGCGCACGGTACGCGCATAATAGGCCCATTGCGCGATGACCAGCGCGATGGTGATCTTGTCCACGCCTTTGCCCAGAATGGCGAGCAGAATCAGCGCGATGAGGATCGCCGGGAACGACAACTGTATATCGACCACGCGCATGATGAAGGCATCGATGCGGCCGCCGAAATAGGCGGCCGCCAAGCCCACCGCCGTGCCGATGCACAGCGCGAACACCCCCGACATCACGCCGACGCCGAGCGATATGCGCAGCCCGTAGATGATCGCCGAGACCAGATCGCGCCCGGCCCCGTCCGTGCCCAACCAATAGGTCAGCCCGTCCATGGACTGACTGCCCGGCTTCAGCTTGCTATCCAGGATGCTGACGCTGGCCAGATCGTAAGGATCCGTCGGCGCGACCCAGGGGGCGAACAGGGCGAGCAGAATGATCGCCACCAACACCGCCAGCGCCGCCGTGGCGATGCGGCTGTCGGCGTAATCGCGGCAGAACCGGCGGAACGGTGTTTCCACCTTGCCCGCGTCGGCAGGGGCCGGCGGTGCGGCGGCGTCGCTCATGATTTCATTTCCGACAGGCGGACCCGCGGGTCCAGGATGGAATACAGAACGTCGACCACCAGATTGATGATGACGAAGATGAGCACGATGATCATCAGGTAGGCGACGATCACCGGGCGGTCGAGGGACTGGATCGAATCGATGATCAGCTTGCCCATGCCGGGCCAGGCGAAGACCGTTTCCGTGACCACGGAAAACGCGATCAGGCCGCCGAATTCAAGACCCAGAACGGTGACCACGGGGATCATGATGTTCTTCATCAAATGCACCAGGACGATGCGGCTGTTGCGCAGCCCCTTGGCGCGGGCGAACTTGATGTAGTCCTGGTG
>TARA_R110002124_G_scaffold4800_16_pt1 | contig 26544 bp, 27 predicted proteins | sample TARA_R110002124 | Tara Oceans TARA_R110002124 (sample SAMEA4397445) | marine metagenome | biome: Polar Biome; feature: [SRF] surface water layer (ENVO:00010504); material: water (ENVO:00002006), including particulate matter (ENVO:01000060) such as... | depth 5 m
ACTGACCGGGGAAGTTTTGATGCACGAACAGAATCTTCAAAACCGCCCCCAGTCTGGATCGTTACCCGCGCCCGATGGTTTTCAGATCGAACGCCGCCGCCAGCAGCGCGCGCGTGTAATCGTGTTGCGGCGCGTCAAAAACCTGATCTGCGGGGCCGTATTCCAGCACATCCCCCTGCCGAAGCACCATGATCTGATGCGACATGGCCCGCACCACCCGCAGATCATGCGAGATGAACAGATAGGCCAGACCGTGATCCTTTTGCAACTTTCGCAGCAGATCGACGATCTGCACCTGCACCGTCATGTCCAGCGCCGAAGTGGGCTCATCCAGCACCACCAGCCTGGGGTGCAGGATCATCGCCCGGGCAATGGCGATGCGCTGCCGCTGGCCACCGGAAAATTCGTGCGGATAGCGCGTCATGCTGGCCGGATCCAGCCCGACCTCGTCCATGATCGCCGCGACGGCATCGCGCGGCGCGCCACCGGTGGGCACGCCGTGCACGCCCAGCCCCTCGGCGATGATTTCCTCGACCGTCATGCGCGGGCTCAGGCTGCCGAAGGGATCCTGAAAGACGATCTGCATTTGGCGGCGCAGCGCCCGCATCGCGCCCGAACGGTACCGCGAGATGTCCTCGCCATCGAACAGAATCGGCCCCTTGGCGGAAATCAACCGCATGACAGCCAGCGCCAGGGTTGTCTTGCCGGACCCGGATTCGCCGACCACGCCCAGCGTTTCCCCGGCGCGCAGCGTGAATGAGGCGTCATTCACCGCCTTCACATGGCCGACCGTGCGGCGCAGCAAACCGCGATGGACCGGAAACCAGACGCGCAGACCGTCAGAGCCCAGCAAGGGCGCGGCAGCGGGCGCCACCGCGTCGGGCTGGCCGTGCGGCTCTGCGGCCAGCAGCGTGCGCGTATAGGGGTGGCGCGGATTGGAAAACACGGTTTCGGCATCGCCCTGTTCGACGATCTCGCCGTTTTGCATGACGCAGACCCGGTCGGCGACGCGGCGCACGATGTTCAGGTCATGGGTGATGAACAGCATCGACATGCGCTCGGTGCGTTTCAGCCCCGCCAGCAGCTCCAGGATCTGCGCCTGAATGGTGACATCCAGCGCGGTCGTCGGCTCGTCGGCGACCAGCAGTTTCGGCCCGTTGGCCAGCGCCATGGCGATCATCACGCGCTGGCGCTGGCCGCCCGACAACTGGTGCGGATAAGATCCCAGCCGCGATTCGGCGTCGCGGATGCCGACCTTGTTCATCAGTTCCAGCGCCCGGGCGCGGGCCGGCGCGCCGCTCAGACCCTGATGCAACAACAGCGCCTCGGTGATCTGGCGCTCCACCGTGTGCAACGGATTGAGCGAGGTCATCGGCTCCTGAAAGATGAAGCTGATGTCATTGCCGCGCACCCGCCGCAGTTCGGCAGGGCTGGCGCCGACCATCTCGGCCCCTTCGAACCGCACCGATCCGCTCAACTCGGCATTGTCGGACAAAAGGCCAACCGTGGACAACGCCGTCACCGACTTGCCCGAGCCCGATTCGCCCACCAGCGCCACGGTTTCACCCGCCCGGATATCGAAGGACACGCCGCGCACCGCCTGCGTGACGCTGCCCCCCTGCCGGAAGCTGACGCTCAGATCGGAGACGGACAGCAGGCTCATCGGAAGGTCTTTCGCGGATCGAAGGCATCGCGCACGCCTTCAAAGATGAACACCAGCAGGCTGAGCATGATGGCAAAGGTGAAGAAGGCCGAGAACCCCAGCCAGGTGGCTTGCAGGTTCTTCTTCGCCTGAAGGGTCAGTTCACCCAGGGACGGCGAGGATGACGGCAGGCCAAAACCCAGGAAATCCAGCGTTGCCAGCGCGCCGATCGCCCCGGTGACGATGAACGGCAACAGCGTGACGGTGGCGACCATGGCGTTTGGCAGCACATGGCGGAACATGATGCGCCCGCTGGACACCCCCAGCGCACGGGCCGCGCGCACATATTCGAAATTGCGCGCGCGCAGGAATTCGGCGCGCACCACGCCGACCAGCGCGGTCCACGAAAACATCACCATCAGGATGACCAGCAGCCAGAAATTCATCTGGAAGATCGCGGCAACGATGATGATGACGTAAAGCGACGGGATGGAGCCCCACAATTCGATCAGGCGCTGCGCCAACAAGTCGACAACCCCGCCGGCAAAGCCCTGGATGGCGCCGGCGGCGATTCCGATGATCGACGCGGCGGCGACCACCACCAGGGCAAAGGTCACCGAAAGGCGGAACCCGTAGATCACCCGCGCCAGCACATCGCGGGCAGTGTCGTCGGTGCCCAGCCAATGCAGCGCATCGGGGGCCGAAGGGGCAGGCCCGCCAAGGTTGTTGATGGTATCGTAGGAATAGGGGATCGGCGGCCAGAGCAGCCAGCCCGGCACGATGGGTTGTCCATCGACCGTGCCGGTTTCGCGGGCTTCGCCAAGCGCGGCTTCGGGATCGTCCAGGCACTGCTCGAACCCGCCGGTTTCGATCAGGCACTGCACCTCGGGGATGCGGTAATCGGCCTGCGTGCGGAATTCGCCGCCGTAATCCGTCTCGGCGTAAAACTGCACGATGGGGAACTGCGTTTCGCCCCGGTAGCGGACCATGATCGGCACGTCATTGGCCAGAAGTTCGGCAAACAGCGACACGAAATACAGGAACAGAAAGATGAACAGCGACCAGTAGGCGCGGCGATTGGCGCAGAAATTGCGCCAGCGGCGCTGGTTCAGGGGCGAAAGGGCCATGGCTTATGTCTCTCGCGATTCGAAGTCGATGCGCGGATCGATCCAGACATACATCAGGTCCGAAATGATCCCCACGATCAGCCCCAGCAGGGTGCTGATGAACAGCGTGCCAAAGATCACCGGGTAATCGCGCGCGACCGCGGCTTCGAAGAACAACCGCCCCAGCCCGTCCAGCGAAAACACGGTCTCGATAATCAGCGAACCGCCGAAGAACGCGCCGATGAATACCGACGGGAACCCGGCGATGACGATCAGCATGGCGTTGCGGAACACATGGCCATACAGCACCCGGCGCTCCATCAGCCCCTTGGCGCGCGCGGTCATCACGTATTGCTTGCGCAATTCTTCCAGGAAGCTGTTCTTGGTCAGCAGGGTCAGCGTGGCAAAGCTGGAAATGGTCAGCGCGATGGTCGGCAGGGCAATATGTTGCAAATAATCCAACACCTTGCCCAGCGGCGACAACTGGTTCCAGACCTCGGCCTCGGATGTCAGGCCGCGCGCGGGGAAGATCTGCCAGTAGGACCCGCCGGCGAACAGCACCAGCAGCAGGATCGCGAACAGGAACCCGGGGATCGCATAGCCGACGATGATCGCGCCCGACGTCCAGGTATCGAACGGCGTGCCATCCTTCACGGCCTTGCGGATGCCCAGCGGGATCGACACGATATAGGCGATCAGCGTGGACCACAGCCCCAGCGAGATCGACACCGGAAGCTTTTCGATGATCAGATCGATGACCGAGATCGACCGAAAGTAGCTGTCACCGAAATCGAAGCGCATGTAGTTCCACAACATGTCGAGGAACCGCTGGAACGGGGGTTTGTCGAAACCGAATTCGCGCTCCAGCTGCGCGATGAACTCGGGCGGCAAACCGCGCGCACCGATATAGCGTTCATCGCCGCCGGAACTGCCGGTGGCGGCATCATTACCCGCGCCGGTGAAACCGCTGGTAACGCTGCCCTGCCCCTCCATTTTGGCGATGATCTGTTCGATCGGGCCGCCGGGGACAAACTGCACAAGCGTGAAGTTGATAATCATCACCCCGATCAGCGTGGGGATGACCAGCAACAGCCGTCGAAGGATGTAGGCTCCCATCTGTGGTTACCGAAGCGCCCCTTCGGCGCGCAGCTCGTCGGCGCGGGCCTGATCGTACCACCACCAGTCCAACCCGCCCGACGACAGGAACGGGAATTCATCGGGGTGGCGATATACGTCCCAATAGGCCACCCATTCGTCGTCATTATACCACACCGGCACCATGATGCGCTCCCAGCGCAAGACGCGGTCCAGCGCGCGCAACGCGGTGTCGCGCGACTCAGGGGTGTCGGCGTTGAGGGAAATGTCGATGATCCGGTCGACCAGCGGGCTGGCCAGCCCGGCGGGGTTGAACAGCGAATAGGCCGCCGCCTCGGAACCGAAGCGCTGCTGCAAGCCTGTGCCCGTATCCAGGAATGATGCGTATTGGCTGAAGATCAGGTCATAGTCGCGGTCGCGGCGCCGCTCGGTGAATTGCGCGGGGTCGACACGCTGGCTTTGCGCGTCAATGCCCATCGCCTGAAGGTTCTGGGTGAAGGTTTCGATGATCGATTCCAGCGTGGCCGAACCGGACGAGGTGAACGGAAGCTCCAGTCGCAGCGGCTGACCGTCGGCGTTGCGGCGCACGCCGTCATCGCCTACGGTCCAGCCTGCCGCTTCCAGCAGCCGGCTGGCGCGGCGCAGGTTTCGGCGGTCGCGCAACCGCTCGGCGGACGAGGTATGCGCCATCAGCGCCGGTTCGGTCAGAATCTCGGCGGGCACAAGGTCGCCCAGCGATTGCAGCAGCGCCAATTCGTCACCCTCGGGCACGCCTTGTGCCTCCAGCCGGCTGCCCTGGGTGTAGGAATAGCGCTGGGACATCAGCCCGTATTGCAATTGCTGATTGGTCCATTCGAAGTTGTAGGCCAGCGAGATCGCCTCGCGCACACGGCGGTCCTGAAGATTTTCCTTCCCCAGATTGAACACGAATCCGGTGGGTGTGGGCGGGGTGCCAACCGGGATCTCCTCGCGCACGACATAGCCACGATCGACCGCCGGAAAATCATAGCCGATCGCCCATTGCCGCGAGTTCCCTTCGGGGCGGAAGGTATATTCGCCGGTCTTGAACGCTTCGAACGCGGCGGCGTCATCGCCAAAATACTCGACGCGCACGGTATCGAAATTGTGCCGCCCGGCATTCTGTGGCAGATCGGCGCCCCAGTAATCCGGGTTGCGCCGATAGGTGATGCGGCGGTTTATTTCATAGCTGTCCAGCATGTAGGGCCCGGACCCGGGCGAGGTTTCAAGCCGTGATTCGTCCAGCCGCGCGCCGGTTGATTCATACCAGGCCTGCGAAAATACCGGGGTCGCCCCGACCTGGTCGATCAGACTGCGCCGCGAGATGTCGGGCGCGAATTCGAAACGGACGGTCAGATCGTCCAGCGCCTCGGCGCTGATGACGCGCTGGCGCACCGCCTCGGCATAGCTGGGCAGGCCCTGCTCCAGAAACAGGTTGTGGGAAAAGACGACATCGCGCGCCGTCAGCGGTGTGCCATCGGAAAACCGGATATCGGGGCGCAGGCGAAAGATCACCCAATCCTTGGTTTCCGGGTATTCGATGCTTTCGCACAACAGGCAATAGTATTCGCCATAAGCATCCGCCGGCGCCGCGTCACCGAACGGGCCCGAGGTTTCCAGAAGGCTTTCATACAAGGACCAGGAATAGCGCCCCGGATTGCCCCGGCGGGTGTAGGGGTTCATCGAATCGAACGTGCCCGGCGCCCATTCCGAAATCTCGCCACCCTGCGGGGCATCGGGGTTCACATAGCGGAAATTCGGGAAATCGGCGGAGTAGCTCAGATCACCGTAGTAGGAAAACCCGTTCGCGACGACCATCGCAACTTCCTGCCCCTGCGCGGCGCGCGTCACGCCCATCGCCGCCAGCGCCAGGGCCGTCCCGGCAACCAAACCCCTGAGCGCAGGCCGGATTTCACGGGTCTGGGCGGGGGCTTCGGCACGGGTCTGGGGGCGTTTCATCGGCTACTCCTGCTATTTTGCGCCGACTTCCGGGTGGCGGCCTGCGTCCGTCCAGCTAAATCAACCCTTTCGCAGGGTTCAAGTGGCGATTGCGTGAGCAGGGGCAAATCAAGCGTATTGGGCCGATTTGGCACGAAAAAAGGGCCGCGCACCGGGTGCGACGGCCCTTTCACGCGCTCGGCGCGGTGATTACGGCGATGTGGTCTGCAAATAGGCGATCAGGTTCAGCCGATCCTGAATATCGCTGATCCCGCGAAACGACATCCGGGTGCCCGGCGCGGCAGAGCGCGGGTTTTCCAGGAACGTGTTCAGGGCTTCGACGGTCCAGGTATCGCCCAGCGCCAGCAGTGCGCCAGAATAATTGAACCCTTCGACGCCGTCGATCGCGCGGCCAACCACACCGTTCAGACTGGGACCGGTGCTGTTGGTGCCGTTCAATTGATGGCAGGTGCGGCAGCTGCGCCACAGGTTTTCGCCAGCTGCGGCATCGGCCTCGGCGAACAGCGCCATCACGTCGACCGGTGCAGCCGCCACTTCGACGACTTCCTGGGATTCCGTTTCGTCCAGCGGAAGCGGGTAGACCGTGATCTCATGGCCGGCTTCTTCGCTTGGCAAATAAATCACATCGGCGGCCCAAATGCCCACGAGGAAAAACAGGAGCGTCGCGCAGAGCCCCGCCACAATTTTGGTTATCACCATGGTATCGAACATGTCGCGTCCCGGTCCTTGACAGAATTCCGGTTGTTCTACCCGCTTCCCATGGGCGAGTTCAAGCGGTAGTTACCGCGACGAAGTGACCGATCTGCACAGTTTTTTCGCCAAGAGGGCCAGATGACCAATCGTATCGCATTCCAGGGCGAGCCCGGTGCCTATTCGCACGAGGCCTGCGTCAACGCGCGCCCGGGGATGGAGGCGCTGCCCTGTGCAACCTTTGAAGAGGTGATCGACGCGGTCGCTGACGGCAGGGCCGATCTGGCCATGCTGCCGGTGGAAAATTCCACCTACGGGCGGGTGGCCGACATCCACCGCCTGCTGCCCGAAAGCGGTCTGCACATCATCGACGAAGCCTTCGTGCGGGTGCGTATCGCTCTGATGGGGCTGCCGGGCACGGCTTTGGCGGACATCAACCATGTCCGCGCGCATCTGGTATTGCTGCCGCAGGCACGCAACTTTCTGCGCGCGCGCGCGATCACGGCCGAGGCCGCCGCCGACAGCGCCGGCGCCGCCGCCGAGTTGGCCGAGCACAAGACACCCGGCCATGGCGTGCTGGCCAGCGAACTGGCGGCCCGGATCTACGGGCTGGATGTGCTGGCCCGCGATATCGAGGACCACGGCCACAACACCACGCGTTTTCTGATCATGTCTCCCACGCCAGATACGTCCCGGCGCGGCGATCAGGGCATGATCACCACCTTCGTCTTTCAGGTGCGCAACATCCCGGCGGCGCTTTACAAGGCGATGGGCGGATTTGCCACGAATGGCGTGAACATGACCAAGTTGGAAAGCTACATGGTCGGCGGGTCCTTCACCGCGACCCAGTTCTACGCCGATATCGAAGGCCACCCAGAGGACCCCAATGTCAGGCTGGCGCTGGACGAATTGCGGTATTTCACGGCCTCTCGAAAGATCCTGGGCACCTATCCGGCCGATCCGGCACGGCTTTGACACGCCGCAACGTCAAGGTCCGGTGCCGCTAGGCAGGCGGCGCGGAGCGGTCTAACCTCGCGGGCTGACAGAAATCTCGGGAGGAACCCATGGAACAGACCCTGAAGGGGCGCCACGCGCTGGTCACCGGCGGCGGCACGGGCATTGGCCTGGCGATCGCGCAGATGCTGGCCGCGCAGGGCGCGCAGGTCACCATCACCGGCCGCCGCGCCGAAGTGCTGGAAGCCGCCGCCGCGCAAACCCCCGGCCTGCACCCGCTGGTGATGGATGTCGCGGTTGAGGACAGCGTCGTGCAGGGCTGCGCCGCCGCCATCGCCGCGCGCGGTCCGATCACTGTGTGTGTGGCCAACGCGGGCATTGCCGAAGGAAAATCCATGGCCAAGATGGACATGGCGTTCTGGCGCAACATGATGGCGATCAATCTGGATGGCGCCTATCTGACCGCCCGCGAAACGCTGGGCGGGATGCTGGCGGAAAAATGGGGCCGGGTGATCTTCGTCGCCTCCATCGCCGGGCTGCGCGGGCTGAAGGGCGCACCGGCCTATTCCGCGTCCAAGCACGGCATGATCGGGCTGATGCGCGGCCTGTCCGAGGAATATATGGGGTCCGGCATCACCTTCAACGCGCTGTGCCCGGGTTACGTGGACACCCCGATTGTCGAGCGCAACACCCAGTCGATCGCCGATCGTGCGGGCATTCCGCCCGAACAGGCCCGCCAGATGATGGTAAAGACCAACCGCCACAAGCGACTGATTACCTCGCAAGAGGTTGCCGCCGTGGCGCAGTTGCTGGTCGGCCCGCTGTCTGAGAGCCTGAACGGTCAGACTTACGAGATCGCCGGCGGGCAGATGTGATCGCTTGCCCCTGGCCGCCTGTGCGGGTCCGGGGGCAAATTCCCTTGGCGGGCGGTCACTTTGTCAAGATCAGCTTGCCCGCGCGCGTGATGCGCAGATCATAGATCTTTCCGTCCAGTTCGATCTGCGCCTGCGTGCCGCCCTGCATCAGATCCCGGGCGGAAACGCGCGGCAGATCTGCGCCGCCGACTGGCTGCGCCTGGTGAAAATCCGGATGCGCGACATGGGACATGACGGGGCCTTTCAGGTTCGCACATCATTCATGATTGTTTTTGTCGGCATTGTCAATTCCGATAGTTTCACTTTGCTTTAGGGTGGCGGCTGCCCGCCAATCGCGTCCGTCACGGCACCCGCCGATTGCGCCACCAGCGCGCCCAGCGCGGCGATAGCGTCCGGCGGAATGCGGAAAACCGGGCCTGAAACGGATATCCCGGCGACCGGCTCGCCCAGCGCGTTGAATACCGGCGCGGCAATGCAGCGCATCCCCGCTGTCCGTTCCTCGTCATCCAGCGCAAAGCCCCGGTCCCGGATCAACGCCAGATCGGCCTGCAAGCCCGTTTGATCCGTGATCGTCGCCGGCGTGAAGCTGTCCAACCGGTCGCCCAGCGCCCCGGCCCGCGCGGGCGGCAACCACGCCAGCAGCGCCTTGCCGATGCCCGAGGCATGCAGCGGGCTGCGCGTCCCCGGTGGAAAGAACGCCCGGATCGGGGCCTGCGTTTCAACCTGCGTTAGGAACAGCACCTCGCCCCCCTGCTCGATGCCCAGATTGGCGGTTTCGCCACTGGCCCGCATCAGGGCTTGCATGGGCGCCCGGGCGCGCTCAACGACATTCGTGCGCCGCAAGAACGCCGCCCCCGCCCGAAACGCGCCCGCGCCGACATGCCAGACCTGCGTGCGCGGATCCATCTCCACCATCTGATGCTGCGCCAGCGTGGTCAGCACGCGGTAGACCGTGGCTGGGGATTCGCCCTGTGCCTGCGCCAGTTCGCTTTGCGTCAGCCCGTCCGACCTGGCCAGGTGCTGCAACAGCGCCATCGCCCGATCCAGCGCGCGGATGGTGTTCTGATCGGTCTTGTCGTGAAAGGCGCGTGGCCGTCCGCGCCGGGGTGTGTCGGTCATTTTTTCACCAATCAGAATTTCATTTCAACTTACGAAAAATGCTAACCCATTGCCACGGCTCTGTAAATGCATGTTTTTCGCCAAGTGAAATATGTTTTCAAAATAATTGCACGATTAAGATCTCCCCGCGTAGAGTGTCTGCAACCCATAAGGAGCGCCGCCATGCACGCCCAGAACCCTGTTTTCATCCCCGGCCCCACCAACATGCCGGACGCCATCCGCCGCGCCTGTGACGTGGCGACCATCGACCACCGCTCGCCGGCTTTCGCGGCGATGCTCAACCCGGCCATCGCCGGGGTGAAGCGCGTGCTGAACATGGCGGCCGGAGAAGTCTTTGTGCTGCCCTCCACCGGCACCGGCGGCTGGGAGGCGGCCATCACCAACACCCTGAGCGCGGGCGACACGGTGCTGGCGGCGCGGTTCGGCATGTTCAGCCACCGCTGGATCGACATGTGCCAGCGCCATGGCCTGAACGTGGAGATCCTGGAAACCCCCTGGGGCAACGGCATGCCGCTGGACCGGATCGAGGCCGCCCTGCGCGCTGACACCGGCCACCGCATCAAGGCGGTTCTGGCCACGCATAACGAGACCGCCACCGGCGTGCGGTCGGACATGGCCGGCCTGCGCGCCGCGATGGACTCCGCCGGGCACCCCGCGCTGCTGATGGTGGACGGCGTCAGTTCCATTGCCTCCATGCCTTTCGAATTCACCGGCTGGGGCGTCGATATCGCCGTTGCCGGAAGCCAGAAGGGCTTCATGCTGCCCGCCGGTCTGGCGATCCTTGGCCTGTCACCCAGGGCGTTGGCGGCAATGGACAGCGCGACCCTGCCGCGCACGTATTTCGACCTGCGCGACCAGCAAAAGGGCTACGCCGCTGGCGGCTACCCCTATACCCCGCCGGTGGGCCTGATCGCCGGGCTGGCCCATGCGGTGACACTGCTGGAGGCCGAAGGGCAGGAGCATGTCCATGCCCGCCACACCCGGATTGCCGAGGGCGTGCGCCGCGCGGTCCGCGCCTGGGGGCTGGAGCTGTGCGCGGCCTCGCCAGATCACTACTCCGACACCGTCACCGCGGTCATGGCCCCCAAGGGGTTCGACGGCACTGCGGTGGTGCAACTGGCCGCGCAGAAATACGGCGTCGCCTTTGGCGTGGGCCTGGGCGAGGTGGCGGGCAAGCTGTTCCGCATCGGCCATCTGGGCCTGATGTCGGATGTGATGATGCTGTCGGGGCTGGCCACCGCCGAAATGGTGATGGCCGATCTGGGCTGGCCGGTCAGGCTGGGCTCTGGCGTGGCGGCGGCGCAGGAGTATTACCGCGCCACCTCAACCAGCGCGTTGTCGGCGGCCGCCTGACCAGACTGGGGGAGAATTCAGCATGGACGACACAATGACCCTGCCGACTTACGACGACATGCTGGCCGCGCATGAACGCATCAAGCCGCATATCGCCCGCACACCGATCCGCATCTCGGCCTATCTGAATGAACTCACGGGCGCGGATCTGTTCTTCAAATGCGAGAACTTTCAGGAGCCCGGCGCGTTCAAGGTGCGCGGTGCCTGCAACGCCGTCTTTGGGCTGGACGAGGCACAGGCCGCGCACGGCGTGGCCACGCATTCCTCGGGCAATCACGCCTCATGCCTGAGCTACGCGGCCATGCGCAGGGGCATTCCGTGCCACGTCGTGATGCCGCACACGGCCCCGCAGGCCAAGAAGGACACCGTGCGCCGCTATGGCGGCGTGATTACCGAATGCGAGCCTTCGACCTCGGCCCGCGAGGCGGTGTTCGCGCAGGTGCAGGCGCGGACGGGCGGCAATTTCGTGCATCCCTACAACGATCCGCGCGTGATCGCCGGACAAGGGACCTGCGCGAAGGAATTCGTTGAACAGACCGATGGGCTGGACATGGTTGTCGCGCCGATCGGCGGCGGCGGCATGATCTCGGGCATCTGTCTGACGCTGTCGACCCTGGCGCCCGAAACGCAGGTGATCGCCGCCGAACCCGAACAGGCCGACGACGCCTTTCGCAGCTTCAAGGCGGGCACCCTGATCGCCGACGACGCGCCCAGAACGGTTGCCGACGGGCTGCTTGTGCCGCTCAAGGAGCTGACCTGGCATTTCGTGTCGCACCACGTCAGCCAGATCTACACGGCCTCGGACGCCGAGATCATCGCCGCGATGAAACTGACATGGAAGCACCTACGCATCGTCATGGAGCCATCGAGCGCGGTGCCGTTGGCGGTGGTCCTGAAAAACCCCGACGCCTTTCGCGGCAAACGCGTGGGGATCATCGTCACCGGCGGAAACGTGGATCTGGACGCTCTGCCCTGGACGCTGGGCGCGTGACATCCCGCCCCCTTCGGGGCGCACCATCAAGGGCCGCATGCAGTCACGCTGCGCGCCAGCAAGGAGAGCCTAGACATGAAAGACGCGATCAACCTTGACGATTTCGACGTGGGCTTCGACATCCCGGCAAAGCCCGGCATGGCCGTGGCCGATATCCAGACCCCCGCGCTGGTCCTGGACCTGGACGCGCTGGAGGCCAACATCCGCAAGATGGGCGACTATGCCGCCGCGCACGGGATGCGCCACCGGGTGCATGGCAAGATGCACAAATCGATCGATGTGGCAAAGTTGCAGCAAAGGCTGGGCGGGGCCTGCGGCGTCTGCTGCCAGAAAGTGTCCGAGGCCGAGGTCTTCGCGCGCGGTGGGATCAAGGACGTGATGGTCTCCAACCAGGTGACCGACCCGGCCAAGATCGACCGGCTGGCGCGGATGCCCAAGCTGGGTGCGCGGGTTCTGGTCTGTGTCGATGACCCGGCGAATGTGGCCGACCTGTCCGCTGCCGCCACCCGCCACGGCACGCAGATCGAGGCGCTGGTGGAAATCGACTGCGGCGCCGGGCGTTGCGGGGTCAGCACAACGCAGGATGTCGTCAAAATCGCCCGGCTGATCGACGCCGCCGAAGGGCTGAAATTCGCCGGCATTCAGGCCTATCAGGGCGCGATGCAGCACTTGGACAGCTATGACGACCGCAAGGCGAAGATCGACATCGCCGTGGCGCAGGTTGCCGATGCCGTGCAAGGCCTGAAGGCCGTCGGGCTGGTGTGTGACATTGTCGGCGGCGGCGGCACGGGTTCGTATTACTTCGAATCCGAATCGGGTGTGTTCAACGAGCTTCAGTGCGGCTCCTATGCCTTCATGGATGCCGATTACGGCCGCATTCTGGACCAGGACGGTGTGCGCATCGACCAGGGCGAATGGCAAAACGCGCTGTTCATCCTGACCAGCGTGATGAGCCACGCGAAACCCGACAAGGCGATCGTCGATGCCGGGTTGAAGGCGCAATCGGTGGACAGCGGCCTGCCCACGGTCTTTGGCCGCGACGACGTGACCTATCTGAAATGCTCGGACGAGCACGGCGTTGTCGGAGACCCAAGCGGCGTGCTGAAGATCAACGACAAGCTGCGGCTGGTGCCCGGGCACTGTGATCCGACCTGCAACGTGCACGACTGGTATGTCGGCGTGCGCGGCGGCGTGGTGGAAGCCGTCTGGCGGGTTTCCGCGCGCGGCAAAGCGTTTTGAGCGGGGATTGGGGGCAGTCTGCCCCCTCTGGCCCTGCGGGCCATTCACCCCCCCAGAGTATTTTTCAGAAAGGTGAAAGGGGCGCCGATGTTCGTGGTTCCTGAAAGGATGATCGCCAGATTGATGGGCGCCGACGAGGCCTTTGGCGCGGTCGAGGCGGTGTTTGCCGCCATGGCGCGCAAGGACGCCCGCAACTTTCCCGTGGTGCGCGAGGCGTTGGGCGAGGGGCGGCAATACGGATTCAAATCCGGGCTGGACCGCGCGGGCGGATCGCTGGGCGTGAAGGCCGGCGGCTATTTTCCGGGCAACGCGGCGAAGGGGATCATCAACCACCAGTCCACGGTGTTCCTGTTCGATCCGGAAACGGGGGTCTTGCAGGCGGCGGTGGGGGGCAATCTGTTGACCGCGCTGCGCACGGCGGCGGCGAGCGCGGTGTCGATTGACCGGCTGGCACGGCGAGACGCCAAGGTTCTGGGCATGGTGGGCGCCGGCCATCAGGCGCAGTTCCAGCTGCGCGCGGCGGCGCGGGTGCGCGACTTCGACAGGGTGATCGCCTGGAACCATCACCCGGACATGCTGCCGAAACTGGGGGCCATTGCCGCCGATCTGGGCCTGCCATTCGAGGCGGTTGCGCTGGAGCGGTTGGTCGAGGCGGATGTGATCATCACCATCACCTCGGCGCCGGCCTTTTCGCTGGCGGATGCGCATGTCAGCCCCGGCACGCATCTGGCCTGCATGGGCACCGACACCATCGGCAAGCAGGAGGTGGAACCGGCGCTGGTGGCCCGTGCCAAACTCTTTGCCGATGAGGTGGCGCAATCCGTCACGCTGGGCGAGGCGCAACATGCCGTGGGCGCGGGGCTGATCCGTGATGCCGATATCACGCCGCTTGGCGCGGTGATCACCGGCGCGGCGACCGGGCGCGACGGGGACGACCAGATCACGCTGTTCGATGGCACCGGCGTGGGGCTTCAGGATATCGCCGTTGCCGCGAGAGTTCTGGAACTGGCGCGGGCGCAGGGATTGGCCGTGGAGGTTGAGCTTTGAGCCGCCCGGGCGTAGCCCTGTGGTTCGAAGATGCGGAAAGGGCACGCCATGCGGGTGATGATCAACGGATTCGGGCGGATCGGGCGGACGGTTCTGCGCGCCTGGTTGCAGGGCGGATGGCCCGGCCTTCGGATCGTCGCCGTCAACGACATCGCGCCCGCTGAAACCTGCGCCTATCTGCTGGAATATGACAGCGTCTTCGGGCCGCTGACGGAATCTGTCGGGCTGGGCGACGGAGTGCTGCGCGTCGGTGGCCGGTCGATGCGCCTGACCCATCAGCCAAACCTGTCCGCGCTGGATCTGTCGGGCATTGATCTGGTCCTGGAATGCACGGGCAAGGCGGATGCGCGCGACGTGGCGGAACGCGGGCTGAAGGCTGGGGCACGGCGGGTGCTGATCTCCGGCCCCTCGGACGCGGCGGATGCGACGCTGGTTCTGGGCGCCAACGAGGGCGATCTGAGCCCGGCGCACAGGATCGTGTCGAACGCGTCCTGCACGACCAACGCGCTGGCCCCGCTGGTGAAGCTGCTGGACGACCGCTTCGGCATCACCGCCGGGTGGATGACCACGATCCACTGCTACACCGGCAGCCAGCCCACGGTGGATGCCCCGCGCAGCCCGGACCTGGCGCGCAACCGGGCGGCGGCGCTGTCGATGGTGCCGACGACCACCTCGGCGGGGGTGCTGCTGGACCGGGTGCTGCCCGATGTGGCGGGCCGGATCGAATGCGCGGCGGTGCGGGTGCCGACGGCCAGTGTCTCGGCTGTTGATCTGTGCATCGTGCCGCACACGCCCGTCAGCGAAAGCGGCGTAAATGCGTTGCTTTTGGGCGCGGGCGGGGTGATCGGCTGCACGAGCCGGCCGCTGGTGTCCGCCGATCTGCGCGCGCGCCCCGAAAGCATCGTCATGGCGCTGCCCGAAACGCGGGTCACCGTGGGCGGATTGCTGCGGGTGTTCGGCTGGTATGACAATGAATGGGCTTTCAGCTGCCGGATGCTGGACATGGCGCTGCGTCTGCGGGAAGATGCACCATGACCATAGCACAAACCCTTCGCGATGCCTTTGAAACCGGCCAGCAGCTGGCCCCGTTTTCCGATGCCGACCCCGGGTTCGACCTGGCCGCCGGTTATGCCGCCCAGCGCGCGCTGACCGCGCTGCGCCAGCAGGACGGGGCGCGGGTGATCGGTGTCAAGGCGGGCTTCACCAACACCCAGATCTGGGACACGTTTGGCATTCGCGCGCCCATTCACGGGCCGGTATTCGACACCAGCCTGGCAACCGGGCCGATCTCGATCGCCGCGTTCATGGAGCCCCTGATCGAACCCGAGCTGGTGTTTCGCATGGCCAGCACCCCGAAACCCGGCATGGATGATGCCGCGTTGCTGGCCTGTGTCGAGGCCATCGCACCGGGGTTCGAGATCGTGCACTCGGTGTTCCCCGGCTGGCGCTTCACCGCCCCGGATTCAGTCGCCGCGGGGGCGATGCATGGCGCGCTGGTGATCGGGGCGTTCCTTCCCGCGACGCCCGCGATGCGTGCGGCACTGGCCGATTTTACCGTCGAGCTGCGCTGCGACGGCACGGTGATGGACCAGGGACATGCCGCCAATCTTCTGGGATCGGGCCCGCTTGAGGTGCTGCGCCACCTGATCGGACTGGACAGCATGGAGCCGCTGAACCCCGGCGATCTGGTCAGCACCGGCACCGTGACGCGGGCGCTGCCGATCAAGCCGGGCCAGACATGGCAGGCCCGCTTCAATGGCCTGCCGCTGGCGGAATTGTCGGTCGCGCTGACCTAGGCGTCGTCGCGCGGCCTGGCGACCATCCGTCCCATGCGCCGCCCGCCCATGACATGCACGTGCAGATGCGGCACCTCCTGCACACCGTCTTCGCCGGCGTTCGAAATTGTGCGGTAACCGTTGCCGCCCTCGCCGGGCTGGATACCCAGCGTCTGGCAAACCTGCCCGATGGCGGCGACGAAATCCGCGCGCTCGGCGTCCGAGGCTTCGAGCGCGAAATGATCAAAGGTCACATAGGGGCCCTTGGGGATCACCAGAACATGCACCGGGGCCTGCGGGCCGATATCGTGAAAGGCCAGCGAATGCGCGGTCTCCAGCACCTTGTTGCAGGGGATCTCGCCGCGCAGGATCTTTGCGAAGATGTTGTTGGTATCGTAGCTGTAGGGCATGTCAGGCTCGGTCCTGGCTTTCTTGTGCGGGCAAGGGTGGCCGGGGGCGCGGCCCATGCCACGCCCCAGACCAAAGGATCGGCGTCAATCGTGATCGTTCGACCAGCCGGACACCGCTTTGACCTCCAGAAAATCCTCGATCCCCCAGATGCCGCCTTCGCGCCCCTGGCCCGAGGCCTTCATACCCCCGAAGGGCGAGCCCCGGCCGCGCGAGGTGCCGTTCATCTCAACCATGCCCGAGCGCAGGCGCCGCGCAAACTTGTTCAGCTTCGCGCCGTCCTGCGATTGCACGTAGTTGGTCAGGCCGTAGGGCGTGTCATTGGCGATTTGCAGCGCCTCTTCTTCCGTATCGAAGGGAATGATCGACAGCACCGGGCCAAAGATCTCCTCTCGCGCGATGGTCATGTCGTTGTTCACATCGGCAAACACCGTCGGGCGCACGAAATAGCCGCGGTTCACGCCCTCAGGCCGGCCCAGGCCACCGGCAACCAGCCGCGCGCCCTCATTGATGCCCACCTCGATCAGGCCCTGGATCTTGTCGAACTGCGCCTGGCTGACGACCGGGCCGATATGGTTGCCCGGCTCATGGGCGCTGCCCACACGGGTTTTTTCTGCCGTCGCGGCGGCGGTTTCCACGGCCTGATCGTAGATCGAGCGTTCCACCAGCATCCGGGTCGGCGCGTTGCACGACTGGCCGGTGTTGTTGAAGCAATGCCGCGCACCACGCACCACGGCCTTTTCATCGGCATCGGCGAAAATGATGTTCGCGCCTTTGCCGCCCAGTTCCAGATGCACCCGCTTGAGCGAATCCGCCGCGTTCTTGGAAATGGCGATGCCCGCGCGGGTGGACCCCGTGAAGCTGACCATATCGACGCCCGAGTGGCCCGAAAGCCGGGTGCCAACGCCCATGCCGTCGCCGTTCACCAGGTTGAACACGCCCGCAGGCACCCCGGCTTCGTGCAGGATGTCGGCAAAGACCATCGCCGACAGCGGCGCGATCTCGGACGGTTTCAGCACCATCGTGCAACCCGCCAGCAACGCCGGGATCACCTTCAGAGTGACCTGGTTCATCGGCCAGTTCCACGGCGTGATCAGCGCGCAGACACCCACGGCTTCGCGGATGATGCGGTCGTTGGGGGCCTTGGGCGACAGCGGCGCCTCGAATTCGATCTGGTCGAAGGTGCGGATGAAATTGTCGATATGCCAGGTGCCGCTGCCGGACTGGCTGGTTTTCGCCATGTCGATGGGCGCGCCCATTTCCAGCGAAATCGCGGCGCCCATTTCATCGTTGCGCGCGGTATAGACCTCCAGGATCCGCTTGACCAAAGCCAGCCGGTCCTGCGGGTTGGAATACATGAAACCAGGCAGGGCGGCGTTGGCCGCGGCCACGGCGGCATCGGTATCGGCCGTGCCGCCAAGCGAGATGACCGCGCAGGCCTCCTCGGTGGACGGGTCGATGACCTCCAGGTCACGGGCGTCAATCGGGGCGACCCATGCGCCGTTGATGTAGAATTTGCGTTTGTCCAGCATCGTGCGCTCCAGTTCAAATTTGCGATACACTGTCACTCCGTCTGAACAAGGGCAAGGGGAGGGTCTATCAATCGCTGCGTCACTCCCTACATGCTTGTCAGACGTCTTTGAAACCCAACACCGAGGAATCGCCATGAGCCTGCGCATCAACGATATCGCCCCTGATTTCACCGCTGAATCGACCGAGGGCACACTGAGTTTTCACGACTATATCGGCGACGGTTATGTCGTTCTGTTCAGCCACCCCAAGGATTTCACCCCCGTCTGCACCACCGAGTTTTCCGCCGCCGCCAAGCTGACCGGCGAGTTCGCCAAGCGCGGCTGCAAGCTGGCCGGCGTGTCGGTCGATGGCGTGAGCGATCACAAGAAATGGATGGCCGACGTCAAGACCTATGGCGGCGCCGAAATGACCTTTCCGATCATCGCCGACCCGGATCTGAAGGTCGCCAAGCTTTATGACATGCTGCCCGCCGACGCCTATCTGCCGGACGGACGCACCGCCAATGACACGGCCACCGTGCGCACCACCTTCATCATCGGCCCCGACAAGAAGATCCGCCTGATGCTGATCTATCCGATGACCGTGGGGCGCAATTTTGATGAGATCCTGCGCGCGCTGGACGGTGTGCGCCAGACCGACGGCCAACCCTTTGCCACCCCCGCCGATTGGCGCCCGGGTGATGACCTGATCGTCGCGCTTTCGGTATCGACCGAGGACGCGAAAGCGAAATTCGGCGCGCTGGACATCCCGCTGCCCTATCTGCGCAAGGCCAAGGCGCCGAAATAGGCAGGCAGCCCTGGCAGATACCGCCCGCCCCGTGCAGCGCCCGGGGCGGGCGTTTGGTTTTTTGCGCCGCAATCGCAGGCTTGTGTTTGGCGGTCAGCAGAATGTGGTGTGCAGCCGCGCCGGCTTCGCGCTACATAGCCTGCATGAAGAACCTGTCTTTCCTTGCCCTTGTGCTGGCTTTCGCCGTTGCGGTCCCTGCGTACCTGGCGGGTCCGGTAGCGGCCCAACCCATTCCGCTTTCCGAAATATCGCGCTATTTCAATTCGTTCCGAACCGCGCAGGCCGATTTCACGCAGATCAATCCGGATGGTAGTCTGCTTACCGGGCGGTTGATGATTTCTCGCCCCGGGCGCATCCGCTTCGAATATGCACCCCCCGAACAGACGCTGGTTCTGGCCGCGCGCGGGTCGGTCAACATTTTTGATGCGCGCTCGAACACGGGGCCGACAATCTATCCGCTGGCGCGCACGCCGTTGGCACTGATCCTGGACGATACCATCAATCTGGGACGCGACCGCATGGTCACTGACCACTACGAAGAGGGGCCGACGACCGTCGTGGTCGCGCAAGACCCCGAACAGCCGGAACTGGGCAGCCTGCGCCTGGTGTTCAGCGCCGAGCCGACCGAGTTGCGGCAATGGATTGTCACCGATAGCGCCGGTCAGGAAACCGCGGTCATTCTGGGAACCCTGCGCACCGGGGTCTCGCTGGGGTCCTTGTTGTTCAACATCGACGCCGAATTGCAACGCCGCGGAATCGTGCGCGACCGTTAACGGCGACCGCAAGCCCGCAGCTGCGCGTCATACATTGTCGCCCGGTCGGCAACGCCGTTGGCCACTTCCAGCAGCCAGGGTTTCGACCGGTAGCTGCCGTTTCTGAAACCGGCCTGCCCTTCATGATAGGACAGATACAGGCTGCGCGCGTCTGTGGGCTGGATGTTGTTGCGCTCCAGAGACTGGCTGGCATACCAGCCGATGAAGTCGGTGGCATCGCGGATGTCGTCGCGTTCCGCGCGGCGGTTGCGCGTTGCCCGCTGGTATTCTTCCCATGTGCCATCCAGCGCCTGGCTGTAGCCAAAGGCCGAGGATTGGCGCCCCATCGGGATCACGCCCAGTGCGAAGCGATTCGGGGTGCGGGCATCGCCGTCGAACCGGCTTTCCGCGTAGATGATGGCCATTTGAACCGGCACCGGCAGATTCCAGCGCCGCTCGGTATCGCGCATGGCGTTCAAATACGCCGGGCGTTCGCGAAAAAGCTCGCACGCATCGTCAAGATTGCGTGGAGCGGTCATCTCCCTTGCGCCGGCGCAAGCCGACAAAAAGAGAAACACCGCAAGAAAGCGGGGGCGTTTGCTCATATACTGCCTCGGTCGTCTTTTTTGTTTTGTTCAGTGGTAACGCAAATCGGCGCTTGTGGGAACGGGGTTGCGGCGAAATAGGCTTGTTTGCCGCAGGATTGGGCCCGATAGCCCGGGAAACCCGGACATTGGACACAATTTCGCCACAATGATGTCCTGAATTTGCCTGTTTTCACCACACTGTTTCCAACGTCAGGGCGAACACCTGCTGGACGCGCGCCACTGAGTCGCGATAGGTATTGGGCACTATGGGAAACATGATGCTCAAGACACAGGCGAAGTTTGCGCTTGGCCAGATCGTTCGACACCGCAAACATCCGTTTCGCGGCGTTGTGTTCGATGTCGATGCGATTTTCGCCAATTCCGAGGAATGGTATGATTCCATCCCCGAGGACAGCCGCCCGCGCAAGGATCAGCCGTTCTACCATCTGCTGGCCGAAAACGAGAACAGCTATTACGTGGCCTATGTGTCCGAGCAGAACCTGGTGGCCGATGACACCGGAGAGCCAGTGGACCACCCGGACCTGCCCGAATTGTTCGGCGATTTCGAGGACGGTCTATATCCGCTTCAGGCCCAGTTGAACTGATCCGCGGTTCAGGCTGAAACCCACCGCCTATCCCGGATTAACCACCCCCGGTCAGAGGAACGCGCAGCGACAAAGTGTTGCGTTTGCCGACGCGCCGATAGGTCAGGTCGGTGGTCAGACATCGGATGATATGCCAGCCGAATCCCCCTTCGGGCATGTTGACCATCGGCCCGATCGGTGGAAGCGGCGGATCCGGGGCGTCGCCGGACGGCATCGGCCGACCCCGATCGACAATCTGGCAGGCCAGCGCCCGGCGTTGCATCTGGACCGACAGTTCAACCGGGCCGGGGCCATCGGCATAGGCGTGCTCGGTGACGTTGTTCAGCGCTTCGGCCAGGATCAGCTCCACCGTGGCCAGGTCATCGCCGTTGATCCCGGCATTCGACAGGCCGCTGACAAGATCCTGCAACACGTCACGGGTGGCCATGTCGCTGGCGGTGAAGCGCCGCGCAAAGACTTCCCGCGCCGTCCCCCGCGAATCGGATACGCCCCCCCCGGAGCCAGTCCTGCGCCGTGTGGAGGTCATCCCGTCGCCCTCAGATCTTCGGGGACGGCCGGGTGGATGGTAAAGATGCCATCCATCCGTGTCAGCCGAAAGACCTTGGCCACCGGTTCCGTCAGCCCGGCCAGTTCCAGCGGTCGATCCTTGCCCAGAAGCTTCATCACGGCGACCACGGCGCCCAGCCCGCTGCTGTCCAGAAAAGTCACCTTCGACAGGTCCAGGATGACTGCGCCATCGGTTTCACCGGCCTCGGCGCGGATGGCTTCCTTGAATTCGATGGCAACCGAGGCATCGATGCGCGTATCATTTACCGTAGCGATCAGCACGGGACCTTGTTTGCGTGCAGTGATATCCATGCAACCCCCTATTCGGCTCTGTTCCTTGTTCACGGTAGGCGCTAGATCTTGCCAAAAGGTTCACACGTGATCGGAGGTTTCGATGGCTGACGTGGTGATCACTGGCGCCGCCCGCACAGCGATGGGCGGATTTCAGGGTGTCTTTTCGGGCGTGGCGGCGGCCGATCTGGGCGGCACGGCAATCGCCGCGGCGCTGGCGGGCGCGGGCATCGCCCCTGACCGGGTCGACGAACTGCTGATGGGCTGTGTTCTGCCCGCCGGCCAGGGCCAGGCCCCCGCGCGGCAGGCCGGGTTCAGGGCCGGTCTGGGCCAGGGCGTGCCGGCCACGACCCTGAACAAGATGTGCGGATCGGGCATGAAGGCGGCGATGATTGCCCATGACCAGATCGCGCTGGGCCAGACCGGCATCATGGTCGCCGGCGGCATGGAGAGCATGACCGAAGCCCCCTATCTGCTGCCCCAGATGCGCGGCGGCGCGCGGATCGGCCACGGTCAGGTGATCGACCACATGTTCCTGGACGGGCTCGAGGACGCCTATGACAAGGGCCGCCTGATGGGCACCTTCGCCGAGGATTGCGCAGGGCACTACCAGTTCACCCGCGAGGCGCAGGATGAATACGCGCTGGCCTCGCTGACCAATGCGCTGAACGCCCAAAGCTCGGGCGCGTTCGACGCCGAGATTGCCACCCATGTGATCCACGGGCGCAAGGGCGAAACCCGGGTGACCGCCGATGAGCAACCCGCCAAGGCCCGCCCGGACAAGATCCCGACGCTGAAACCCGCCTTCCGCAAGGACGGCACGGTCACGGCGGCCAATGCCTCATCGATATCCGACGGCGCGGCGGCGCTGGTCATGGCGTCGCGCGATGCTGCCGATGCTTTGGGCGCGCCGATCCGCGCCTTTGTGCGCGGTCATGCCAGCCATGCGCAAGAACCGGGTTGGTTCACAACGGCCCCGGTTCCGGCCGCGAAGACGCTGTTGGCGCGGTTGGGGTGGAGCGTCGAAGACGTGGATTTGTGGGAGGTCAATGAGGCCTTTGCCGTGGTGCCGATGGCCTTCATGCAAGAGATGAACATCCCGCGTGAGAAGATGAACGTGAACGGCGGGGCCTGTGCCTTGGGTCATCCGATCGGATCATCGGGCGCGCGGATCATCGTCACGCTGTTGCATGCGTTGGAAACCCGTGGGCTGAAACGCGGCGTGGCTGCGATCTGCATTGGTGGCGGTGAAGGCACGGCAATCGCCATTGAGCGTCCCTGACCGCCTTTGGGTGTCAGGGGCGCAATCGCAGGGGCGCTTCGAAATAATTTGTTCCGCGCGCCGTGCTCAAAAAGTTGCCGATATAGATCGTATACTCCCCTGCCGGCAGATTGTTGAAATGTAGCGCCGGGTTAAGGCCTGACGTATCGTCATTGCATGTCAGATTTGCTTGCGGATCCGAGACGATCAGCAACGTGTCATGGCCCGAGGTTACGCTGATATTTAGGGACGGCAGTGTGTCAGCGACAGTCAATGTCACGCTTGAATAGGTGTGGATGTTCCCGCCGTTCGGACAACCAGGGAGCGCCCTGATCCCATAGCTCGACATCGACCAGGAATCGAGCGTTCGGTCGGCAAACCCGGGCGCGAGTGCTACTTGTCGATGCGCTCTTTGCTCGGCGGTTTGTGCGGTCGCGGTGACGGCAAAAAGCAACGTCGCCGCGGTTACCGCAGCGGATACAACCATACGCTTCATGGGTTAGGCCCTTTTGGAAAACGGATCATGGATCGAGCGACGGATCGAAATGTCCGAAGGTCGGTTGTCAGGAACGCACTCAAACGCGCGGCCACAGCGGCCAATGTATCTGAGCGATCGGATTTCTGCTAACAATAATCCGTCAGTCAACAGGCATCCACATCTGCGCGATGCATCCTTGCGTGCGATACGACATTGGTCGTTGTGAAGCCTGACCTGAGTATAATCCGCTACGACGATGACGGCGGGAACAACACGAATTCACGCATCGTTCTGAATAGTCCGCAAGCCGGGCGATATCTGGTCTTTGTCGGCACATTTCACGAAGAGACTTGCGGCGCCATTCTTAACGTTGCCACGCAATAAGGGGCATGGTCAGCCCGCCGGTTGCCACATATCGGCCGAGATCAGCCAGCCATCCGCGCCCAGCGTGAAATACAGCATCGTGCGGCCAACAACCTGTTGGGCCTCACCTTGGGCGGGCTGGATGGTTGCTTGCCACAAGAACACCATCAGCGCGCGGTCCGCGCCGCGCTCGGTGCGGGGGCGGCCCACTTCAAGCACCGAATACCCAGCGGCAAAACTCTGGATCCACGAATCCCGAATAGCCTCTCGGCCGGCAACGACCGGACGGGAGGCACCCAGAATGATCGCGTCGGGCGCATACAAGGCGGCAATGGCGTTGGCGTCGCGCGCCTCGACCGCGGCAATCATCGCGGCAACCGCGTCGCGCGGGTTGGTCAGCGGCGCGGCGTCCTGCGCCGATAGCGGCCCGGACAAGACTGTCAGCGACATCAGGACGGCCAGAAGACGGGGTATCATTTCCTGCTCCAATTCTTGAAACTTCAATCAACACGGAACACAATACCCGCAAAGCCCGGATGGTGAAATCCGGTGGCTGCGGCAGGCGTTGCCCTGCACCGGGCGGCGGTGCATAACCGCAGCCGGAGGCACGGATATGACAGCGGATTTTCTGGCTCTGGCGGGCGGGATCGGGTTGTTCCTGCTGGGCATGCAGGTGATGACCGACGGCTTGCGCCATCTGGCCAACCGGCAGATGCGGGCGATTCTGGCGCGGTTCACCACCTCTCCGCTGACCGGCACCTTGACGGGCGCGGTCACCACGGCGGTGATCCAGTCCTCCAGCGCGACGATGGTCACGGTGATCGGCTTTGTCGGCGCCGGGCTGATGACCTTTCCGCAGGCGCTGGGTGTCATTTACGGCGCCAATATCGGCACCACCATGACCGCCTGGATCGTCGCGCTGGTGGGGCTGAAGCTGAAACTGGGCGCCGTTGCCCTGCCGCTTCTGCTGGCCGCGGTGCTGGCGCGCACGGTGCTGGGCGGCGCCTGGGCGCGCGCGGCACTGGCGCTGGCCGGGTTCAGCCTGATCTTCATCGGCCTGGACATGATGCAGGAAGCCGCCCGGGGATTCGAATCGCTGCTGACCGCAGACAGGCTGCCCGCCGACACGCTGGCGGGGCGGCTGTGGCTGGTGGCGGCCGGGGCGGTGATTACCATTGTCATCCAGTCCTCCAGCGCCGGGGTGGCGGCGGCGCTGGTGCTGGTGGCCTCGGGCGCGATGGGGCTGGAGCAAGCCGCCGCCATGGTGATCGGCATGAATGTCGGCACCACCTTCACCGCGCTGCTGGCCGCGCTGGGCGGGTCGCGCGACATGTATCGCACCGCCACGGCGCACCTGACCTATAACCTTGTTACCGCCACTGCCACCTTTGCGCTTCTGGGGTGGATCGTTCGCCTTGTTGACGGGTTCTCGGGCGGGGATCCGGCCACCGCGCTGGTGCTGTTTCACACCGTGTTCAACGTGCTGGGCGCGGCGATCATGCTGCCCCTGACCCCGGGTTTCGCGCGTCTGATCGAACGGTTGATCCCGGGCACTGACACGTCGCTGACCCGCGCGCTGGACCCCGCGTTGCTGGGCGATCCCGCCGCCGCGCTGGACGCCGCGCAGGCGGGGGCCGATGCCATCGCCCAAAGCCTGTTCGCCACGCTGGGGCGGGCGCTGTCCCCTGAGGGCGCGGACATGCGCCCGTCAAGATCGGTGCTGGCGGTGGAACCCGCGCTGGATGAGATGCGCGACTATCTGGCCGGCATTTCCGTCGCGCCCGATCAGCCGCATCTGACGAATCGCTATTCGGCGCTGTTGCATCAGGTCGATCATCTGGGTCGGCTGGCGGCGCGCCTGATGCGCGATGACCGACTGCCGGCCCTGCACCGCGACCCGATGATGCGCCGCCCGGCGATGGCGCTGGGCGCCGCCGCGCGGCGCGCGGCCTTTTCGGCCAACGCGATTTCCGCCGAACAACTGGACCGCTTGACCGGGCTGATCGCCGGGCGCACCGGGCGGCTGCGGCGCTCGGCCCTGCTGCGCGAGCATGTCGGGCTGGTCAGCGTACCCGGGGTGTTCGAACTGACGGATGCGATGCGCTGGCTCCAGCGCACCGCCCACAACGTCACCCGCGTGCTGCACTACCGCGAAATCGCCGACCACAGCGAACCGCCCAAGCCGCTGGCCGAGAGGTTGCAGACAGACGATGACGGCGCATCCCGCGAGGACGCGCCGACCCCCTGAGCCGGTGGGCGGCCAGACTTAGCGCGATGCGGCCAGCGCGGCGATGATCGCGTCGCCCATTTCGCTGGTGGACACGGGCGTCGCGCCGTCCTCGCCCAGCAGATCGGCGGTGCGCAGTCCGTCGGCCAGCACCTTTTCCACGGCGGCTTCGACCCTGTCGGCCTCGGCCCCCATGTCGAACGAATAGCGCAGCGCCATGGCAAAGCTGAGGATGCAGGCGATGGGGTTGGCCTTGCCCTGACCGGCGATATCCGGGGCCGAGCCATGCACCGGCTCATACAGCGCCTTCGGGCGGCCATTGGCCATGGGGGCACCCAGGCTGGCCGAGGGCAACATGCCAAGGCTGCCGGTCAGCATGGCGGCGGCGTCCGACAGAAGATCGCCGAACAGGTTGTCGGTGACGATCACGTCGAACTGCTTGGGCCAGCGGCACAGCTGCATCGCGCCGGCATCGGCATACATGTGGCTCAGTTCGACATCCGGGTATTCCCTGGCGTGGATCTCGGTCACGACCTCGCGCCACAGGATGCCTGATTCCATGACATTGGCCTTCTCCATCGAGCAGACCTTGTTGCCGCGCTTGCGGGCCAGTTCGAACGCCGAGCGCGCAACACGGGCAATTTCCGATTCCGTATACCGTTGGGTGTTGATGCCCACGCGCTCGTTGCCTTCGGTGAAAATCCCGCGGGGTTCGCCGAAATAGATGCCGCTGGTCAATTCGCGCACGATCATGATGTCCAGACCGGCCACCACGTCTTTCTTCAGCGACGAAAAATCGGCCAGCGCGTCAAAGCACTGGGCCGGGCGCAGGTTGGAAAACAGG